>CAEZTD010000014.1_pt1 | contig 17605 bp, 17 predicted proteins | sample 7264131 | NCBI WGS metagenome assembly CAEZTD01 (sample SAMEA6813795, study PRJEB35770) | uncultured Actinomycetes bacterium | biome: Freshwater; feature: Freshwater reservoir; material: water | place: Czech Republic | collected 2015-06-16 | depth 0.5m m
ACATGCGCACGCGTGCGCGTCAGACCAGACAACATCTGCGAAATCGACCATTCCAAGTCTCTGGCCAGATTCGACAGAGTCACCGACGGAAACCACCGCACGCACCGGCTCGATAGACGAAACGACCCCGCCTCCGTGGTCGACAGTGATCACGCCCCGGCCGGCGACGAGGCCGGCGAACAGAACTCGACCCGAATCGGGTGAGCGAACATCCTGACCTTCGACGACCGCAATGTCGATGCCGCGGTGTCCGGCCGAATACTCGGTGGCGGGGGCTCGAAACTCGCGCGTCACGGTGCGGGGCGCATCCACCGGCCAGACCCACGAGTTGCTCAACACACCGGCGAACGCCGGCTCGGCGGGCAGAATCGCGGCCGACAACGACGCCGCGACAAGTAGGGAGACCCCGGTGCCCACCGTCACCGGCCAGCCGCGAGCCGATCGAACCGGAACAAACGTGTGACGACGACGACGACGGTGGATGCGCATGCGCGCACCCTCACACGTCACGCGAGACTAGTTCGCGCGTTCTGCCTCAAACTGTGCAAACATCTCTTCTTCACGAGCCTTGCGGGGATAGAAGATCCAGGTCAGGGCAGCACCCACGAGCATCGCGGCGATGCCGGTGAGATAGGCCGCGTCCGAGCCAGCCAAGAACGACGCGCGAGCGGCCGAAACAATCGCATCGCTGTATTGCGGGAACTGCGCCGCCAAGTCAGACGCGCTGCCGAAAGATGACCGAAGTTGCGAGCCGATTTGAGTCGTGATGCCGGCCTGCACATCTGCCGGTGCTGCCGCGATACCGGCCGCCACCGAAGCGGCGTAGCTAGCCCCAAGAATCGCCCCGAGAAGGGACTGCATAATCGCTCCGCCAAGGTCGCGCTGCAGGTCACCCGTACCCGAAGCCATGCCCACCCGCGTCACCGGCACCGATGCGGTCAACGAGTGCGACGCCGGCGTTCCGGCGATACCGACTCCCGCACCGATGAGAGCGTACGACAAAACAACCGACGCAACGGGGGTGCTGGTCGTCCACAGCGCATACATCGAGACGAAACCGAGCGTGCAGAGCGCGAAGCCGATGAGCAGCGTGATGCGCGAGCCAAATCGGGCGATCAGTCGGCTCGACATGGGTGCCGTCACAACCATCAGAATCACGCAGGGCAAAATTGCCAAGCCTGCCTCGAGCGTGTTGTAGTCGAGCACGTTCTGCAAGAACTGCTGGCCGACAAACATCGCGCCCATCAGCGAGCCAAACACGATGATGCCCGAAACCGCGGCGACCCAGAACGTGGTCCGCGCCGCGTATTTCAAGTCAAACAGTGGCTCGCGCACGGTGGACTGTCGCCAGAAGAACGCCACACCCGAGACCAGCGCAATAGCAAACATGACCAATCCTGTCGATGACTGATCGGGCAACGTGATGAAGTTGATTCCCAGCACCAGAGCGCCGATGAAGGCAGCAGACAGAACGCCCCCCAGGTGATCAACCGGCTCACTCGTTTCATTCACTCGGCCGGGCACTTCCTTCCACACCAGGTAAATGGCGGGAAGCGCAAACGGGATCGCGATGACGAACGCCCATCCCCAGGGCGCAACCATCAACAAAGCGCCGGCAAGCAGAGGAGACATCGCCGACATGGCGGCACCAAGCGCTGACCACAACGCAATCGCTCGAGTGCGCGCGGCTCCAAACCACAACGCAGAAATCAGGGCCAACGTGGTTGGATACGCCATGCCGGCCGCAAAGCCGCCGAGCAGTCGCGACAGCGCGAGCACTTCAACGTTGGGGGCGAGAGCAGACATCACCGCGGCCGGAATGCCCGCAATCAAGCCGATGAGCAGCATGTTCTTGCGCCCGTACCGGTCACCAATCGCGCCGAGGTACAGCACCGTGGCCGCAAGTCCGAGTGAGAATCCCATCGCCACCAGGTTCAACCCGGTCTGCGAAGCGCCGAGGTCTTTGCCGATCTCGGGCAGGCCGACGTTGGCCACCGCAAGATTCATGTTCGCCACACCCGCTCCCAGAATCAGGGCGGTCAGGATGCGCCCACCGTTCTTGGGGGCGGAAGCACGTGAGTTCGCAGTCATAACGTTCCCTACGGTACACTTTGAGTACGGTATCGGAAACGGTATCGAATTCGCGTGCTCACCAACTTCGCGAAACCCCATCGGTCGGTAGATTCATGTGACTCTCCGCGGGGCCACGAACGGGCACCAGGGCTTATCTCCGCCGGAGAAAAGCGACAAAACCGCAAATTGGCGTGGCCCTCGTGCGCGCCGAAGAATAAGGACATGGCCATGGCCGTTGTAACCATTCGCCAGCTGCTCGACAGCGGCGTTCACTTTGGACACCAGACTCGTCGGTGGAACCCGAAGGTAAAGCGATTCATTCTTGCCGAACGTTCTGGCATTCACATCATCGACCTTCAGCAGTCGCTTGCCTACATCGACAAGGCGTACGAATTCGTGCGTGACACCGTTGCCCACGGTGGCACGATCCTTTTCGTTGGCACCAAGAAGCAGGCCCAAGAGGCAATCCGCAACGAGGCAACTCGTGTCGGACAGCCCTTCGTCAACGAGCGTTGGCTCGGCGGTCTGCTCACCAACTTCCAGACGGTCGGCAAGCGCCTGGCCCGCATGAAAGAACTCGAAGAGCTTGACTTCGAAGACGCGAGCAAGAGCGGCTTCACTAAGAAGGAACTCCTCATCAAGAAGCGCGAGCTCGACAAGCTCCACAAGAGCCTCGGCGGTATCCGCAACCTCACTAAGACGCCAAGCGCGATGTGGGTTGTCGACACCAAGAAAGAGCACCTCGCTATTGACGAGGCACGCAAGCTCGGCATCCCCGTTATTGGAATTCTCGACTCGAACTGCGACCCCGACGAAATGTCGTACCCGATTCCCGGCAATGATGACGCCATTCGTTCGGTTGGCCTGTTGACGCGCATCATCGCTGACGCCGTGGCCGAGGGTCTCATCGCGCGACACCAGAAGCCTGCTGAGGGTGACAACGCTGAGCCGATGGCTGAGTGGGAGCGCGAACTTCTCGAGCAGGGAGCCGCCGCTGAGGCTGCTGTCGACGCTGCACCTGAGGCCGCTGCTGAAGCCGCGCCTGAGGCCGCTGCTGAAGCCACACCGGAAGCCGCGCCCGAAGCTGCTGCCGAGTAACTCACTTCCCGCATCACGCGACACACACGAATTCAAGGAGAAACGAAAGTAATGGCTGATTTCAGTCTGGAAGACGTCAAGACCCTGCGCGAGCGCCTCGGCACCGGCATGGTCGACACCAAGAACGCCCTGGTTGAAGCCGGCGGTGACATGGAGAAGGCAGTTGAAATCCTTCGCCTCAAGGGAGCAAAGGGCAACGCAAAGCGTGCCGACCGTTCCACGAGTGAGGGTCTCATTGCCTCGGACGCCACTGACAAGCGCGCCACGATGATTGAGCTCGCCTGCGAGACCGACTTCGTTGCCAAGGGTGACAAGTTCGTCGCGCTCGCCGACGTCGTACTCAAGGCCGTTGTTGCTTCGGGTGCGAAGACCGTCGACGAGGCGCTCGCTGCCAAGGCTGGCGACAAGACGGTTGCTCAGGCGATCGACGACGAAGCTGCCATCATCGGCGAGAAGATCGAACTGCGCCGCGTGGCAGTCGTCGAAGGTGACAACATCGCGGTCTACATGCACCAGACGAGCAAGGACCTCCCACCGCAGGTTGGTGTGGTCGTTGCCTACTCCGGTTCCGACGCAGCAGTTGCTCGTGGCGTGGCCATGCACATCTCGTTCGCTGACCCGCAGTACCTCTCGCGCGACGACGTTCCGGCCAGCGAGGTCGAGAACGAGCGCAAGATCGTCACCGAAATTACCCGCCAGGAAGGCAAGCCGGAGGCGCAGATCGAGAAGATCGTTGACGGTCGTCTCGCTGCGTTCTTCAAGCAGGTCGCACTCCTCGAGCAGGACTACGCAGCTGACGACAAGCAGAAGGTGTCGAAGGTTCTCTCTGACGCCGGTGTCACCGTGGTGGGATTCGCCCGCTTCAAGGTTGGCGCATAACCTCGTCGCTCAACGCGAACGCGTGAAAACGGGTCGGATGCCTTGCGCATCCGGCCCGTTTCATTTGCGATTTCGCTCACAAATGTGAGCACAGACGGCGCGCCCGAAGACGCATGCGACTCCGGTCGGCGTAGTTTTCTACTCAGCACCTGCGTAACCGAAAGAGGATGACATGACACCCGCAAAAAGCCGCCGTCGAGTACTCCTCAAGCTTTCGGGTGAGGCGTTTGGCGGCGGGTCGCTCGGTGTCAACCCAGACGTGGTGAGTGAGATCGCGCGCGAGATTGCCAAGGCCGCAGAAGAAACCGAAATTGCCGTCGTCGTGGGTGGAGGAAACTTCTTTCGCGGTGCCGAGCTTTCGCAACGGGGGATGGACCGGTCTCGTGCTGACTACATGGGCATGCTCGGCACGGTCATGAACGCACTTGCGCTGCAGGATTTTCTCGAACAAGCGGGTGCGGAACCACGCGTTCAGTCGGCCATTTCGATGGCTCAGGTGGCTGAGCCCTACCTGCCACTTCGCGCAATCCGCCACCTGGAAAAAGGTCGTGTTGTCATTTTCGGTGCGGGTGCCGGTCTCCCATTCTTTTCGACTGACACGGTGTCGGCTCAGCGCGCACTCGAGATTCACGCCGATGAGGTGCTCGTTGCCAAGAACGGCGTCGACGGCGTATACGACTCTGATCCGCGGTCAAACCCCGATGCGCAGATGCTCTCTCGGGTGACCTTCCAGGATGCCCTGCAGCGCGGTCTCAAAGTCGTCGACTCGACCGCGTTCAGCCTCTGCATGGATAACGGAATGCCCATGCGCGTCTTCGGCATGGAGCCCGAGGGCAACATCGCCAAGGCCATCCGCGGCGACGACATCGGCACACTCGTCTCCAACTAGACTTTCGTGTGGCGCAATTTGCGCCGAAATCTTTTCGAGTTGGGAGCATGCGAGATGATCGCTGACGTTCTGTCTGAGACCAAAGACCGCATGGCAAAGGCCCTCGAGGTCGCAAAAGAAGACTTCTCGACGATTCGAACCGGACGCGCGAACCCGCAGATGTTTCAGAAGATCATGGTCAGCTACTACGGCACGCCTACGCCACTCGCGCAGCTCGCGTCGCTGAGCAATCCCGAAGCCCGCACGATTCTCGTCACCCCGTTCGACAAGTCCGCATTGCGCGACATTGAGCAGGCCGTTCGCGACGTGCCGAACCTCGGGGCAAACCCGACGAACGACGGCGCGGTCATCCGCGTCACGCTTCCCGAACTCACCGAAGAGCGTCGCAAAGAGTTCGTCAAGATTGTGAAGACGAAGGGCGAAGACGCCAAGATCGCGTTGCGCAACATTCGCCGCAAGTCAAAAGACGACCTGGATGCGCTCAAGGGCGATGTGGGCGACGACGACCTGGCGCGCGCTGAGAAGGAACTCGAGGCGATCACAAAGACCCACGTTGACGCCATCGACGATGCGCTAAAGCGTAAGGAAGCGGAACTCCTCGAGGTTTAGTCATGGCCGACTCCAGCGACAAACTCTTAGGGCTTGACCAAGCCCTCGCTCACCTCGAAGAGGCCAACGAGCGCGTCAACAAGCGCGCCGGTCGCGACCTCGCCGCGGCCATATTCGTCGGACTCATCCTCGGAGCCGGGGTCATCGTGACCCTGTTCGTCGTCGATAAGCAATGGTTCATTCTGTTCGGATGCGTGCTGGTCGGTGCGGCCACGGTCGAACTTGCTCGCGCTTTTCGCCATAAGGGATTAATCGTTCCGGTTGCTCCCGTTGCCATCAGTGTGCTCGCGGTCATCCCGATCACTTTTTATTTCGGCGTCAGCTGGGCCTGGGTTGGAATTGCAGGTGGCATTGCCCTCACGGTCATCGTTCAGTCACTGATGAAGTCCGTCGGCCGGCGCACCTTCGCACTGGGTGGCTCGGCGCTGGCCGCAGTCTTTACCCTCGTCTACACGCTCGGCCTTGGTTCCTTTAGCATCGCGCTTGTTGCTCAGCCGAATGGACAGAACTGGACACTGTCGATGTTGATTCTCGCCGTGTCAGCGGACGTCGGGGCTTTCGCCGCCGGCGTGCTTTTTGGCAAGCACCTGATGGCTCCGCGAATCAGCCCCAAGAAGACGTGGGAAGGATTCGCTGGTGCTGTCGTTGCGGTCGCCGTTGCGGGAGTCTTTCTTGCACTCTTCTCGATCGACCAGCCGATTTACATCGGCATCGTGCTCGGAGTGTTAGTGCTGATCACAGCCACTGCGGGCGACCTCTTCGAGTCGCAGCTCAAACGTTGGCTCGGCATCAAGGACATGAGTAACTGGCTCGCCGGTCACGGGGGATTTCTCGATCGGCTCGATTCGATTCTCCCCTCCGGATTTGTTGTTTACGTCTTCTACCTTCTGTTGAATCTTTGAGAGAGTGAACACTGTGAAATCTTTCCCGCACGCAGCAAAGACGACTTCGGGTTACGACCCCGAGGCAGTGGATGCCTTTCTCATCGAAGCCCGCGCCGCGTATGAAGCGGATTCTCCGACTGCCCGCGTGAACAGCAGGGTGGTGCGTGAAACGTCGTTTCCGATGAAGCGGGGCGGTTATGTCATCGAGCAGGTTGACAACGCTCTCGAGCGTCTCGAAGTTGCGATGGCCGAGCGTGAGCGTGAGCGCGCGATTGAGACGGAAGGCTGGGAGGCATACACAAAGCGACTCCTCGAGTCGTCGACCGAGGTTCTCGTTCGGCTGAACCGACAGGCTCGCAAGCGTTTTCGTCGCGCCAACTTTCTCACCGTCGGGTACAAGGTCTCTGATGTCGATGCCTTTGCGGTACGCGTGGTTGGTTATCTTGAGGCAGGTGCCCCGCTGACCTCGGACGACGTTCGAAACGTGGTCTTTCGGGCCCAGCGCGGCGGATACGACGAGCGACAGGTGGACGCTGTGCTCGACGCCGTGATCGAGGCAATCCTCGCCTCGGGGCGTCGCTAACTGCCCGTTACGCGAACTCCATGTTGATCGCGGTGTGTTGGCTACGCGGTTTCCGGCGCGCGGTCGGCGTAAAATTGCCAACATGGTGAGGCATCGGAATACCCGTCGCGCGTGGCGCGATGTGACGGCCAAACCTCGCGCGACTCGAAACGGTGTTCACGGGGCACCCGTCGATGACGTTGATTTGCTCCCGCTCGACGAGACGGACCCGTATCGGCTGCGCTTCTCGTGGAGAAAACCCGTTGTCGTGCTGGCCTTCTTTTTTTGTTCCGCGGTCATGTTCGTCAACGCCGTTGACCCCTACTCCGGTGCGACCGCGTCGCCGTACTTTCGAATTCCTCCACCCGTTTCGCCCGACGTGAACACGCAAAACGTCACGGCAACCGGTGGTTCACAAAACGCGGGGCGTGACCAGTTCACGGTTGAAGACGCGCGACTCGTGATTCCAGAACAGGGAGTGCCTGATCCGGAATCGGCGAAGGCGATCGGATACCAGATGGTGATGGAACGTGGCTGGGGCGCTGACCAGTACGACTGCCTCGCGCTGTTGTGGGATCGCGAGTCGAACTGGAACCATCTCGCAGAAAACCCGTCGAGCGGTGCCTATGGAATTCCTCAGGCGCTCCCCGGTGACAAGATGGCGACCGTCAGTGACGATTGGCGTACCAACCCAGTTACCCAAATCACATGGGGCCTTCGTTACATCGAAGCTCGTTACGGCTCACCGTGTGGCGCGTGGGCGCACTCCGAAGAAATGAATTGGTACTAGTCGTGGCGCGCAATCGCCGTTCGCGCAAGCGCGATGGCGAACACGAACCCCTTGATGTTTCATCCCTCATGTTGGGCGCACGGCGCACGGAGACGAGGAACGGATCCGAGTGGATTGTTCAGCCGATTGGCGCGGCTTCCGCAGTAAAGGCATATACCTGCCCGGGATGCTCGCTCGAGATTGCCCCCGGCGTTGCACACCTCGTGGCGTGGCGAGCTGATGACATGTTTGGCGACGACGCGGCGATTGAACAGCGCCGTCATTGGCACACGCACTGCTGGAAGGTGGCGCGCTAAATGATCGAAATACGAGGCGGCGTCGAGCTCCCGGCCCACCGAGAAGAAATCGAATTGCACACGCGCGATGGGCTCACCCTTGTGGGCGAGTTGGCCATGCCGATTGACCGCAATCCCGTGGCAACCATCGTGGCATTGCATCCGTTGCCGACCGCCGGCGGTTTCATGGATTCGCACATCCTGCGCAAAGCAGCTAACCGTTTGCCCGCTCTCGCCGACATCGCGGTGTTGCGCTTCAACACACGGGGCACCAAGAGCCCGCGCGGAGTGAGCCAAGGCGAGTTTGGCCACGGCGTCACCGAAGAACACGATGTTGCCGCGGCGATGGAATTCGTCAAGGAACGCAAACTGCCAAATGTCTGGCTGGTGGGTTGGTCGTTCGGAACCGAGTTGGCGCTCAAGTACGGTCTTGACCATGACATCTCGGGAGCGATTCTGTTGTCACCACCGCTGCATCGCGCAACACCTGACGAGGTGGCTGCCTGGAACGGAAATCCCCGAAAGCTCGTTGCTCTCATTCCGGAACTTGACGACTACCTGAAGCCGGATGAGGCCGCCGAGCGATTCGCGAGCATCGGGCACATCGAACTCGTCGCCGTCGAGGGCGGAAAGCACTTGTGGGTCGGAGAGACCCAGGCCGCGCGCGTACTCAACGAGATTGTGCAGCGGTTGAACCCCGCGGCGGCACCGCTACCCGAAGAGTGGGACGAGGGTCGCTAGCGCTTTTCCTGCATGGGCATGATGACCTGCTTCACAATCAAGACGATCGAAGCGGCAACGGGAATCGCGATGAGCGCCCCGAGAATACCCAGCAGCGAACCGCCGGCGAGAGCTGCAATCACAACAATCGACCCCGGAATCTGAACCGCGCGGTTCATGATCTTGGGGCTCACCACATACGCTTCAACCTGCATGTAGATGATGTAGTAAATCGCGGCAATTAGCGCAACGGTTGAGTCGGCGAGCACGAGCTGTGCGAGCACGATGATGATGGAACCGGTGAGCGTTCCCACGAGCGGAATCAACGACATGCCGAACGCAATGAATGCGAACACGATGGCTGCGCGCCCGCCGATGACGGTCAACAAAATGAATGTCAATATGCCGTTCAGCAGACCAAGAAGAATCTGGCCGACGACATACCGACCCACTCCGTCGGTGATCTGCGTGCTCAATTCGATGAAGCGATCCCGGTTCGATGCGGGAACCAGGCGGTAGGTCGCGTTCTTGATGTGCTTGAGCGAAGCGGTGAAATACAGGGTCAGAATGAGCACGACAAAGGCGCCGAAAACTCCGTTGGCAATCGAAACGCCGACAGCAAGTGCGCCACCGGCAATTTCCAAGATGTGCGTTGGGTCCTTGAAGAAGTTGGCAACCTGGTTAATCAAAGCGTCGACATCGATGATTCCGTTGAACTGAGTGTTCAAGTAGCCGGCCCAGTCTTCTGTCTTCATGCTTTCGATCAGAGCGGGAAGACCGACGATAAAGCCGGAGGCCTGTTCGGTCACGAGCGGGATAATTGACAACACCAAAATCGTGACACCGAGCAGAACAACGGCCAAGACCAGAACAATGGCTGCCCACCTGGGCAACTTCTTGTTTTCGAGCCAATTAACCGCCGGGTCGAGGCCGAGGCTCAAAAAGAGTGCGGCGCCGATGTAGGTCAGGATGGTCGCCAATGAGGTCATCGCCGACATCAACATGAGGGCAATGCCCACGCCGAATGCCCCGAAGAGTCCGACACGGAAAGCGTTCTGAATGCGCATGGGGTTCTTTCTGGCTTGAACTTGCGGTGATGACGTTTTACTCGGCATTGGGCTGGGGCTTTCGACGTGATCGCGGCTGCGGTTTGGACGAGGTATCCCAAATGGTGGTTGCCTGTGCCACGAGAGAGCGCAGGTCTTCGAGGTAGCTTCCAATCGCCTCGCGCTCTACGCGGAGGTCGGCAACGCGTGCCTCCGCTGCCGCAATGGCCTCACGCGACTGCTTGTCGGCGGCCTCAACCAATGCGACCGAGGTCTTCTTGGCATCTTCAAGAATCTTCGCGATGTGCTTGTCGGTTCGAAGACGCAGCTCGCGCGCTTCCTTCTGGGCAAGCATCTCGATTGCATCCGCTTCGAGTTTCTTATCCGCTGTTCGAGCCCGCGCCTTGGCCAATTGGTCTTTAGCGGCGTCAAGGTACTTTTGCGTGAGCATGACCGCTTCTTGATGTTTTTTGAGATATTGCTTCTCAGCGTTGTCTGCCACGACCGACTTTTCTGTCTCGAGACGCAGCGCAGCCACAACCTCTCGCAGCGTCGGCTTTTCGCCACGCTTGGCCTCCATCTTGTCGCCTTCTTCTTTAATGAAGACGAGGCGCATCTCGGCGATTTGGCGTTGAGCTTCGGCAAGCTGTTCGTCGATTTCCCGTCGAGCGGTCGACCGGGCGTTGGCGACTTCGGTCGCGATCTGGCCGCGCAATTCAGCGGCATCGTGTTCGGCTTCTTTGACCAGCACTTCTGCCGAAGCTTGCGCTTGACTCATCATCGACGACGACTTGGTTTCGGCATCCAGAATGATTCCCGCTGCCTGGCGTTCGGCTTCTTCCACGATCAGTTGAGCAGTCGCGGTTGCTTCATCGAGCATGATCTCGATTTCGCGGTCCACGTTGGCACGAATGTTGAATGAGTCAGTTTCGGCTTTTGAAACCAGGCGAGCGGCCTGTTCTTCTGCGTTGCGCAAGGTGGATTCGAGTTTCGCGCCGAGGCCGGCGTACGTGGGATCACCGACCTCACGAAGGTCGGTTTCCAGCGAATCAATCCGCATCGTCAGTTCTGCGATGAGGCCGGATTGCTCATCTGTCACAGTCTTGGCCGTCAGAAGTTCGCGTCGAAGCTTGCCGACGGTTCGGTTGACGGCTGCGGGCTCGTAGCCACGCAGGACGCGGGGGAAATCGTCGATTGAATCTGACACGATTGCTCCGTTCAATTCCTCTGGTCAACATCTCGTCGACAACCCGTCGACACAACCCCAACGAGTCTACCCGCGTCGCGAAAAGGCATTTAGCGGGTTGCACCATCTGCAACAGATTCCTCACAGACTGCCGTCGGGTATCGTAAAGAGAGATTTTCGCGTGCGATTTTCGCATGCACCCACCAGGCCGGCATCATCAGCCACGACGCGAGGAGGAAGAGATGCGGTTCATCGCGGCCATCGTTGTGTTCGCTGTTTCGGCTTTACTCCTTGTCGTTGGAGTGGCGTTCAAGATTCTTGCCGGGCCTCAGACGGCCGAGGCAACCGTAGATCTCGGCAGCGTTGAGTCGTCGTATCTGGTTATTGACTCAGCGGTGCTACGCGCGAACCCCGGTGTGCAATCGATTATTCTTACCGGTTCTGACGCGACCTTCGTCTCATACGGGCGAACGTCTGACGTACTCGGGTGGCTGGGAGATTCGACGTACAGCACCCTCACCTACGACGCGGAACTGAATGAACTTTCGCTGGGGCCGACCATCGAAGCACCCACCGACCTCGAGAACACCGAAGCGGAGACGCCACCTGCAGTGCCGAACGCAGTGACGAACCCCGCCGGTTCGGACTTGTGGCTTGATGAGCGTGTCGGGCGCACGACGACCTCGATAGCCATGAATGTGACGCCCGAAATGTCAGCACTGGTTGCGAGCGACGGTGTGAACCCTGTTCCGCCGTCCTTGACCATCTCGTGGCCCCTGCCTCGCGCCACGTTCCTGTGGCTCAACGACGACAACCTCATCTTCTTGGGTGGCGGGCTTGCCATCATCGGACTCTTTCTTTACCTGTGGGCAATGTCGCACTGGCGCAACCAGCAGGGTCCCCGTCGTCGTGGTCGCATGCCCAAACCACCGCGTCCTCGTCGCTACAAGCCTCAAGACACACCAAGCATCACGGCAGCACCGCGAGGTCGACGGGGCGCACCCACGCGACGCGGTCGCACCGTGTACTCGGTTGTCGGCGTCTCGGTCGCCCTGGCCGTGGGTCTTTCTGCGTGTTCGTCTCCCTATGAGACCGGCGTTGTCGTCGAGACTCCGACAGCGACCGCCTCGCTGGCACCAGAGGAGCAGTTGCCACCCGTTGTCTCGGAGTCACAGCTGAAGACCATCCTCAACGAGATTGTCGCAACAGTGACGAAGGCCGATGAGACGACGGACCGCGAACTGCTCAAGACGCGCATGTCCGGAGGGGCGTTGGCAACCCGTCTTGCGAACTACACAATGCATGCAAACGATTCGGCCATACCTGCGCTACCCCCAATTGGCAGCCTGCCCCTGACCTTCGTGATGCCCCAGGCAGCAGACACGTGGCCTCGATCCGTCTTGGTCGTCAGCCAGGATGAAGAAGATCCCGATTCGCCCACAACGGGAATTGTTCTTGTGCAGAAATCGCCCCGCGAGAACTACAAGATCGACTACATGGTCACGCTCGAGCCCGATGCGTATGTTCCCGAAACGGCTCCAGCAGAACTAGGTAGCTCGGTTGTTGCTCCGGACTCCAAGTTGCTCATGATTGCACCGCAAGACCTAGCCCTGGCCTATGGAGATGTACTGATGAACGGCGACGCGAGTCTGTACTACGAGTTTTTTGACGTTGCCAACGACACGCTCCTCCCGCAGGTGGGTCGCGATTACAAGGTCAATAAGGCAAACTCGATCGCCGAACGCGCCTCTCTGGCATTCAGCGAACAAAAGGGTTCGGGCAGTGACGTTGCGCTTGCAACGCTTGATTCGGGCGCGATTGTCGCCGTGACCCTCGACGAGGTCGAGCAGGTGACCCCTCTCGCGAACGGCGCTGCAGTGATTCCCGAGGGGCAACAGAGAGCGCTATTGGGCACGAACGCAACATCCGGAATTCGTTCGGTTTACACGCTGCAACTTCTCTTCTATGTTCCCCCCATTGGGGCCGAGGGCAAGATTAAGCTTCTCGGCTTCACGCAGGGGCTCACGTCAGCGACTGTCAACTAGCCATGAGTATTGATGCGGGTCGCGCCGTCGATTTGTCCGCTGTCGTTTCGAAGCCGGCCGAGTCGACCGCCGCTTCTCTACCAGGGGCCCCCGGCGACACCGATCTGATGTTGCCCGGGCTGGTGCTGCAGGCAGACGACTCGTCATTTGCCAGTGTGCTCGAAATCTCAAACACGGTGCCCGTGCTCGTGTGTTTTGTGATGGATGCGCAACGCGACGAACCCATGGTGCGCACGCTCTCCGAGGCGACGGTCAAACTCAACGGTCGCGCCGTGCTCGTCAATGTCGACGCTGGTGCTTCGCCACAGCTCGTTGCATCGTTCCAAGCCGACGTGCTGTCGGCCACCGAGGGCGGGCAGTCACCGGTTGTCGGCGCCGTGCTTGCGGGTCGACCGCTCCAGCTCTTTGTTGGGGACCAGACCAGCGAGATGATCGAGCAGGTGCTTCAACAGCTGCTCATTGTCGGGGAGCAAAGCGGCATCGTCGGAACCGTCACCACGCCCGACATGGTTTCTGGCCGCTCTGCCCGCGAGAGTGCTGGTGCCGGTGAGGTGCCGGAACCCGAGGTGCCGCCCCTTGATCCACTTCACCAAGAGGCATTTGATGCCATCGAGCGCGCCGATTACCCGTCTGCTGTGAATGCGTATGAGCGCGCACTCAAAGAGAATCCTAAAGACGAGATGGCTCGGGCAGGGCTCGCGCAGGTGTCCCTTCTTGCGCGCTTGAGCGGAAAGTCGCTCGCCGACGTGCGCAATGCGGCCGCGGCCGACCCCGACAACCTCGACGCGCAACTCGACGTTGCCGACCTCGACCTGTCGGGCGGTCACATTGACGATGCCTTCGATCGCCTTCTTGGAATTTTTCCTCGGGCCGGCGCAGACGACCGAAACGTCATTCGTGTGCGTTTGCTCGAGCTGTTCGATGTCGTTGGAGCGGCTGACCCGCGGGTCGTCGCCGCGCGGGCGAAGCTCACCAATCTGCTCTTTTAGCTCGGCTGAGTCGCCCTGCCTACACTAGGGACATCATGCGCACCTACCTCGACCACGCGGCTTCCACGCCGGTGCGTGACTCCGCGCGGGATGCGTTTATTTCGGCGCTCGCGGTGGCGGGCAATCCGTCATCGGTTCACCGCGATGGGCAGGCTGCAAAAGCGATTGTCGAGGATGCCCGCGCGCGGGTTGCGCAGGTCTTCTCCTGCGACCCCATCGAGGTCGTCTTCACCTCCGGTGGAACTGAATCGGTCAATCTCGGGTTGACCGGGCTGTATCGCTCGCGGCTGATCGGGCTCGCCGGCGGTGGCGCTGACCAAGCTCGAAACCGAGTCGTCGTTCCTGAAGCCGAGCACCACGCCACGCTCGACACCGTGCTCGCGCTCGAAAAAGAAGGTGCCGTCGTCGAGTGGGTTCCCGTCGATGGTGACGGGCTGATTGACTCGCAAGCCTGGCAAGCAGCCCTTGCGCGCTCACCCGAAACGATTGCGGTGGCTTCGGCGATTGCGGCCAACAACGAGGTCGGCACGATTCAGAACTGGCGCGAGCTTGCTCACATGTCGGCCGATTCGGGTGTGCCGTTTCACCTCGACGCATCCGCGGCCGCTGGGCACCTCGATTTATCACTGCGTCCGGCGACCGCGGTGAGCATGACCGGTCACAAAATCGGTTCGGTTCCTGGAGTGGGCGTTCTGCTGGTCGATCGCGCTGCGGCACCACAGGCCATCATTCATGGCGGGGGACAACAGCGCGGGTTGCGTTCCGGCACGATGGACGCGCCGGCCGCGGCGAGTTTCGCGGCGGCGCTCGAAGAAGTTGAGCGCGAGCGCGCCCGTGAGACAGCGCGGCTTGAGAACCTGCGAGACGACGCGATTGTGCGCATCCAGCACGCCGTGCCCTCGGCTGTTCTTCGTGGCACGCGCGAAAACCGTCTCGACAACAACATCAACTTCACGTTCCCGGGTTGCCAGAGCGACAGCTTGCTCTTCTTGCTCGACGAGCAGGGCATTTCTGTTTCGACCGGATCCGCTTGCCAGGCGGGCGTTGCCCAACCGTCGCACGTGTTGCTCGCGATGGGACTTTCTGAAGCGGATGCGCACAGCGCGTTGCGCATCACACTCGGGCACACCACAACCGAGACAGACCTCGACGTGCTCGTCGACGCACTGCCGGGAGTCTACGAACGCGCGTTGCGCGCGGGGCTCACGTCAGACGCCCGTCCGAGCAACTAGCTGGTTTGGGCGTGTCGTCGCCGAAGAAGTGCGAGAGCCGCACCGGTGCTGACAAGCAGTCCGCTCGCAATGAGGCTCGCGATTATCGTCGGCTGATTGAGGCCTGTGTCGGCCAATGTGCCCGGGACCACTCCGCTCCAGGAGATTTGGGCACTGCCACACACCGTGTCGGCGGCAATCGTGACGTCAAACGCACCCGGCTCAGCAAAAGTCCCCAGCACCTGTCCAGTATCGGAATCGAGAGTCACCCCATCGGGCAGCGAACCCGAGACGACCGATGCGTGCGTTACTCCCGGGTGCGCAATCACCGCGTTACTCACGGTGCCGCCAAGATAGGGCTCGTCGGGGGTGATGGACCACGCCGCAACCACAGGGAGCATCCACAGTTCGATCACGTCACCGGGGTAGATGTAGGGGTAGTCATTGATCACGTTCCCATCTTGCAGAACCACTTGCTCAAAGCCGATCCCAAAAGTCAGACGCATGCACGCCGGACTCATGCCGGTTTTGTCTTGGATCTTTTGCTTCACATTTTCGATGCTGTCGGAGCCTTCAACGTCCAGTGTTGGGACATGGAATCCGTCCCAGGTTTGAGTGACATTGAGATCTCCCGCGCCCCCAACCCACGCGAATGCTGGCGTTGCCAGACTTGGGAGGAGACCGAGGCTCATCACTGTGGCTCCGATTGCGAAAATCGCGCGTCTCTTGATCATGTCTCTCTCCTCGAGGCCTGTGCTCGTCCAACACTAGTTCCGAAGCTCGTCGGCGCGAGCGCTTAAGATTGAGTCATGCGTGTTCTGGCAGCGATGAGTGGCGGGGTTGATTCCGCTGTCGCTGCTGCCCGCGCCGTCGAGGCCGGTCACGACGTGGTGGGCGTGCACCTCGCTCTCAGTCGCATGCCGGGCACCCTGCGTACCGGGTCTCGCGGTTGCTGCACAATCGAGGATTCGATGGATGCGCAGCGCGCGGCCACGGCCTTGGGCATCCCGTTCTATGTCTGGGACTTCAGCGATCGCTTCAAGGCAGATGTCGTCGATGACTTCGTTGCCGAGTACGAGGCCGGTCGCACGCCGAACCCGTGCATGCGCTGTAACGAGCGAATCAAGTTCGCGGCGCTCATGGACAAAGCTCTCGCGCTTGGATTCGACGCGGTGTGCACGGGGCACTACGCGATCATCGAGACCGACGCCGACGGCAACCGTGAACTACACCGCGCGAGTGCGTGGGCGAAGGACCAGTCGTACGTGCTCGGCGTTCTCACGAGTGAACAGCTAGCCCACGCGATGTTCCCACTCGGCGACACACCCACCAAAGCCGAGGTGCGTGCGGAGGCCGAGCGCCGCGGACTCTCGGTCGCGCAGAAGCCCGACAGCCACGACATCTGCTTCATTCCAGACGGTGACACCCGCGGATGGCTCGGCGAGCGTGTCGGCCTCGAAACTGGAGACATTCTCACGTCCGACGGCGAAGTGCTCGGTCAGCACGATGGCGCACCCGGATTCACGGTTGGTCAGCGCAAGGGGCTCAACATCGGTCGCCCGGCACCCGACGGTCGTCCCCGATTTGTCATCGAAGTTCGACCGGCAACAAATCAGGTGATCGTCGGCCCGAAAGAAGAGCTCGACATCGCGCAGATTTCGGGCAACAAGTTCACCTGGTGTGGAATTGCCCCCGAAGACGCAACCGAAGCGTTCGCGTGCGAGGTGCAGATTCGCGCGCACGCTGATCCGGTGCCCGCGGTAGCTCAGGTCGTTGACGGCGCGATGGTTGTCACGCCGGATGCTCCACTCAACTCCGTCTCACCCGGCCAGACCGCCGTCATCTACGTGGGCACGCGGGTGCTCGGCCAATTCACCATCGACCGCACGCTCAGTGCCGTTGGCAGTGAAGCAGTGCACGTATGACCGATGCACCCGACTTCGAGAAAGCCCAAGCCGAAGCGGCTGAAATAACCGAGCGCATTCTTCAGGCGTCCGACGCCTACTACGCACGTGACGAAACGCTGATCAGCGATGCTGAGTACGACGCGCTGCTCGATCGACTCCGCGAAATCGAGACCCAGTTCCCCGTTCTGCAAGGACAAGACAGTCCGACGCTTGTCGTCGGGCGTGGCCAGGCCAATTCCACATTCGCCCCCGTCACACACGCCGAACGCATGATGAGCCTCGACAACGTGTTCAGCGAGGAGCAGTTCCGAAGCTGGGCCGAGAAAGTCGTTCGCGATTCGGGCCGGGCCGTGCACTGGTTGTGTGAGTTGAAGATCGACGGGCTCGCCATCAACCTTCGGTACGAAAACGGGCAGCTTGTGTCGGCCGCCACTCGTGGCGA
>CAEZTD010000015.1_pt1 | contig 17307 bp, 14 predicted proteins | sample 7264131 | NCBI WGS metagenome assembly CAEZTD01 (sample SAMEA6813795, study PRJEB35770) | uncultured Actinomycetes bacterium | biome: Freshwater; feature: Freshwater reservoir; material: water | place: Czech Republic | collected 2015-06-16 | depth 0.5m m
ACTTGCAGCCACACATCAGAACCGATCCGACGTGCCTCTGCTCTCAGAACCTGAAGTTTGGGCATTACAGATTCCATGAATTTCTGGCCACCGAAGCCGGGCTCAACCGTCATGACCAGAAACTGATCAAACTCGGGGAGGAGTTCGAGATATGGTTCAACCGGCGTTCCGGGCTTGATCGCGAGACCAACACGGGAGCCAATACCGCGGATCCGTCGCGCGAGTGAAATCGGGTCGTCCGACGCTTCCACGTGAAAAGTGACCGATGCGCAACCCATTTCGGCGTACCCCGGAGCCCACGTATCGACGTCCGAAATCATGAGGTGAACATCCAGTGGAATTGGAGACACGTCAACGATTCGCTGCACCATTTGCGGGCCAAACGTGAGATTCGGAACAAAGTGGTTGTCCATAACATCGACGTGAACGAAATCTGCCGATGAGATCTTGTTGAGATCCCGTTCCATATTGACGAAGTCAGCCGACAGAATGCTCGGGTTGATGCGTGCCATGTTCGAAAGCCTATGTTGTCACTTGGTCAACAGCGAGATGAACATCGCATCCGTGTTGTGGCGATGAGGCCACAGTTGAGCCGACAAGTCGCCTCCTGAGAGGTCCATCGGTTCCCGAACGATGTTTGCGAGAACTGCCTTTGCGTCTAGTTCATACACCCCGGGAATTGCCGTGATGGCGCGGTCGACGATTGATCGTGTCTCAACGAGATGTGGCGAACAGGTCACGTAGGCGACGAGCCCGCCTGGCTTCACGGCCCGCAAGGCGCTCATGAGCAGATCGCTTTGAATAGCAGTGAGGGTGGCAACATCGCTGGGGCTGCGCCTCCAACGAGATTCGGGACGTCGGCGCAGGGCACCCACTCCAGAACACGGAGCGTCAACTAAGACGCGGTCGAACGAGTTGGCCTCTTCTGCACCGAACCGTCTTCCGTCGCCTTCGACCACCTCCACGTGCTTGAACCCGGTTACTGCAGAACGAACGAGTTGTGCTCGATGGGGTGCAACCTCGTTCGCCGTGATCGAAACGCCGACGTCGAGAGACTCCGCCGCCAGTAGTGCGGTCTTACCGCCTGGTCCAGCGCACATATCAAGCCAACGCTCGTCGGCAGCGATTGGCCGCGCTCGCGTCAGGGCAAGCGCTGCGAGCTGTGACCCTTCGTCTTGAACGCGTGCCTGACCTGTTGCAACTGCATCAACTGAAGCAGGGTCTCCCCCACTGAGCGTTAGCGCGCGGGGTGAATACTTGCCGACGTGAGTGTTGTCAATGGCGGATTCGCCGTGGAGGCGAACCAGCGTCACGCGCGGAGGCTCGTTATTCGCGTCGAGAAGCTCACGCAGCTCAGAACCACGACCCTCATGAGCCAAAGCGGACCGAAATGCGCGAATAATCCATGACGGATGACTCGTTTCAATGGCGAGCGAATCATCGGGCTTCTGTCCATCTGTAACCGCGCGAACCCATTCGTCGGCTGTCTTTTCGGTAACACGACGCATCACAGCGTTGACAAAGCCAATTGCGCCTCTACTCGCTCTGCGGCGCGTGAGCTCGGCCGACTCATCAACCACGGCATGCGCGGGAGTCGCGAGCGCAATCCACTGATGCACTCCGAGTCTGAGAATGTCGAGAACGCCAGGGTCAATGTCCGTCGTCGAACGACCTGAGGCTTGAGAAATCACCGCGTCATACAGACCCTGCATGCGCAATGTGCCATACGTGAGCTCGGTGGCAAAACCAGCGTCGGATGGGTCAAGACGAGCCCTTCGGAGTGCCCCCGGTAGCTCGAGGTTGGCATACGCATCCTTAAGGCGCACCGCTTCAAGGACATCGCAGGCCACATCCCTGGCGCTCACGAGAAGCGCCACGACTCGCGTTGAAGCCCTCGAGCCCAGTCTTGAGCGGGCATTACGACCTTGCCGGCAGGTTGCACCGTGATCAGTGACAGTGCGCCATCGGTGAACCCAATCAGCACTGAATCAGGCGAGGCGAGAAGAGTTCCTGACGACACACTCCCGTCTTCGGCCATTGCACACACCAAAACCTTTACCCGGCCGGAAGTGGAATCAATCCACGCACCAGGCTCGGGCGTGACACCGCGAAAAATATTGAACGCGCTCCGAGCGGTGTCTTTTGGCTCTAGGCGACCATCGTTTGCCGTGAGCTTGCCAGCGAAGGAAACCTGACCGACTTGTTCCGTAGATGTCGCAGTGGCGGATTCGAGTGCTTCGACAACGCGAACGACCTCGTGTGAACCGACACTGGCAAGGCGGGTGAGAGCTTCGCCGGCAGTTTCCGTTGCGCCAAGAGGGACGGACATCGATTCTAAGACCGGACCTGCATCGAGCTCGGCAACGAGTGTGAAAATCGAAAGCCCGACCTCGGTTGCCCCCGACATGATCGTTCGTTGAAGCGGCGCAGCCCCGCGCCATTGAGGCAACTGCGAGAAGTGCAGGTTGATCCAGCCATGAGTAACTGACGCGAGGTCACTCTCGGGGATGAGAGCGCCATACGCTACGACAACCCCGAGCTCTGCCCCGGATTGGGAAATGAAATCGCTCGTTTCAGAAGTAAAGCGCGAAGTCTTGTGAATGGGCAGACCAAGTTGAGTGGCTCGCTGCGCGACGGAGGACGGCGTGAGAATACGCTTACGGCCCAGCGGAGCATCCGGGCGAGTGATGACCCCGACAACCTCGTGGCGTGCGTTCAGTGCGTCGAGCGTGGGAATCGCGACCTCGGGCGTGCCGGCAAAGATGATCTTCATTATGGAGAGTCTTCCAGTTCCGTGTCATCAAGACGTGCGCGCAGTCGAACGATTCGCTCTGGTTGAGATGTCGCCGTTCGGCGCCGAGTACCTTTGGTTGCCGCTACGACGATGCTTGCACGAAGAGCGGCAGTGATTGTGTCTCCGTCGCGATAGTCGAAAAAGAGGATTGCTCGTGACTGCACCCCCGTTGACGACGGACCCATCACCCTCGTCTGTCCGAGACTCGCGACGCGCTCAAGAGCCGCGACCACATCGGCGTGAAACCCGGTGAGCGTTGCGGTTCGCCGTGTTGGTGGAAGACCAAGCGCGCGACGTTGCGCAAGTTGGGCTTGGGCGAACTCCCGAATGCGCCACGATGCGATGGTCGCGCCCAGCTCGTGTCCTGCTCCTACGAGAAAACACGTGGCGTCTGCTCGAGCCAAAGCCAGAGCGGCAATCCACGACCGAACGGCGTGCTCATCCACACGCAATCCCGCCCGTGAGCGATGAGATTCTCCGTCGAGAACCACAACGCTCCGGTAACCGTTCTCGGCGAGAGGCTCCGCTCCAGGAGTCGCGACCACAACGCAGGGAGTGTCCGTGACACGCGTCACGGTGTGCGCACCATCCGACAGGACGATTCGTGTGTTGGGAAAGGCACGACCGAGCTCTTCTGCAGTTCGCTCTGATCCGGATGACATCAGGCGGAGCTTCGTCCCATCGCACTCAGGGCACCGCCATTGTCCAGCAATCAGTCCGCACCAGCGACATGACGGCAACGAGGAGGAAGAACCAGTGGCGAGAGGACCAGAACACGCGGCACACACCGCTCTGGTGCGACAACCGGCGCAACAGACGCTCGGGGCGTACCCTGCGCGTGCGACCTGAACAAGCACCGGACCAATGAGGGACTGCTCGCGAGCGTGGGCCCACGCAGCACTGGGAATTCGAGCTCGAGATTGCTCATTCGTGAGCGAATCCGTTGGCACAACCTTCGGGTATGCAGAACGCGGAGCACTCCACGCTGATGCGAATTTGAGCTCAACGAGTCGTTGCACCTCAACCGAGACGGTGAATCCCGCAAAGACCAGGCGAGCCCCGGAATTCTTGGACTCCAACAAAGCGACGTCACGCGGGTGAGCGTACGGTGCCATAGGTTCCTGCAGCACGGGATCGCCGTCGTCCCAGATCAGGAACAGGCCCGGCCGGTGCACGGGCGCGTACACCGCGGAGCGATTGCCGACCACAATCACCGGGTGCTCTTCCAGAATCCGCAAGTAGCCGGCGTACCTCTCACCACCGGTTTGTCGCGAATCTAGCCGAACAACGACGTCACCAACCTCGAGTGCAGCCAGACCCAAAAGCAAGTCGTCGATGTCCCGAAATGCAGGTACTACGCAGATGGTTGATTCGCCGCGTTGCAATGTGACGGCGGCTTCGGCGGCGAACATGAGTGCCCACGTGGGAACATGCTTCTCGTCGACCTCGGTTGATCCCGGCGGAACAACGATGGAACGGCATGTCCCGTCTGGAAAACTTGCGAAAGGGGTACGCAGGTCATCGCGCTTTTCGGACACTCGGCTGAGGGTCTCGGCCACGGCTGTTGAACGAGCGGATTCCGCTCGAATTGAGTGTCGGCGCGCAACGGCCTCGTCAGAAAAGAAGGCCTTCTCTGCCCTAACGAATCTGGGCGGAATTGCGAGTCGCAATACATCGCTCGCGCTACCGGCTTGCCTGTCCGCAACCTGGCGTGCAAGTGAATAGAGTCCGTGAGGCAGAACGGCGACAGACGAGATGACGCTGTCGATTTCTTGAAGAGTGCCTCCAAAACTTGATTCGTCAACGATGTTCACGACAAAGGCATCAACTCGCCTGTTTCCCATCCGGAGGGGAACTCGAACGCGACAACCAATAACGACGCTCGTTGCCAGGCTTGTCGGAATTGCGTAGTCAAAAAGGTGATCAAGCTGCGGCAGCGGACTGTCCAGCAATACCTGTGCGACCCGAGTCGGCATGTGCGCCTTACAACTTGGCCGCGCGACGAAGCTCGTCCGCCTTGACCGAGGTGTCTTCCCAGGTGAAGTCAGGCAACTCTCGACCGAAGTGTCCGTAGGTCGCCGTCTTCTGATAGATCGGGCGCAGCAGGTTGAGGTCTTGAATGATCGCCGCCGGTCGCAAATCAAAAACTTCTCGAATCGCCGACACGATGACGCTGTCCTCGACGACTCCCGTTCCAAAGGTTTCGACGTAGAAGCCCACTGGCTCGGGTTGACCAATCGCGTACGCAACCTGCACCTCGAGACGGGTGGCGAGTCCGGCCGCCACCGCATTCTTTGCGACCCATCGCAACGCGTATGCCGCAGAGCGGTCGACCTTGGACGGGTCCTTTCCGCTAAATGCACCGCCTCCGTGGCGTGACGCGCCCCCGTAGGTGTCAACTATGATTTTTCGACCGGTGAGACCGGCGTCCGACCCGGGGCCACCTTCGATAAAAGTTCCTCCCGGGTTCACCAGAATGTTTGCGGCATTCGTATCGATGCTCGGCACGAGTTTGAGAACCTCACGCACGACAATGTCCGCCACGTCTTGGCGCAACTGATCAAGTGGAATCTGTTCCGCTGGACCGTGCTGCGTCGAGACGAGAACCGTCTCAACAGTGCGTGGGACGGTTCCCTCGTATCCGATGGTCACCTGTGTCTTGCCATCAGGACGAAGATAGGGCAACTCTCCCGACTTTCGAACGTCCGCAAGTCGTTCACTCAATCGATGAGCCAGCCAGATTGGCAAGGGCATGAGTGTGGGTGACTCGGTCGTTGCGTAACCGAACATGATGCCCTGATCACCCGCGCCCAGAAGATGAAGGTGTGGCGTTGCGCCTTGCGCCTTTGCGTCCTTTACGACGAGGGCGGCAATTTCGTGCGACTGTGCTCCGATGGCAACATTCACACCACAACTGCGACCATCGAAACCGACCTCACTCGAGACGTAGCCAATGTCAGTGATGGTTTTGCGCACTACGTCAGGAATCTCTACGTAACCATCGTCAATGGTGACTTCTCCCGCGACCTGCACCAGACCTCGAGTGACGAGGGTCTCAATCGCAACACGTGCGACATTGCTTTCAGAGAGAAAAGCATCGAGCAGAGCATCCGAAACCTGATCGCAGACCTTGTCGGGGTGACCCTCGGTAACTGATTCTGAAGTGAAGAGACGAAGTTGACTCATGAGTTTTCCTTATCCATAGCGACGCTCACCGGCGATAACGGCTGTTGCGTGCCCCGCGGTTGCGGTCTGGAATGGCACCTAAACAAGCATGTCCAGAATACGGTGCGCGACCGACAGCTTGTCACCGGTGATTCGTTCGATTTTTGGCGTGTTTCGCCAGACGAGAGTGACGGCGTTGTCGTGCGAGGCAATTCCCTCCGTCCATGACACCGTGTTCGCCGCAACCACATCACACCGCTTGCGTTCACACTTCTCTCGGGCCAACTCCTCGAGGGCACTTCCCGACGCTGTCTCCGCGGCGAATCCGACAATGAGATTCGTTCGGCCAGGCGATTGGGAGATTGTTGCCAGCACGTCAGCCGTTTGCTCCAGACCGAGTTTCACAGGAGCCCCGTCAGCCGACTTCTTGATCTTCTCATCGCTGATGTCCACTGGGCGGTAGTCGGCAACTGCGGCGGCCATGACGACGATGTCGTGCTGCGGAGAGAGCTGAACCATGGTCTCAAGCATTTCGGCTGCGGTTGGCGTGTGGTGTGCGTCAACACCAGCGGGCACAGCTACATCCATAAACGCATGCACGAAACTCACTTTGGCGCCACGGGCAAGTGCCGCCTCAGCTAGTGCAACTGCCTGGCGTCCGGACGATCGATTACCAAGAAAGCGAACGGGATCAATCTGTTCGCGCGTGCCACCACCTGAAATGAGGATGCGCTTTCCGACAAGGTCGAGTCGTTGTGGCGAGTGTGCCGCCGCATAACAGGCTGCGACCAGACTGTCCGGCTCAACCATGCGTCCAACTCCGCTGTCATCACCTGTCAGATTGCCCGTTTCGGGTCCGACGATGGAAACACCCCGAGCCCTCAGAGTCGCAACATTCGCCTGCGTTGCGGGATGGTTCCACATCTCCGTGTGCATCGCCGGAGCGACGACAACACGCCCGCGTGTCGCCAGCAGAATGTTGCCAAGCAAATCATGAGCGTGTCCACCCGCCATGTTCGCCAAGGTGTTCGCCGTTGCGGGTGCGACGACCACAACGTCGGCGGTCTGCCCGAGCTGGACATGACGCACGTTGGCTACATCGTCGTAGAGACCCGTCGAGATCGGGTTCCTGCTCAGGGCCTCAAGTGACGCGCGACCCACAAACTCAAGCGCCGCATCTGTCGCGACCACATTGACGTCGTGGCCGTCACGCACAAAGGCGCGGACAACTGACAATGCCTTATACGCAGCAATGCCGCCGGTTATGCCGACAACAATGCGAAGCTGACGAGTCACCACGTCGCTCGGGTGGACTATGAAGTCAATGGCGTGATGACGAGCTTGTCCTCGTTGATCTCACGCAGGGCAATCGAGAGTGGCTTGTCATCGATGTTCGAGTCGACGAGTGGGCCAACGTTGTCGTACAGGGCACCCTCGTGCAGATCGGAGTAATAGTCGTTGATCTGTCGTGCACGTTTCGCGGCGAAAATCACGAGCGCGTACTTCGAATCCACCTTCGAGAGCAAGTCATCGATCGGCGGGTTGATGATTCCTTCGTTCTTTTTTGCCATTGCAGTTACTCCTCAGTAAGTCCCATTAAGTCTACGACTTGTTGAGCAGCTCTATTGACGTCGTCATTCACAACCCGCACGTCGAATTCGTGTCGTGCGGCCAGTTCTTCGCGGGCCGTTTCGAGTCGTCGAAGACGCTCGTCAAGTTCTTCCGTTCCGCGCCCCTCGAGACGACGAGCCAATTCGTCCCACGACGGAGGTGAAAGAAACACGGTCCTTGCCGCGGGCATGTGATCCTTAACCTGCCGCGCTCCTTGAATGTCGATTTCCAGTAAGACGCTGTTGCCCGCGGCGAGGGCGTTTTCGATCGGGCCCCGCGGTGTTCCATATCGGTGTGTACCGTGAACGACGGCCCATTCCAACAGCTCATCTTGAGCAATGAGATGATCGAATTCGCTCGACGAGACAAAGAAGTAGTTGACGCCGTGGACTTCGCCTGGTCTTGGCTCACGAGTTGTTGCGCTGATCGACATATGCACATCAGGAAACTTGCTGAGGATTCGGGCAACGACAGTCCCCTTGCCGACAGCTGTCGGTCCTGCGAGCACGACAACGCGTGGCGTGTGATGTTCCCCCCTGCTTTTCGCTCGCTCGCGCAGGAAGTGTGCAAGCGACCGCGCTTGAGTGCTCCCCAATGCGCCGATGCGCTTGCGCGGTGAGATTGCGAGAGATTCCAGGATCCGGGGAGTCTTGATTGCACCAATTCCCGGGATGCTCCCGAGAAACTCGGTCACTCGCAAACGCGCTTCCACACTCTCGGGGTCAATTGTTGCAACGGTGAATACGTCGACCGCCGTTCGGGTGCCTTCAGCCAACTGAGACTTCACTTGCGCTCGAGCGCGTCGTGCAATGACGGCTGCGCGCGAGGCCGCAACGCGATCCACGTCAGGCATGGAGCGGTCGTTCATTTAGCGCAGCGCCTCTGCGACGAGTCCGGCTCGACGAATGATGGTCTCGTTGATGCCGTCTGGACCAGCTTCGAGAATGCTCCGGGTTTCCGTGACAATCAGGCGTTGCGCCAGGGGACCGAAAAGGCGGCGCGCGTCTTTGGGATCTGCTCCTTGAAATCCGAAACCGGGAGCAAGAATGGGCATGCCGGCAAACTCGTCGGCATCGACAGCAAAGTCTCTAAGGTCGACCGTGGCCCCAATGACAACGCCCCCGACGATTTTGCCCGATGCTTGATTGAACGCAACAACTCCACGCATGACTGAGCGAGCCAGCGTTGAGCCTGTGTTGTCTCCATGCTCGATAATCGCCGATTGAACCTCGCGAGCTTCAGGATTCGATGTCGCCGCCAGCACGAAAACACCCTTGGATTGAGCTTCCGCAATGCGCAACGTGTCTTCAAGCGAGCCGAGCCCCAGGTAAGGAGACGCTGTCATGGCGTCAGATTCGAGAGGCGAACCGGAGCTCAGCCAAGTTTGCGCGTAAGCCTGCATCGTGCTGCCAATGTCTCCTCGCTTTGCGTCAGCGATAACCAGGATGTTGGACTCGCGCGCACGGTGGATCAACCGTTCGAGAGCCGCGTACCCGGCAGAACCCCACCTCTCGAAAAACGCCACTTGAGGCTTGATCAATCCAACCTTGCCTACGCAAGCGTCGAGAACTCGGAGTGAAAACTCGGAAAGCGTCCGCGACGAGTCGTCATAACCCCATCGATCAAAAAGATAGGGGTGCGGGTCAATGCCGACGCACAGGTGTCCGAACCGATCAAATACCGTGTCGAGTTGGTTTCCGAAATCCTCCGGACTCGAGTGCGTGCTCACTTTCGGCCCGCCTCACGTGCAAGTTGATAATCCTGCAAACTCGTCACGTCAAAGCCGTCTCGAGTCACATCGAGACTCGCAACGGCGGCGCCGACTTGAGCCATCGACGTAAAGAGAGGTTTGTCAGCCGCCACTGCGGCCGCGCGAATCTCGTAGCCGTCCGCCCGAGCAGATCGTCCGCCTGGTGTATTGATCACGATGTCTACTTCACCTGCATTGATCAGATCCACAATCGTGTTGCCACGCTGCTCACTGACCTTGTTCACCACACGCGCTTCAATTCCGTTGCGCGCGAGCACCTCCGCGGTACCCGAGGTCGCCACAATCGAGAATCCCAGCTGCTGAAGACGCAGGATCGGCAGGATGATTCCTCGCTTGTCACCATCAGCCACTGAGACGAAAACCGATCCACTGTTGGGCAAACCTCCGTAGGCAGCAAGTTGCGCCTTTGCGAAGGCGCGCGGGAAATCCTTGTCGATTCCCATCACTTCGCCGGTGGACCGCATCTCAGGCCCGAGGATTGAATCAACCACCTGGCCGTCTTTGGTGCGGAAGCGCTTGAACGGCAAGACAGCTTCCTTGACAGAAATCGGTGCACCGGGAGCGACGTGAGAGCCGTCTCGAGCGGGCAAAAGCCCCTCGGCCACGAGGTCGTCAATCTCCGCTCCGACCATGAGTCGAGACGCAGCCTTTGCCAAGGGAATCCCCAGCGCCTTCGACACGAAAGGAACTGTTCGGCTGGCCCGCGGGTTCGCCTCCAGCACGTAGAGAACCCCAGCCGCGATGGCAAACTGAACGTTCAGCAGACCCCGCACACCGATACCCTGCGCGATAGCGAGTGTGGCCTCTACAACTCGATCAATTTCGTCCCTGCCCAGCGTGACGGGAGGCAGCGTACACGCGGAGTCACCCGAGTGAATGCCCGCCTCTTCGATGTGCTCCATGACTCCCCCGACGTACAACCTCTTGCCGTCGTACAGCGCATCGACGTCAATCTCGATTGCGTCGTCGAGGAATCGATCGACCAGAAGCGGTGCCTCGGGACCAACAATTGCCTGACCGCCGATGCGGTTGAAGTAGTCACGAATACCCGGTGAGTCAAAAACGATCTCCATCCCTCGTCCACCGAGAACGTAGCTCGGGCGAACAAGAACGGGGTATCCGATGTCTTCGGCTACCTCGACAGCTCCATCAACGTCTGTCGCGATGCCATTACGCGGTGCCAGAAGGTTCGCCTGGACCAGAATCTTCGAGAACGCACCGCGCTCTTCGGCAAGGTCAATGGCGTCTGGGGAGGTTCCCAAAATGGGAATCCCCGCGGCCTCGAGACCCTTTGCCAAACCGAGAGCGGTCTGTCCGCCGAGTTGCACAACCACGCCGACGAGCTCACCGCTCGACGACTCGGCGTGAATAACCTCGAGAACGTCCTCTAGCGTCAACGGTTCGAAATAGAGCCGGTCACTCGTGTCGTAATCGGTCGAGACGGTCTCTGGATTGCAGTTGATCATGATGGTTTCGAACCCCGCGTCGGAGAGCTCAAAGGCGGCATGCACGCACGAGTAGTCGAACTCAACGCCCTGACCGATTCGGTTTGGCCCGGAGCCGATAATCACAACCTTGCGACGATTGCTCGGAACGACCTCGGTCTCTTGGTCATAGCTCGAGTAGTGATACGGCGTGAGCGCCGGGAACTCGCCCGCACACGTGTCGACCGTCTTGAAAACGGGGCGGATGTTGCGTGCGTGACGGTGGGCGCGAACCTCCGGTTCGGACATCCCCCGCAACTGAGCAATCTGAACGTCGGAGAATCCGTAATCCTTGGCCAGGAGGAGGGTCGCATCGTCGAGCTCCGAAGCTTGAATCACCGTGTCGGCAATCTCGTTGATCAGAACAATTTGATCAATGAACCAGGGGTCAATCGCCGTGGCCTCAAAGACGTCTTCGACACTTGCGCCAAACCGAAGCGCCTGTTGCACGGTCACGATGCGGCCGTCCGTGGGAGTCGTTGAATCGTGGAGCAATTCACTCACCGTGCGCTCCTCAGCACCCCAATGGAATGAGCTGCCTCGTTTCTCGAGCGACCGCAACGCTTTCTGCAGAGCCTGTGCGTAGTTGCGCCCGATTGCCATGGCTTCGCCAACGGACTTCATGGTCGTGGTCAGAGTTGCGTCCGCCGCGGGAAACTTTTCGAACGCAAAACGCGGCACCTTCACAACGATGTAATCGAGGGTGGGTTCGAAGCTCGCTGGCGTTACTTTCGTGATGTCGTTAGGAATCTCGTCAAGCCGATACCCGATTGCCAACTTTGCGGCAATCTTGGCGATGGGAAAGCCAGTCGCCTTTGAAGCGAGAGCCGAAGATCGCGAAACTCGCGGATTCATCTCGATCACGATGACTCGTCCGTTGGCCGGATCGATGGCGAACTGAATGTTGCAGCCCCCCGTGTCAACGCCAACCAAGCGAATGATTTCAATGCCAATATCGCGCAGATTCTGATACTCGCGGTCGGTCAGCGTCAGTGCGGGGGCAACGGTAATGCTGTCGCCCGTGTGCACGCCAACCGGGTCAACGTTCTCGATCGAACACACGACGACCGTGTTGTCCGCAGTGTCGCGCATGAGCTCCAGCTCGTACTCTTTCCAACCCATGATGCTCTCTTCAAGAAGCACTTCGGTGGTCGGACTCGACTGAAGACCATCACTCACGATGCGAACAAGCTCGTCACGCGTATATGCAAACCCCGAGCCAAGGCCACCCATTGTGAATGAGGGGCGCACGACGAGTGGATACCCGAGGTCTTCTGCGAACTCGATGGCCTCTTCGACGGTGTGCGCAATGTGCGACCGGGCTACGTCGGCGCCAGCTTCAAGCACCAAATTCTTGAACAACTGACGGTCCTCGCCCTTGCGAATTGCATCCACCTTGGCGCCAATGAGTTCGACGTTGTACTTCTCGAGAATGCCAGCTTCGTGCAGAGCGATGGCCGCGTTGAGTGCCGTCTGCCCACCGAGCGTCGGGAGAATCGCATCCGGCTTCTCTTTGATGATGATCGACTCGATGATTTCTGGAGTGATGGGTTCAATGTATGTGGCGTCGGCAAAGTCAGGGTCCGTCATGATGGTTGCCGGATTCGAATTGACCAGGATGACGCGAATTCCTTCTTCGCGAAGAACCCGACAGGCTTGAGTGCCGGAGTAGTCGAACTCGCACGCTTGACCAATCACGATTGGGCCAGAGCCAATCACCAGAACCGAATTGATGTCTGGACGTCGAGGCATTAGCTGCGACCTTTCTGGGTGCGCGAGGCCACGACCATGTCGCGGAATCGATCAAACAAGTACTTGGAATCGTGTGGTCCGGCCGCTGCTTCGGGGTGGTACTGCACCGAGAAGGCATCCATGTCGAGGCATCGGAGTCCCTCGACGACGTTGTCATTGAGGCTGAAGTGACTTACCTCGACGCGACCAAAACCAGCCGGCGATTCGATGACACCCTCGATGGGGGCATCCACTGCAAAGCCATGATTCTGGCTCGTAATCTCTACCCGGCCCGTGGCCTTGTCGAGAACTGGCTGATTGATGCCCCGGTGGCCGAACGGCAACTTGTAGGTCGAGAAGCCGAGCGCCCGACCGAGTAGCTGGTTCCCGAAGCAGATGCCAAAGAACGGGATGCCCTCACGCAGAGCGGACTGAAGCAACTCAACGTGGCGGTCCGACGCGCTGGGGTCCCCCGGGCCATTGCTGTAGAACAAGGCATCCGGTTGAAGGGCGAGAATTTGCTCAATGGTGACGGTTTGAGGGAGCACGTGTGCGTCAAATCCGCGCTCGGCAATGTAGTTGACCGTCGACGTCTTCACACCGAGATCCAGAATGGCAACACTTCCGAGCCGATCGCCGACCGCAGGAACCAGATACGCATCCGGCGTGGAAACCTGATCAGACAGATTCTGCCCGGACATACTCGGAGCCGCTCGAACTGCTGCCAATTGGTCGTCGGCGACGAGATCTGCGTCACTCCCGGAGAAAATGCCGGCACGCATGGCGCCCTTGTCGCGAATGTGACGGGTAACAGCGCGGGTGTCGATTCCGGCGAGACCGACGATTCCGTTGCTCACCAAATCTGAGTCAAGTGAACGCTGTGAACGAAAATTGGAGACAACGCGCGAGGGCTCACGAACGATGAAGCCACTCACCCAGATTCGGCGAGATTCCATGTCGTCATCGTTCATTCCGGTGTTGCCGATGTGGGGAGCCGTCATCAGAACAATCTGTCCGGCATACGACGGGTCCGTCAGGGTTTCCTGATAGCCACTCATTCCGGTGGCAAAAACAATCTCCCCAATGGTGCGACCATGAGCGCCGAAAGCGCGGCCGCGAAAGCGTGTGCCGTCCTCGAGTACCAGTACTGCGGATTCCATCGTCATCGTCACTGTGCAGACTCTTTCGTGTTTGTAGATCGGGAAGTGGTGCTGGGTTCGAGCAGTTCGCGGACCGCATCTTCGAAAACGGTGCGATCAATTCGGCGAGGAATCCGGAAGAAGCTCGTGATCTCGTCTCCGCTGTCTGCCTGCCAATCAATGGCTGTGAGCGAGCCAACTCCGACAGAGCGGTCAATCGTGGCGTTCGCCGAGCGCACACCGCGAAGTCGAGCGTGCTCAATGAGTGTCGCGTGTTCACCCGCAGGTTCAATAAGAACCCCGTTAGTTTCGATGCTCACGGTTGCCTTCGCTCGAAACGCTAAGCCAGGTATCGCAAGTCTTTCGAGTGGTTGCTCTCGCGGCGTTGTCGCAACGTAAAGGCACTCAACCGACAGAACCCGAGCCCCTCGGGCCTTATCGGGAAACATCATGACAAGCGCAAGGTCACGTCGTCGTCGTCGTCGCCACGACAGCGCCATGAGTGTTAGAGCAGTCGAGATGAGCGCGATGACAATCGCTGCGCCGAAAACCTTATCCATCAGTGACCTCCGTGCCCGCGCCCGTGTGGGAATTGTCATAATCCCGAGTCGCCCTCGAAACAACATCCGCCGAGACGATGACTCCATCGCGCTGAGTGAAGTATCCATGCCGCACGGTATGCACCACCCGCCCGGGCAACTCCATGCCGAGGTAGGGCGAATTGATCGATTTTCCGGCGAGATCGTCTGTCGTGAGAGTAGACCGCGACGTTGCGTCGATGAAAACCAAGTCCGCGATTCGCCCCTCTGCGAGAACGCCGGCTGCATCATCCACGCCACCGATGACGGCCGGCTGGTGACTCATCACGCGCGCAATACCGACCCAATCCAGGAGCCCGGTCTCTACCATCGCAAGCTGAACAATAGACAGCGCGGTTTCTAGACCGACCATGCCGAACGCGGCATCGTTCCACTCGCACTCTTTGTGTTCGCTTGGATGCGGTGCGTGATCCGTGGCGACGATGTCGATGGTTCCATCCGCAAGCGCCTGGCGGAGCGCCATGACGTCTGCATTGGTGCGGAGCGGCGGGTTTACCTTGAACCGCGCGTCGTATTCACTTGCCGTTTCATCGGTCAGTAGCAGGTGATGCGGCGTCACTTCTGCCGTCACCTTGATTCCCTTAGCTTTGGCGGATCGAACGATTTCGACGGAACCGGCGGTCGAGAGGTGACAGACGTGCAGACGACTATTTGTGTACTCAGCGAGCAACACATCGCGCGCGATGATTGCTTCTTCAGCCACCGCAGGCCATCCTGTCAACCCCAGTCGAGCAGAGACAGCACCCTCGTTCATCTGTGAACCGCTGGTCAGGCGTGGTTCTTGCGCGTGCTGCGCCACAACACCTCCGAATGTGGAGACGTACTCGAGTGCTCTGCGCATGAGCAAGGGGTCATGCACGCACTTGCCGTCATCGCTGAATACTCGAACACGGGCACGCGACGTTGCCATACTTCCGAGGTCGGCTAGTTCAGCCCCGCCGAGGCCGACCGTGACGGCCCCAATCGGCTGAACTGTGGCGTATCCGGAATCAATGCCGCGCCCGAGAACCTGCTCGACGACGCCGGCGTTGTCAGCCACCGGACTCGTGTTGGCCATGGCAAACACAGTCGTGAAGCCGCCAGCAGCCGCCGCCTGAGTTCCGGTCAACACTGTTTCGCTTGCCTCGAAACCAGGTTCACGCAAGTGCGTGTGCAGATCGACGAGTCCGGGAAGCACACGAAGGCCCCCGACGTCGATGACCTCGCATCCGTCTGCCTTCAGATCAGAACCGATGCGCTCTACGAACCCATCTCTGACCAGGATGTCTGACAAAGTCCCATCGGGAAGGGTCGCGCCCGCAAACAATAGACCAGACACTTATGCCTCACTTCCAGTCAATACCGAGTAGAGAACCGCCATGCGAACAAAGACACCATTTGCAACCTGTTCAATCACCGTTGATTGCGGGGAATCGGCTGCCTCGGAGCAAATCTCGAGACCACGATTCATTGGTCCGGGATGCATGACCAAAGTTCGCTCAGACAGGCGTGCGAATCGCTCTGCGGTGAGTCCCCAGAGCTGTGAAAACTCGCGCTCGGAGGGAAAGAACGCATGGTGCATCCGTTCCTTCTGGATGCGCAACATCATGACGGCGTCCGGATTCGTTGCGAGCACTGCGTCCAGGTCGCTTTCCATCACGACGGGAAAAGACTCGCGTGCGTGCGGCAGCAGCGTGGGTGGCGCCACCATCGTCACCTCAGCGCCCAGTGTTGTGAGCAGCCACGCGTTGGAACGAGCGACACGACTGTGAGCAATATCGCCGACGATGGTGACGCGAAGCCCGTCGAGTCCTTTGCCTCGTGAGGACGACCCATGGACTCGTTTGCGTATCGTGTACGCGTCCAACAGTGCCTGGGTCGGGTGCTCGTGTGTGCCATCACCGGCATTCACGACGGGCACGTCAATCCATCCGCGATTGGCCAGCTGATAGGCGGCACCAGAGGCTCCGTGCCGAATGACTACTGCGTCCACTCCCATCGCCGTCAGAGTTTGTGCTGTGTCCTTGAGGCTCTCGCCCTTTGAGACGCTCGAACCTTTCGCGGCAAAGTTGATTACATCGGCCGACAAGCGTTTCTCTGCCACCTCAAACGAAATCCTGGTTCGCGTGGAGTCCTCAAAGAACAGGTTGACGATGGTGAGTCCTCGTAACGCGGGCAGCTTCTTGTGTGCTCGGTCAGCCGTCGTCGCCATGTCCTCGGAGGAGTCCAATAATCCGATCGCTTCATCTCGAGCAAGGTCGGCAGTGGAGAGAAGGTGTCTCATTCAGACTCCCCCGCAATCTCAATGAGGTCTGTGCCGTCAGTTTCCACTAGGTGCACGTTGATGCGCTCCGCGTGAGAGGTCGGCAGGTTCTTGCCCACATAGTCCGCTCGGATGGGGAGTTCGCGGTGTCCGCGGTCGACAAGAACTGCCAGACGAACGGACTTTGGTCGACCCAGGTCCGTGACAGCATCGAGCGCTGCGCGAACCGTGCGTCCGGAGTACAGCACATCGTCTACCAGCACAACCGTCGAGCCGTCAATCGCGACCGGAACATCGGTCGCCGAGCTCGCCCGGGTCGGCTGGTCGAGAAGGTCATCCCGATACATGGTGACGTCAAGTGAGCCGACAGGAACAATCGTTCCCGGCTCGATGCTGGCGATAATGTCGGCAATTCGGTGCGCAAGAAAGACACCGCGAGTGGGAACGCCGAGGATGACGAGATCGGCAGCGCCACGATTGGCTTCGAGAATCTCGTGAGAGATTCGAGTCAGCGCGCGTTGGATATCAGTCGCCTGCAAGACGGTGCGAGCAGTCACCTGACCCCCTTTCCCGCCTCACAGGACGGCCTTAAAGGATGTCGTACAGGTCGACTTTAGCAGACGAGACGACCAGCGCAATCGGACCGGTGTTTAGCGGGGTGTCGCGGCAATCGCTCCGAGAACTCCGTTGATGAAGGTCGGTGAATCATCGGTGCTGAGCTGGGTCGCAAGCTCCACTGCTTCACTCACGGCAACGGTGGATGGGACTTCC
>CAEZTD010000016.1_pt1 | contig 17280 bp, 17 predicted proteins | sample 7264131 | NCBI WGS metagenome assembly CAEZTD01 (sample SAMEA6813795, study PRJEB35770) | uncultured Actinomycetes bacterium | biome: Freshwater; feature: Freshwater reservoir; material: water | place: Czech Republic | collected 2015-06-16 | depth 0.5m m
ATGATGTGTTCCCCACCTCGGGGCACGTTGCGGTCACGGGTGCCCTCATCACGAAGCTGATTCCGGCACTCGACCACCTCGCCATCGCCCTCGAAGACAAAGCGGCGCTGTGGGCAACGGCCGTCAAGGCCGGACGCACACACTTGATGGATGCCACGCCCGTCACGCTCGGTCAGGAGTTCGGCGGATACGCGGCTCAAGTTCGTTACGGAATCGAGCGCATTCGGGCCGCCCTCCCGCGGGTGGCCGAGGTGCCCCTGGGCGGCACAGCCGTCGGCACGGGCATCAACACCCCCGCTGGTTTTGCACAGAAAGTGATCACGCTGCTCGCGGCTGAAACCGGGCTGCCCATCACCGAGGCTCGCGACCACTTCGAGGCACAGGCAAACCGCGACGCCCTCGTCGAGGCATCCGGCGCGCTGCGCACGATCGCCGTGTCGTTGACCAAGATTTGCAACGACCTGAGGTGGATGGGCTCCGGCCCCAACACCGGACTCGGTGAGTTGCACATCCCCGACCTTCAACCCGGCTCGTCGATCATGCCCGGCAAGGTGAATCCGGTCATTCCCGAGGCCGTGCTCATGGTCTGTGCGAAGGTCATCGGCAACGATGCCACCGTCGCGTGGGCGGGGGCATCCGGTCTCTTCGAATTGAACGTGGCGATACCGGTGATGGCCAATGCAAACCTCGAGTCGATTCGTTTGCTGGCGAATTCAGCGACCGTGTTGGCCGACAAGACGGTCGTCGGGCTCGAAGCTAACCTCGACCGCGCACGCGCCCAGGCCGAATCGAGCCCGGCCATTGTCACGCCGCTCAACAAGTACATCGGCTATGAAGCGGCTGCCAAGATCGCGAAGCACTCGGTCGCAACCGGCAAGACGATTCGCGAATCCGTGATTGAACTCGGATACGTGGATGGGGACAAACTGACCATGGATCAACTCGACAAGGCGCTCGACGTCATGTCGATGACGCATCCGTAGGGTGAGGCATGAAATCTGTAAAGGACATCGTCAATGGTTTTCGACTCATTGGCGAAGAGAGCACCGATGACGAGGCTGTGGCCGAAGTCATCATGGTGTCGACCGTTGCTACACGGTTAGCCGTGACAAATCGTGCCGTCATCTCGATGCTCCGTGAGAAGGCGAGCCCCGACCTCGATTGGTATCGGGCCGAAGTGCGCACCGAGCTGGCTCAACTTGCCACTGAAAAAACCCAGGATGCCGATTGGCTGAAACACGAAATCAAGATTGCCGCCGGGCGCCCAGGGCGGGCGCGTGACTCACAAGATTTTCGATCGATAGACGTCAAGCCCCTCAAGCGTCGACGCAATGTTTTGCTCGCGGTCGTCGACGCTCTGGGTCGCCTCTCGAAAAATGACTCCTACGTCACACACGAAGCGATTCAGTGTCGTGACCGCACACACGCCGAGGTGAAGGAAGCGATTCAAGTGATTGCCGAGCGTGGCGTGCACCCCGACCCCTATCTCAGTGACGACGAGCGAGAAAAACGCATCGGCGACCTCGGGCGCGATCTCATGAGTGAGGTGTCGCAGCTGGCCAAGGCCACGAAGCAGGCAGCCAAAGACGCCGAGAAGGCCGAAAAGAAGTCAGCGAAGGCCCGTCAGAAGAAGTAGGCGAGTGTGAGCTAGGCCAGCTCGTTGACTTCGAGAAGGTCAGTCACCAGAGCCGCGATGGCCGAGCGCTCGGATCGCGTGAGTGTGACGTGACCAAATAGGGATTGACCCTTCAGGCTCTCGATGACACTTGCGACCCCATCGTGACGACCCACGCGCAGGTTGTCACGCTGAGCCACGTCGTGCGTGAGCACAACGCGCGAGTTTTGCCCGATGCGGCTGAGCACCGTCAACAGCACGTTGCGCTCGAGCGACTGGGCCTCGTCGACGATCACGAATGAGTCGTGAAGCGAACGTCCACGGATGTGCGTCAGCGGGAGCACTTCGAGCATCCCCCGTTCGACAACCTCATCGAGCACGTTGCCCGACACGAGCGCGCCGAGCGTGTCAAAGACGGCCTGACCCCACGGGTTCATCTTCTCGCCCTGGTCGCCGGGAAGATAGCCGAGCTCTTGCCCGCCCACGGCGTAGAGGGGGCGGAACACGACAATCTTCTTGTGCTTCTGGCGCTCGAGAACCATCTCGAGGCCGGCGCACAGCGCGAGAGCCGACTTGCCGGTACCGGCACGCCCGCCGAGCGAGACGATGCCGATGTCTTGGTTGAGCAGCAGGTCAATCGCCAGGCGCTGCTCCGCCGAGCGACCGTGCAGGCCGAATACATCGCGGTCACCGCGAACGAGTGTGAGTTCACCGTTGCCCGAAACACGTGCGAGGGCCGAACCACGATCGGAGTGCACGACCAATCCCGTGTTGAGCGGAACGTCCACAACTGCTCTCGTGCGAAGCTTTTCGTTCTCGTACAGATCTGCCATGTCGTCAGCACCGAGAGTGATTTCTGCGACACCCGTCCAGCCCGAGTCGACAGCGAGTTCGGCGCGGTATTCCTCCGCCGAGAGTCCAATCGACGAGGCCTTGACGCGCATGGGCAGGTCTTTCGAGACAACCGTCACCGAGAGTCCGTCATTCGCGAGGTTCATTGCCACGGCGAGGATGCGCGAGTCATTGTCGCCCAACTGCAAGCCCGACGGCAGCACAGCTTGATTCGAGTGGTTCAGCTCGACTCGAAGCGAACCGCCGTCACCGATCGGAATCGGAAAGTCGAGTCGTTCGTGCTTCACTCGCAGGTCGTCGAGGTGGCGAAGAGCCTGACGAGCGAAGTAGCCGATCTCGGGATCGTGTCGTTTCTTTTCGAGCTCACTAATGACGACCACCGGAATGACAACCGCGTGCTCGGCGAAACGAAAAATCGCCTGCGGGTCAGACAACAAAACCGAGGTATCTAACACGTAGGTACGCTCGGTCTGGCGGGTGGCGGATGAGTTCTGGCGGCCGGAGGAAGAACGAGTCTTCGCGGCACTCTCGCGCGGAGTGGTCATGTCGCCAAACTACGACTGCGCCTCGCTCGTACCGGCAACGACACGCCCACATTTGCGCAACGTTAAGCGTCGATTCAGCCCTACCCGCCGTAGCGCCGCTCGCGCTGTGCGTAGTCACGCAGCGCACGCAAAAAGTCGACCTGGCGCAGGTCGGGATACAGGGCCTCCACGAAATAGAACTCGCTGTGCGCGCTTTGCCACAGCATGAAGTCAGACAGGCGCTGTTCACCGGATGTGCGAATGACGAGGTCGGGGTCGGGCAGTCCGCCGGTGTAGAGGTGATTGCTGATGAGCTCCGGCGTCAGTTTCTCGGCGAGGTCGTGGAGCTTGCCACCCTCAGATTGGTGCTCAGAAATGATGCTGCGCACCGCGTTTGTGATTTCAGCTCGACCGCCATAGCCGATGGCGAGGTTCACGTGGAGTCCGGAGTTCTTCGCTGTGCTCTTCTCGGCCGCCGTGATGCGCTTGAGCAAGCCTGCGGGCAGACCTTCGTCTGTACCCACGTGCATGATCTTCCAATTCGGATACGTCGCGAGGCGTTCGGCCAAATCCCCGATGATGTCGAAGAGCTGATCGAGTTCTTTCGACGGCCGACCGGTGATGTTGTCGGTCGAGAGCAAGTAGAGCGTCACCATGCCGATGCCCAGTTGGTCACACCAGACCAGAAACTCGGGAACCTTGCGCGCGCCCGCACGGTGACCATGCGATTCGCTCTCCATCAACCGTTCGCGCGCCCAGCGTCGATTGCCGTCGACAATCATGCCGATGTGATGGGGCAACACGTCGGGAGTCAAACCCCGACGGAGGCGCTTCTCGTACAGGCGATACAGCAGGCCTGGAGCGCGCAAGTCATCGGTCGTCACCGCACAAGGCTAGTGGACACCTCGGTTCACAGGGACATGCGTACCGTGGCGCACTAGGGTTTGACCATGGACGCCTTGCCACTGCTTGATGCAACGGAAACACTTACCCCGGATGAACTGAAGCCGACCTGGCGCGGTTGGATTCACGCGGCAACCTTCCCCGTTGCGATTGCCGGTGGCGTCGTGCTGATTGTCTTGGCTGACGGATTGATTGCAAAGCTGGCAGCCGCGGTGTTCATGCTCACCTCGATGCTGCTCTTTGGCAACTCCGCTCTGTATCACCGGTTCAACTGGAAAGACCGAACGCGCATCATCCTGAAGCGCATCGACCACGCCAACATCTTCTTGCTGATCGCCGGCACCTACACGCCGCTCGCCCTGCTCGCCCTGCCGCCAGAGAAGGGGCTTCTGTTGCTCGCCCTCGTGTGGGGTGGAACGATTCTCGGAATCGGTTTCCGTGTGTTCTGGATCAACGCCCCGCGCTGGCTCTACGTCATCTTGTATCTCGCGCTCGGCTGGGCCGCTGTGATGTATCTCGGCGACCTGCTGGCAGCGAACCTCGCCATGATGGTGCTTGTCGTGGTGGGCGGATTGCTCTACACGGTCGGCGCGATTGTCTACGGGCTCAAGAAGCCAAACCCGGTGCCCGGTGTTTTCGGCTTCCACGAGATTTTTCACACGGCGACGGTACTGGCGTTCCTCTGCCACTGGACGGCAATCTTGCTCATCTGCCTGTCGCCGGTTTACAACGCCTAAGCGCGCCGACTCGTTCTGGCCTACTTCTTCTTGGAGCGTGGACCCGGCTTGGACGCACGAGCCGCAGCTTCTTCGGCATCGAGCATCGCCTCAACCTCAGCCCGAATCTTCTGACGACGGATGCGTCGCACCATGTCGAACAGCAACAGAGTCGTGGCAACCGCAACCAAAACAATCGCGGCGAATCCGATCGGACCGGGCGTCACGAGGTCGGGATCGATTGTTTCTGCCAAGAGCACGATGGCAACCCTTCAGTTGGTGCGGATTATCCTGTTACCAAGCGTAACTGTCTTTGAAGGAGTCGAAGGTGTCACAACCCCCCTCCCTCAACGACCGCTATGGCCGGTCGAGGTCCACGGTTCGAGGCAACCGTCTGGCCATGTGGATGTTCGTCGCCTTCGTCATCGTCGCGCTCATCGCATGGCTTCTCTGGGCGAATCCGCTCAAGATCGGCCCGAGCGCGGAGGCCCGTGACATCGGTCACACGGTTGTCGACTCCGGAACCGTCGTCGTCGATTTTTCGGTGACCGTGACGCCAGGTCATGAATTCGCTTGTGCGATTGAAGCGATGAACACGGGTTTTGCAATCGTGGGCTGGAAGGTGTTTACCTACCCGGCATCCGACGAACTCACCCAGACGCTTCAGGAATCAGTGAAAACGACAGAACCAGCGACGACCGGTTTTGTCTCGTCTTGTTGGCTCACCTAGGCTGAAACCTATGTCTGAACAGCCAGCATCCTTCTTGACGCAAGACGCCTTTGACCGTCTCGCTGCCGAACTCGAGGAACTCTCGACTGTCAAGCGTGCGGATATCGTCAAGCGCATCGAGTCCGCGCGCGAAGAAGGCGACCTCAAGGAGAACAGCGGTTATCACGCTGCGAAAGACGAACAGGGTCGCATCGAGGCGCGCATTCGCGAACTCACCGAACGTCTCAAACATGCCGTCGTGAGTGAGGCGCCCCAGAGCTCCGGTGTCGTCGAAGCGGGAACGCTGATTACCGCAATCATCGCCGGTGACGAAGACAAGTTCTTGATTGGCAGTCGCGAGATTGCGGCCGGCACCGACTACAGCGCGTACAGCGAGAGCACCCCGCTTGCTCAGGCCATCGTCGGATTGAAGATCGGGGAATCGACGAGCTACACAGCGCCCAACGGCAAAGAGATCGCCGTCAAGATCGTAAACGTCGAAACGTTCACCGGCTAGCGACTCCTAGATGTCGTCGCTGATGCGAACCTTGTAACCCTCATCGCGCAGCTTCTTGATCACCTCTGCCCGGTGTTCGGGTCCGCGCGTTTCGATGTGAAGTTCGAGTTCAACCTCGCTGATTTCGAACTTGCCGTGTCGCGTGTGCAACACCTCGACAACGTTCGCGTTGGCATCGGCGACGAGCTGGGCAGTTCGGGCGAGCTGACCGGGGCGGTCGGGCAGCGAGATGCGAATCTTCAGGTAGCGCTCGCTCGCCGCGAGTCCGTGCGCAATGATGCGCTGCATGAGAAGTGGGTCAATGTTTCCGCCGGATAGTACGACCACGGTCTTGCCCGTGTTCTTGAGTTTTCCGGCGAGGATTGCCGCCACACCGACCGCGCCGGCCGGCTCGACAACGAGCTTCGCGCGCTCGAGCAGCATGAGCAGTGCCTTCGCCGTGTCGTCCTCGGAGACCGTGATGACCTCGTCGACTGCATCCTTGATGATGCTGAAGTTCAGTTCACCGGGAATGGCGACCGCGATTCCGTCGGCGATGGTGGGATGCACATCCACACGCACTCGCTCTCCCGCGGCCAGCGACGGCGGATACGCTGCGGCGTTCTCCGCCTGAATTCCAATCACCTTGACGGTTCGTCCGTGCGTGGCTGCCTTCTGCTTGATGGCGCTCGCCAGACCTGAAATGAGACCGCCACCACCGATGGGCACGATGACCGTGTCGACGTCGGGAATCGCTTCGATGATTTCAAGACCGAGTGTTCCCTGACCCGTCACCACATCGTGATGATCGAATGGTGGGATGAACGTCGCGCCCGTCTCTTCGACTCGAGCGAGGGCTGCCTTCAATGCCTCGTTGAAGATGCCGCCCTCGAGAACAACCTCGGCCCCGTACTCGCGTGTCGCTTCAAGTTTCGGAAGGGCAACGCCGTATGGCATGAAGATGGTTGCCTTGATGCCGAGTTCGCGGGCCGCCAGAGCGACACCCTGAGCGTGGTTACCGGCGGATGCGGCGATCACACCTTTGGCACGTTCCTCCGGCGTCAAATTCGACATGCGAAAGTACGCGCCGCGAAGCTTGTAGCTGCCGGTGCGCTGCAGATTTTCACACTTAAGAATGACTTCACTGCCGAGCACATTGCTCAAGTAACGCGAGGGCTCCATCGGCGTGACCTGAATGACACGGTTAACGACCTCACGCGCTGCCTCGAATTGGGCAAGGGAAGGACCAGCGAACGTGTGGACAGGCATGAATGCAGTCTAAACGCCACTCACAAATTGACTAGAACTTGCCGCCCATTTCGAGCAGGCGGCGGATGCGCTCGCCAATCGGCGGGTGGGTCGAGAGCAGGCGCGCCGTAAGGCTGGGTCGCTCGGGGTCAGAGATCCACATGTGAGCCATGCTCGTCGACTGGCGTGCCATCGGTCGACCGTATTCGTTGAGTTTGTGCAACGCACTCGCCAACGCTTCGGGGTGACGCGTGGTCAGCGCGCCGGTCGCGTCTGCCAGGTATTCGCGTTGCCGCGAGATGGCCAATTGCACGAACATCGCGAGCAACGGAGCCAGGATGAATGCCAAGAGCCCGAAAATCATCACGATCGGATTGCCGTTTTCCCGGCTCCCGCGAGCGAAGAACGACATACGCAGAAGCATGTCGGCGATGAAGCCGATGGCCACGACGAGGCCGAACACAATCATCGAGACGCGAATGTCGTAGTTGCGAACGTGACCGATTTCGTGCGCCATGACACCTTCGAGTTCGGCGTCGGTCATGATGTCGAGAAGGCCGGTCGTCGCGGCGACGGCTGCGTGCTGAGGGTCACGGCCCGTGGCGAAGGCATTCGGCGCTTCATCGTTGATGATGTAGACCTTGGGCATCGGGTTGCCGGTGGCGATACTGAGGTTTTCCACGATGCGATACAGGCGAGGATTATCCGCCTTCTGTATTTCAACGGCTCCCGACATCGACAGCGCTTGCGAGCTCGCTGCCCAGTACTGAATCAGGGCGTAGAAGGCGGCGATGCCGACAACCCAAAACGTGATGGTCACGTCGCCATAGATATAGGAAGCCAACCACCCGAGACCGCCGATAATCACGACAAAGAAAAGCAGGATGAAGACGGTGTTCCGCTTATTCGCGGCTATCGCTGAGTACATGAACGAATCGTGGCGTTAGAACTGAACGCGCGGGGGTTCCTGCAAGCTCGCGGCGTCTTCAACGTCGAAGAACTGACGTTCTCCGAAACCGAGGTTCTTGGCCCACGCGTTGTTCGGGAAGACCTTGATCTTGGTGTTGAACTCACGCACTCCACCGTTGTAGAAGCGACGTGCCGCCTGAATCTTGTCTTCGGTGTCGACGAGCTCGCCCTGCAACTGCAAGAAGTTCTGACTTGCTTGAAGCTGCGGGTAGGCCTCGGCGACCGCGAAAATGCTCTTGAGTGCAGCCTGCATGTGGTTCTCCGCCACAGCGGCTTCCGCCGGACCTTGCGCCGAAATCGTCTCGGAACGAGCCTTGGTGACGGCCTCGAAGACTGCCTTTTCGTGCGATGCGTATCCCTTAACCGACTCAATCAGGTTCGGAATCAGGTCGGCACGGCGCTTGAGCTGAACAGTGATGTCGCTCCATGCTTCGTCAACACGAACGTTGAGTGTGACGAGGGCGTTGTAGGTCGTCCAGAGATAAATGCCAACGACGACAACGAGTGCGACAAGAATGACAATGAGAAGAATCGGATCCATGCCCCTATCGTACGAGCAAACGCTGACAACAAGCCGAACTTTTGTTGTGCGTGCGTAGACTTCACAGGTGAATCAGCCACGGGCGCACCGCACGCGCATCCACCCCGCGTGGATAGTTGCCGCAGTCGGCCTCATCGCCTTGATGGCTGCGTCGGGTTTTCGGTCAGCGCCTTCGATGCTCATGATTCCGCTCGAGGAAGAGTTCGGATGGTCGCGCACCGGAATGGGCCTCGCGATCGGCGTCAACATTCTGCTTTACGGCGTCATCGCACCATTTGCAGCTGCGCTGATGGAGCGCTTCGGAATCAGAATTGTGACGACCGTCGCACTGGTGCTCATTTCGCTGGGCATGTTCGCGAGCATGTTCGCCGTGACCGAATGGCAACTCGTGCTGACCTGGGGCGTTATCGTCGGCCTCGGCACCGGGTCGATGGCCCTCGTGTTCGTCGGGTCCATCGTCAACCTGTGGTTTCGCAAGCGGCAAGGTCTGGTCTCCGGCATCTTGTCGGCAGGGCAAGCAACCGGCCAACTCGTCTTCTTGCCTCTTGTCTCCAACTTGATTTTGGTTTCAGGATGGCGTGAAGCCACGTTCGTCGTTGCCGCACTCGCACTGCTCGCGGTTCCCATCGTGTACATCTTCTTGTGGAACTCGCCCGCCGAACGCGGACGCCTTCCTTACGGGGAGGCAGGAGAGAATCCCCCGCGCATGACGGCGCAGCAAGCCCGGGCACGTCGCCGGGCATTGGCGAGCGACGGACCCAACGCCGCCGTACGCGCACTGAGCGCGCTGAAAAAAGCAAGCAAAGTGCCCTCGTTCTGGGCGCTCGTTGCGGGTTTTGCGATCTGCGGCATCTCGACCAATGGGCTTGTCGGTGCGCACTTCATTCCCGCCGCCCACGACCACGGCATGAGTCAACCCGTTGCGGCCGCGTTACTGGCCGCGGTCGGCGTATTCGATGTGGTCGGAACGATTCTCTCGGGATGGTTGACCGATCGGGTGAATCCGCGCATCCTGCTGGCCATTTACTACGCCGGGCGAGGCCTGTCACTCTTGGCGCTCCCCGCACTGCTTTCAGCGACACCCGGTCCGCCGCTCATTCTGTTCATCGTGTTCTACGGGCTGGACTGGGTGGCGACGGTTCCGCCGACCATGGCGATTTGTCGTGAGGTCTTCGGCGCCAAGGACGGAACCATCGTTTTTGGTTGGGTCTTCACCGCTCACCAGGTCGGCGCATCGATCGCCGCCGTTCTCGCCGGAGTCGTGCGCGACCAAACGGGCGAATACACACTCGCGTGGTTGTCGGCTGCCGTGTTGTGCGCCGTCGCTGCCGCTGTGAGTCTGTCGATTAAGAAGGTTAAGACAGAACCCGCAGAGCCGGTTCGTCAGACCTAGGTCAGCGGCCTGATGAGCCGGTGGCCAATCTTTGCTTTGTGCTCCGCGGCCCATATGGCGATGTACAAGTCGACCGACTCCAACAAGCGTTGCGGGTCGCGACCGGTGAGCGCGCGAATGCGTTCGAGTCGATTTCGCACGGTGTTGACGTGAACACCGAGGGCATCTCCCGTCGCCATGATGTTTTGGTTGAGGTGAAGGTACGTTCGCAGTGTTTCGAGTAGGCCACCCCGGCCGCTGTCGTCTGCAGCCTCAATGGGAGCAAGAAGCTGCTCGATAAAGGTGGAGAGCTGCTCGAACGGGACTTGCTCGAGCAGAGCATCCACCGACACAATCTCGGTCGGCCCAGCAACACCGCCCTTGCTGCGGGCGAGTTTGAACGCCGAACGAGATTCGGTCAGGCCCCGGCGGAGCGTCGTCAAAGAAACGAGCGAGCTGTAACCGCACACCAGTCCCATGCTGGAAATGGAATCGACGGGCTCGTCGCCGGAAATGACAATTGTGTCTCGAGCTGTGACTCCAATAAGTGCATTGGGCCACATCTTGGCGATGCTACTTTCGCTCCCGCGCGGCCAACGAGACACCCGCAAGTTTGCCGTGTCAAGAGAAAGTGCATCAAAGTCGGGCGCGGCTGCGGCCGGATGCGCGAGCCCCTTCTCGATCAAATCGATGAGTTGTCCGACCTGTTGCAACTTTTCATTGTGTGCGCGATCTGTTTCGCGGCGAGAGAACTCGACAAGACTTCCGAGTTGCTCGAGAAACTCGGCCGAAGGTACTTTGCCTCCCGCGTTCGTTGCTGACTCGGCAGGCGCGTTCGTACCGATTGTCATGCGGCCCGACGCGGGTGCGCCGACAACAATCTCGCGTGAGAGTGACGTGCTCGCCAAATCGATGAGGTCTTTCTCGCTCGCGCCGGCTCGGGCTAGAGAAAACAATTGCGAGAGCAACGCCGTTTCTTGTCGTCGAACCTCGCTTTCGCGTTCAGTGCGTTTTTTGAGCAGAGCATCATTGACAGCCAAGAACGGAACACCGTGAGGAACAAGCAGAAGTGGAATGTTGCTCCCGGCACACGCTTCGATGAGAGCCCGAGGTGGTTCGAGGTGCACCTCACCGAGCCCCAGCGCGATGGCGGATGCTCCGGCGTTTGTGACGGCTTCAACGAAACGACGTGCTTCTCGCGACTCAACGAGAGAGCTACCCAGTGTGCACACCAACTCGTATTGCCGAAGATGCGGTCTCGGATCAATCTGTTCGGTCGCGTGAACCCACGAAACGGGCACCGCCGCCGCGCCTTCGGGCAATAGGGCGGCCTCTATCGCCAGATCAGGAGCGGAAAGCAGGTCACCTATCGTGACGAGAAGATCGGAGTCGAGCACGTCGGTCTGCATGGCGCAATTGTAGCTTTCTACAACCCTTAGCGTCACTTTTGTGAAATTTGCCACGAAATCTCGCCAATTCGTTGTGAAAGCGAATAATGGGGTTGCACATTTTCACCCCTACTTCAAGAGGAGCGCGTTTTGTCCAACTCATCTGCAACGACGCAGAGCCAAACCCTGAAACGAGATTTCTCGTTCGGATCGGCCTTTGCGTTCGCTTTCGCATTCATCTCGCCCATCGTGGCCCTGTACGGAATTTACGGTCTCGCGATTTCCACCGCTGGTCCGTCATTCTGGTGGGGCTTCCTCATCGTGTTCGGCGGCCAGTTGCTCGTCGCACTCGTATTCGCAATGCTCGTTTCGCGATGGCCCCTGGAAGGGTCCATTTATCAGTGGACAGCCGGCCTCGCCGGGCGCGGTACCGCGTGGTTCGCTGGTTGGGTCTACATCTGGACTCTGATCATCGCCATGGCGACCGTTGCACTCGGCGCAGCCGGGTTCATCGCCAATCTGCTCGGCATGACCGAACCCAGCGGCACCGACAAGGCCCTGATTGCATTCGTCGTGCTCGTTGTGGGGACGGTAATCAACCTGGCCGGTCGCGGAATCCTCAAGGGATTCATGTACGCGAGCATCGTCGCTGAGGTTATTGGCTCGATTGGTCTCGGCATCTGGTTGCTCGCAACATCTCGCGTGCAGGACTTCTCCGTGCTGTTCGACGGTGGCGCCAGCATTGATGTTGCTGACGGATACTTCAGCCTGACCGGTTCGTTCCTCGTCGCCATGGTCTTCATCGGCTTCTCGTTCGTCGGATTCGAAAGTGCTGGATCCATTGCCGAAGAGGTGCGCGAGCCAAAGAAGAACCTGCCCAAGGCAGTGCTCTTCTCGATCACGTTCATCGCGATTGTCGTCATGTTCTCGAGCCTCGCGATCATTTTGGCCACGCCAACCAACGCCGCTGACCTCCCCGGTTACGACGTTGACCCCGTCTACACGGTCTTGACGGCTGCTCTCGGTCAGGGTGTCGCACTGCCGGTTCAGGCTCTCTTTGCTATCGGCTTCATCGCGAGCTTCTTGGCACTGCAGACGTCTGCATCGCGCATGATTTGGGCTCTTGCCCGAGACAACGCGTTGCCGTTCTCGGCCTCGCTGGCCAAGTTGAGCAAGAACCAGCGTCAGCCCGTCGTGCCCATTCTGATCACCACGGTTATCGGAACAGCCTTGTTCCTGTTGAGCAACGTTGCGACGGACCTCTACATCCTGATGGTCAACTTCACATCCGGTGGCTTCTACCTGAGCTTCCTGTTCCCGGTCTTGGCATTTGTCATCGCTGTGTTCGGTGGCAAGTGGAAGTCCGGTCCGTTCTCGCTCGGCAAGGCATCCGGCTTCGTCGGAGTTCTTGCGCTGGTGTGGATCATCTTCGAACTGCTCAACATCGCGTGGCCGCGTCCGTTCTGGGGCAACCCATGGCTTGACTGGTCTGTCGTTGTTGGCGCTGTCGGTATTGGCATCGTCGGCGTGATCATTTACCTGAGCCGTCGTTCACGAATCCTGAGCGCCAAGTCGGCAGTCGACAAGCTCGACGCGGCTGACTCGAAGTAACAGAAGGACGAGTCATCAAAAAAGTAGTTCTCGTAACCGGCTCTGCTGGTGGCATGGGAATTGCCATCGCCCAGCGACTGACTGCCTCCGGCATGTCAGTCGCTGGGCTGGACCGGTCGCCGTCTGCCGCATGTGAAATCTCATTCGTCGGCGATGTCACGTCGGCCGACGATGTCATTCATGCGGTGACGGAGACCGAAAAAACACTGGGACCGATTTATGCGGTAGTCAGCGGAGCCGGTCACTATGAAAGCGTTCCCTTCACTGACGTGACAGACGAGCAAGCGCAACGCATGCTGCGCGTTCACCTCGGCGGATTTTTTGCCTGCGCTCAGGCGGTCTTGCCTGGGATGATCGCGCGCAAAGAGGGCAGCCTTATCGCGATCACCAGCGAGCTGGCCGTCGGAGGTGGCGACCGCGACTCGCACTACGCGGCAGCAAAGGGTGCCGTGCTCGGCGTAGTTCGTAGCCTGGCGACCGAACTCGCACCCACGGGAGTTCGAGTGAACTCTGTTGCACCCGGACCGACCAACACACCACTTCTGGCGCCCGACTCCCCGTGGCGTGCACCCGAATACCTTGCGACTCTTCCGACCGGAGATCTTGCCCAACCCCTCGATGTTGCTCTCTGTGTTGAGTACCTCATTTCCGGAGCGCAGTTCATGACCGGCGAAGTGCTCAATCCAAACTCGGGAGCGGTGATCTGACGATGGACACGTACGCGGGCTCGCTATCGGGAAAGACCGTTCTCGTCACCGGTGCAACGGGCGGAATCGGGCTGGCACACACAGCCGAATTTCGACGTGCCGGAGCTGACGTTTTTGCCCACGCCCGCAAGAAGTCCGATGAATTGACTGAACTTGAACAGGCCACCGGTGCTCGCGGCATCGTCGGCGACCTCGGCACGCCCGAAGCCTGCCGTCAACTGGTGCGTGACGTCGTTGCCGCCAGCGGCAAGCTCGATGTGCTCGTGGCTAATCACGCCACCATGACGATGGCGCCACTCGTCGAAGCCGACGCCTCGGACTGGTGGCGGGTCGTCGATACGAATCTGCTCGGCACCTACGCGATGGTGCAAGAGGCCGTGCGCGTCATGCGAGAGCAGGGCACGGGAGGAAGAATCGTCGTCATAGTCAGCGAGTGGGGCGTGATCGGATGGCCAGACGCAACCGCCTACGCGGCCTCAAAATCGGGGCTCATCAGTCTGGTGAAGTGTCTCGGGCGAGAACTCGCCCCCGAGGGCATCCTCGTCAATGCGATCGCCCCCGGAGTGATTGATACTCCTCAACTGAACGTTGACGCTGTGGCGGCCGGAGTTTCACTCGCCGAAATGCATGCGATTTACGCGGCTGACATTCCACTCGGACGCATCGGCCATCCGGAAGAAATTGCCGAGGCCGCCGTTTTTCTTGCCCAACCTGACTTGAAGGCAATGGCCGGGCAAGTTGTGCAGGTCAACGGCGGGTCAACCCGCACCCGAGCTTGAGCATCCACAGCCCCATTTTGAAAGGACACACCCACATGGACCCCGTGATTCCTCCCATCGACGGTCAGGTCTCACCTCGCTATGCGGGTTTCACGACGTTCGCACGGCTGCCCCGCATCACTGACGTTCCCCGTCACGATGTCGCCGTCGTCGGTGTTCCTTTTGACTCCGGCGTGACGTTCAGGCCCGGCGCACGATTTGGCCCAAGTGCCATTCGTGAGGCGTCGCGTCTGCTTCGCCCCTACAACCCGGCGCTCGACGTGATGCCGTTTCACGAGTGCCAGGTTGTTGACGCGGGAGACATCAACTGCAATCCGTTCAATATCACCACCGCGCTGCAAGAAATTGAAGCCGGGGTGAGCGAACTCATCGTCGACGGCAAGCCAGTTGTTCTTCTCGGCGGCGACCACACCATTGCTCTTGCGTCACTGCGCGCAATCAACAAAGTGCACGGTCCCGTGGCCCTCGTGCACTTCGACGCTCACCTCGACACATGGGGTCCGTATTTCAATACGCCAGTGACGCATGGGACGCCTTTCCGGGTCGCCATCGAAGAAGGTCTTTTGCTGAAGGAACACTCGGTGCACGTCGGCATTCGCGGCTCCCTCTATGCGGCGTCCGACCTCACCGATGATGAGGAACTCGGATTCACGATTGTGCACGCGCGCGAATTCCACACGACTCCGTTTCTCGACATCATCGAGCGCATCAATCGTCGTGTCGGGGATGCCCCGCTCTACATCTCGATCGACATCGACGTGCTCGATCCGGCACACGCTCCGGGAACGGGAACCCCCGAGGCTGGCGGGTTGACCAGTCGCGAACTCTTGGAACTGCTTCGTGCACTCAGCACTCGTAAGCTTGTTGGCGCGGACGTGGTCGAAGTTGCCCCGGCATATGACCACGCGAGCATCACCGCTGTGGCGGCAGCACATTGCGCATATGACCTGGTTTCCATCATGAGTAGGCAACGAACACAATGACGAACGAATCTTCGGCAATCGCGCTCCCGGGCGGAGCGAAGATGGCCGCGTCGTTCACATTCGATGTCGACGGCGAATCGGCGGCAATCGCCGCGGATGCCGGTCTCGCGACGAGCATGAGCGCGATGAGCCATCAGGCGTATGGCCCACTCGTTGGCGTTCACAGAATCCTCGACATTCTCGAGGGGCACCGCATGAAGTCGACATTCTTTGTTCCCGGATACACCGCAGACCGGTACCCACATGTCGTCAAGGACATCGTTGCGGCAGGGCACGAAATCGCCCACCACGGTTACCACCACGTTCAGCCGACGGGATTGTCTGAAGCTCAGCAGATTGAACAGATTGATCGCGGTTGCGACGTGCTCGAAAAGCTCAGTGGCTCGCGGCCGATCGGATACCGAGCTCCCATGTGGGACCTCTCGTGGCAGATGCCCCGCTTGCTGGCCGAACGCGGATTTCTGTACGACTCGAGCCTGATGGACGCCGATGCGCCCTACCGACTTCTGGCCGATCCTGACGCCGACGCCTCGGCCACAGCCTCAGCTGAATCCATCATCGAGATTCCGATTCAGTGGGCGCTAGATGACTGGGAGCAGTATTGCTTCGTGCCGGGGCTCACCGAACTCGGACCGATCCAAACACCGCGGAATGCCGTCGAGCTGTGGCGCAGTGAACTTGATGGAATGCGCACCTACGGCGGATGTTGGGTGCTGACGAATCACCCGTTCTTGTCGGGTCGCCCGGGTCGCGCCGCCGCGCTCAACGACCTCATCGGCGAGGTCGTTGCGATGCCCGATGTGTGGACCGCATGCCTGTCTGACATCGCGCAGCATTTCGCTGCGCATCCACTGACGGCCAGAACTGTCGAACCTATCCGCCAGCCCGGCGTTCCTTCTTAATTAGTCTTTTCACAACACCCACGAAACCCGTAAGGATCACCATGTCAGCTCTGCCCATCGTCGGACACTGGATTGACAATGCCGAGCACGTTTCGACGTCGGGCCGCACGGCTCCGGTCTTCGACCCCGCTCTCGGTGTCGCTACCAAAGAGGTCGCGCTGGCAAACGAAGCGGAAATCGCCGCGGCCATCGCATCAGCCAAGAAAGCTTTTCCTGCGTGGCGCAATGAATCGCTCGCCAAGAGGCAAGCAATCATCTTCAACTTTCGTGAGCTGCTGAACGCTCGCAAGGGCGAGTTGGCCGAGATCATCACGGCCGAGCACGGCAAGGTGCTCTCCGATGCACTCGGTGAGATCACCCGTGGCCAGGAGGTCGTCGAGTTCGCGTGTGGCATCAACCAAATGCTCAAGGGCGACTACACCGAGAACGCCTCGACTGGCGTTGACGTGTACTCCATTCGCCAGCCACTCGGAGTCGTGGGCATCATCAGCCCATTCAACTTTCCCGCGATGGTGCCGATGTGGTTCTTCCCCGTTGCGATTGCAGCTGGAAACACCGTCGTGCTGAAGCCCTCGGAGAAAGACCCGTCGGCAGCCATCTGGATCGCGAAGCTGTTCAAAGAAGCAGGCCTGCCCGACGGTGTTCTCAACGTGCTCAATGGTGACAAGCTCGCCGTCGACGGTCTGCTCGAAAGCCCGGATGTTCAATCAATCTCGTTCGTGGGCTCGACGCCCATCGCGCAGTACGTCTACGAGCAGGGCGCGAAGCACGGTAAGCGTGTGCAAGCACTTGGTGGCGCCAAGAACCACATGCTCGTTCTGCCCGATGCCGACCTCGACCTCGTCGCCGACTCCGCTATCAATGCCGGCTTCGGCTCGGCCGGCGAGCGTTGCATGGCCATCTCGGTGGTCGTCGCCGTCGAACCAGTGGCGGATGCCCTCATCGCGAAAATCGTTGACCGCATG
>CAEZTD010000017.1_pt1 | contig 17042 bp, 16 predicted proteins | sample 7264131 | NCBI WGS metagenome assembly CAEZTD01 (sample SAMEA6813795, study PRJEB35770) | uncultured Actinomycetes bacterium | biome: Freshwater; feature: Freshwater reservoir; material: water | place: Czech Republic | collected 2015-06-16 | depth 0.5m m
CGCCCGGTGACCCAGCAACCGATGACGCCCTCGTTTGACCTGTTGCCAACCACGATGAGCGACCCGCGATCGAGCGTCGCGTCGAATGTCACACGCCGTCCACCCGCTTCGAGGACCATCGGCTTACCGGGCTCCGTAATGCTCTCGAGCGGAACCGCGACTTCGGTGTCATAGCTGTCTTTGGCGCCCTGAATGATTGCGCGCTCGATCTGCCACTTGCCAAGCCACGCGAACACCGCCGCCACGATGAGCGCGAGCACGAGCATGGCGATCCACTGCGGAGTGAACGCCAGTTGGCGAACGGACACCGGTTTCTTGCGCTCAGACATCATGAGACCACCAGCCCCGGGATGCCCGACTCCGGCACCGCCAACCGCACGCGTTCTGCAGACTCATCGGTGGGTTGCTCGTTGCTCGCGCGCTCCGCGGCCACTCGGTCGAGGTAACTCTGCACCTCCGCGTTGCGGCGGGATGCGTTCCAGCCGAGGATGGGCGCAATCAGATTTGCCACAACCGGTGCCGCTGCGATGCCCCGGTCGGCAGACTCGAATGAGATTCGCATGCGTCGCACCAGAACGTCGTCGAGGTGGCGCACCGACTCGTGTGATGCGGCGAACACTGCCTCGACAGCGAGATGCTCACGCGCACCGGGGAGGGGTTGAGCCAACGCGGGCTCCGCCTCGATCAACTCGACGAGGTCGTCGACCTCTGAGCCATACCGGCGCAGCAGCAACTCCATGTGTGCGATCGAGATGCCGGTCGTTTTCGCGACGCGCGCGCGGCGCATCCACGCCGCGTCAAAACCACGGGCACCAATCAGTGGCAATGACTCGGTCGTGCTGGCCGGAACCGCGCGACCGGTGTCGAGTGCGAGTTGTTCGGCGATTGTGTCGATCGCGTCTCGAGCCATCACGCGATAGGTCGTCCACTTGCCCCCGGCAATCAACACGAGCCCGGGGCCGGCGTGAGCCACAACGTGCTCGCGCGAAAGCTTGGCGGTTGTCGCGGTGTCGTCGCTCGCAATCAGCGGACGAAGGCCGGCGAACACGCCCTGAATCTGGTCGCGCGTGATGGGAATCGACAGCACGCTGTTGACGTGGTCGAGGATGTAGTCGATGTCTTTCGACGTCGCCGCCGGTTCGTCGAGGTCAAGATTCCAGTCGGTGTCGGTCGTGCCGATAATCCAGTGCCGGTTCCACGGAATCACAAAGAGCACACTCTTCTCGGTGCGAAGCAAAAGGCCCATCGTCGACTTGAACGCCGAGCGCGGCACCACGATGTGCACGCCCTTTGACGCCCGCACCTTCACGTGCCCGGTTTCGCCCACCATCTTCTGCGTCTCGCCCGTCCACACGCCCGTCGCGTTCAAGACGGTTCGCGCGCGAATGTCGAACTCTTCACCCGTGTCAAGATCACGGCAGCGCGCACCCACCACTCGGTCGCCGTTTTTCAAGAACTCCACAACCGACGTGCGATTCGCAGCGTGTGCCCCGGCAGCCACGGCCGTGCGCAAGAGCGTGATTGCGTAACGCGCGTCATCCACGTGCCCGTCAAAATACGACAGCCCGCCAATTATCTTGGTCGTGTCGATGCTCGGGCTCGCCAGTTTGACCTGACGCTGAGACAGATGGCGGTGGTGAGGCACGCCCGGCCAGCGCCCCCCGATATACGACAGCGCGTCGTACAGCATCATGCCCGCGCCGATGTAGGCGCGCTCCCACCACTTGTGCTGCACGGGGTACAGAAACTTGATGGGAGTCACGAGGTGCGGAGCGATGGTGCGCAAAAGCAACGACCGCTCCGTCAGCGCTTCACGAACGAGCGAAAAATTGAGCTGCTCGAGATAGCGAATTCCGCCGTGCACCAGCTTCGATGAGCGACTGGATGTTCCGCTCGCCCAGTCGCGTGCCTCAACGATGCCGACCGAAAGCCCGCGCGTGGCCGCGTCAAACGCGCTCCCGATACCGACAATGCCGCCACCCACCACAAGCACATCGAGGTGCTCCGTGCGCAACGACTGCAACGCGCGCTCGCGCGCAGCGGGATTGAGACGGGACTGGTCGAGACGAGAGGGGTCAGGTCGCGCGGCAGGCATGACCTATCCAGCCACTCCGATGACGCCAGGGGGAGGCGTAACCGACGAATTCGGGGCGAGCACAAGATCGACCCGCTGAAACTCCTTGACGTCGGAGTAACCCGTGGTCGCCATAGACCGACGAAGCGCCCCGACAAGGTTTGCGGTGCCATCGGGTCGTTGCGAGGGTCCGAGCAGAATCTCTTCGAGCGTTCCGCTGGTCTCGACGCGCAGTCGGTGCCCGCGGGGAAGTTCGTCGTGGTGCGCTTCCGCTCCCCAGTGCCATCCGCCACCCGGGGCTTCGGCCGCACGGGCCAGCGCGGTACCCACCATCACGGCGTCGGCACCACAGGCGATGGCCTTGGCGATGTCGCCCGATGTGTTGATGCCGCCATCGGCAATCACGTGCACGTAACGGCCACCCGACTCGTCGAGGTAGTCGCGGCGAGCGCCAGCCACATCGGCAACGGCGGTTGCCATCGGTGCGTGGATACCCAGACTCGCGCGCGTGGTTGACGCCGCTCCCCCACCGAACCCGACGAGCACGCCGGCGGCACCCGTGCGCATCAAGTGCAGCGCGGCGGTGTACGTCGCAGCTCCACCAACGATGACGGGAACATCCAGCTCGTAAATGAATTTCTTCAAGTTGAGTGGCTCGGTCGACTTGGCAACGTGCTCCGCCGAAACAGTCGTGCCGCGAATGACGAACAAGTCGACGCCGGCCTTGATGACCGTTTCGTAGTGTTCTTGCGTGCGCTGCGGTGAGAGCGCACCGGCAACGACGACGCCGGCGGCACGAATCTCGGCGAGACGGGCCGTAATCAGCTCAGGTCGAATCGGCTCTGAATAAATTTGCTGCATGCGCGCGGTTGCGTCGGCCGGCTTCAGCGCGCGAATCTCAGCAAGCACCTTCTCGGGGTCTTCGTAACGGGTCCACACGCCTTCGAGGTTGAGCACGCCAACACCGCCGAGTTTGCCCATGGCAATCGCCGTGGCTGGCGACACGACGGAATCCATGGGGGCGCCAATGAGAGGCATCTCAAAACTAAACGCGTCAATGCTCCACGAGACGGAGACGTCGTGCGGGTCACGCGTTCTCCGACTCGGCACGATGGCGACGTCGTCAAAGGTGTACGCGCGGCGTGCGCGCTTCGAACGCCCAATTTCAATATCGCTCATTGTCCGTGTCTTTTCTGCGTCCGACTACTTGCGGTAGTTCGGTGCCTCAACAATCATTTGCACGTCGTGCGGGTGTGACTCCTTGAGCCCGGCCGACGTGATGCGCACGAATTTGCCGCGCGACTTGAGCTCCGCAATGGTGCGAGCCCCGACGTAAAACATGGACTGCCGAAGGCCGCCGACCAACTGGTACGCCACGGCAGCGAGTGGACCGCGATAAGCCACGCGACCTTCGATGCCCTCGGCGATGAGCTTGTCGTCGGTGGGAACATCCGACTGAAAGTAACGGTCTTTCGAATATGACGTGCGCTCACCGCGTGTCTGCAGAGCGCCCAGAGATCCCATGCCGCGATACATCTTGTATTGCTTGCCGCCCTCGAATACGAGGTCGCCGGGGCTCTCGTCGCAGCCGGCAAATAGCGAGCCCAGCATGACCGAGTCAGCGCCCGCAACAAGTGCCTTCGCGATGTCGCCCGAATACTGCAGGCCGCCATCGGCAATGAGCGGAACACCAGCTGGGATGGCCGCCTTCGCGGCCTCGTAAATGGCCGAAACCTGAGGAACGCCGACGCCGGCCACAACGCGCGTCGTGCAAATAGAGCCGGGGCCAACGCCCACCTTCACGGCATCAGCACCGGCTTCGATGAGTGCGCGTGCGCCCGCTTCAGTTGCAATGTTGCCGCCGATGACATCGATGTGGGCGAACGTGGGGTCTGACTTGATCTTGGCGATGATGTCGAGCACGCCCGCGGAGTCGCCGTTCGCGGTGTCGACAACAAGCACGTCGACGCCAACGTCACGCAACGCAATTGCCCGATCCCAGGCGTCACCAAAGAAACCGATGGCTGCGCCGACGCGAAGGCGGCCGGCCTCATCCTTTGTCGCGTGCGGGTAGCGCTCCGACTTGTCGAAGTCCTTGGTTGTAATGAGCCCCGTGAGCTTGCCCGCGTCGTCGATGATAGGCAGCTTCTCAATCTTGTTCTGAGCGAGGAGCCCCAGTGCTTCGTCGCGCGAAACACCAACGTGCGCGGTAATCAGAGGCATCGCCGACATGACGTCGCGAACAAAGGTCGTCGACTTCTCCATGTCAGAGACAAAGCGCATGTCACGGTTTGTGATGATGCCGAGCAGAACACCGTTGGGGTCAATCACGGGCAAGCCGCTCACCCGGTATTCGCCACACAGGGCATCCACCTCGGCGACAGTGGCATCGGGATGCGTCGTCACAGGATTCGTGATCATGCCCGACTCGCTGCGCTTGACCTTGTCCACCTGATCCGCTTGGTCCTCAATGGAAAGATTGCGATGCACGATGCCAATGCCGCCCTGGCGGGCCATCGCAATCGCCATTCGAGCCTCGGTCACGGTGTCCATTGCGCTGGATACGAGCGGCTTGGCGATCGAGATGCGGCGGGTCAGACGCGTGGACGTGTCCGCCTCGGAGGGAATGACATCTGTGTGCGCAGGAAGCAGGAGCACGTCGTCGTAGGTCAGACCGACGTAAGCAAAAGGGTCGTGCAGTTCCATGAAATCCTCTAACGCATCGAAGCCAATTTTCGCGGTGGTTCCATCTTAACGGCCGAGCGTTGCACGGGTTTCCCACACGTGTGTGAGCTAGGTAGGCTACAGGTCGCGCACTTCACAGTACGCAATCAGGCTCAACTAAGACATAATCGACAGGTAGCGCCACTCACCGAGGAGTGACGCGGGCAAAGAGCGTGCACACCCACCGCTCGTCGCCAGCCAAATGGAGGTCACGTGGTTAATCAACCAGTATTGGCGCAGACGCGATGGAAGTGGTCCCGCACCCTCGTTGTCGCAATCGTCGGAATGCTCATCGCCGCTTTCTGGACTCTCTCGCAGCCAGCGAATTCATTCGCCGCCGAGACAACTGGTCCGTGCGTTGCAGACTCAGCTACCGGGTGCTTCAACGGAACAATCAAAGGCGTTGGAGCCGGAGTAAAGATCGTCATTTCTGGCAACGGCGCTGAAGTCATCGCCGTCACTGACGCTGATGGAAAGTGGAATGCGGCTGTGACGACGGCTGGCACGTACACACTCACGTTGGACGAAGCCACGTTGCCCGCCGGTGTCACGATGAAGTCGGAAGCCACTCAGACCCGTGACATCACTCTGGGATTCAACAAGGGAGCCGTGTTCACCGTCAACGGTGGAACCGACGGAGGTGAATCGAGCACGGACGGAGACACTGGTTCCGGCACCGAAACCGCCGCGACGGGCTTTAACTGGGATCGTTTGGCACAGCAGTCAGTCTCGGGCCTTCGCCTCGGATTGCTGCTCGCACTCGCATCCATCGGGCTGTCGCTCATCTATGGAACGACCGGCCTCTCGAACTTCGCTCACGCCGAGCAGGTCACGCTCGGTGGATTGCTCGCCTTCACGTTCTCCAACGTGATGGGAATCAACATTTTCCTGACAACGGCAATCGTTGTCGTGTTGACCGGCTTCACCGGTTGGATACAAGACGTCATCATCTGGAAGCCTCTGCGAAAGAAGGGGCTGAGCCTGACACAACTTCTTATCGTGACGATTGGACTGGCGCTTGCCCTTCAGTATGCGTTCCAGATTTTCTATGGCGCGCGTACTTTGCGTATCGTTTTGGCCAACCCCGAGACGGTGACGTTCGGCCCGGTGACACTCACCATCGAATCCTTGTGGGCGATGGGTGTCTCGATTGTTGTGATTGCTGCGGTTGGCTACTTCCTCACACGCACCCGTACCGGACGCGCGACTCGAGCAGTTTCGGATAACCCCGCGCTCGCGTCAGCATCCGGAATCGACGTCGACCGCATCATTCGCCTCGTCTGGATCATGTCAGCCGCGCTCGCCGGACTCTCCGGAGTGATGCTCGGTCTCGTTCTCAACGGCATCAGCTGGCAAACCGGCATGCAGCTTCTGCTGCTCATGTTCTCGGCCGTGACGCTCGGCGGTCTTGGCACTGCGTTTGGCGCACTTGTCGGATCGCTCGTCATCGGCATGACGGTCGAGCTTTCCAACATGGTTCTGCCCGGAGATTTCAAGTACGCAACCGCACTACTGCTTCTGATCATCATCCTGCTGGTTCGTCCGCAGGGTCTGTTCGGCCGCAAAGAACGCATCGGCTAAGGAGGACTGACTTATGGACGGAATCATCAAGGTCCTCTACGACATGTCGGCAAGCATGATCTTGCCGACCACGGCTGCGTTCGCCATTGCCGCAATCGGACTGAACGTGCACTTCGGCTTCACGGGGTTGCTCAACATGGGCCAGGCGGGCTTCATGCTCATCGGTGCCTACGGATTCGCGATCTCAATTGGCGCCGGGCTTCCCTTCTGGGCGGCCTTCCTCATCGCGGTTCTTGCGGGCATCGCTTTCGCTCTGCTTTTGGGTATCCCTACCCTGAAGTTGAGAGGTGATTACCTCGCAATCGTGACAATTGCCGCGGCGGAGATTGTTCGCATGATTGGTCGAGCGAGCGTCCTCAACGACGTCACCGGCGGGTCCAACGGTCTTCCGGGAGAAAATTTCCGCAACCCATTCAGCGACCTGTCGTTTTTCGGTGACGGGCAAACCACGTTGCTCTGGTTTACCTTCGACAACACGGGAGTAAACGGCTGGTGGTCTCGCGCCGTGACCTGGCTCATGGTTCTTGTCTTCGCACTTTTGGTGTGGTTGCTCATGCGCTCCCCCTGGGGTCGCGTCATCAAGAGCATCCGTGAAGATGAAGACGCCGTGCGTTCGCTCGGCAAGAGTGTCTTCTCGTTCAAGATGCAGGCACTCGTGGTCGGTGGTGTGCTCGGCTCTATCGGTGGCGTGATGTACATCCTGCCAACATCACTGCAACCCGACTCCATGGGTCGCAACATGACGTTCCTCATCTGGACGGCCATGCTTCTCGGCGGCGCAGCAACCATCTTCGGTCCGATCCTGGGCACGCTGGTCTTCTTCGCGACACGCATTTTTGTCCAAGGCGGAATGCGCCTCTTTGTTCCCGACGAGATTCTCAACACTCAGCAAACCGAACAGTTCTCCTGGATTGTGGTCGGAGTCGCGCTGATGTTGCTCGTCATTTTCAGGCCGCAAGGAATGATCGGCAACAAGAAGGAGCTGAACTTCAATGTCTAATGCCGTAGCGAAAAAGCAGGGAACCAAGTCAGCAGCGGAATACCGCGCTGAATTGAATAAGGTGCCCCACAAGCCCGGTTCGCACAAACCCGAGGCGATTCTGACGGTCGATAACGTGAGCAGATCGTTTGGTGGTCTCACAGCTGTCGACGTTGACCACCTCGAGGTGCAGCGCGGGGTCATCACCGCTCTGATCGGCCCAAATGGTGCCGGCAAGACCACCTTCTTTAACCTCATCACTGGGTTTGACACTCCGTCGAGTGCCAAGAAACTCATCGGAGGCCCGTCCAGCTCTGAGGCAGCAAAGTGGGAGTTCAATGGGCGCTCGTTAGGAAACACCAGTGCCGCCGCCGTATCGAAGCAGGGGATGGTTCGCACCTTTCAGCTGACCAAAGCCCTTTCTCGCCTGACGGTGTTGCAGAACATGTTGCTCGGCGCACAGCACCAAACGGGTGAGAACTTCTTTGCCGCGTTCTTCAAGCCTGTGTGGGCTGCGCAAGAAAAGGCCAACACCGAAAAGGCCCTTGCCCTGCTCGATCGGTTCAAGTTGCTCGAGAAGAAAGATGATATGGCCGGAAGCCTCTCCGGCGGACAGAAGAAGCTCCTCGAGATGGCGCGGGCGCTGATGAGCGACCCCGTCATGATCATGCTGGACGAGCCGATGGCTGGTGTGAACCCGGCACTGACGCAGTCGTTGCTCGGACACATTCAGTCCCTTCGTGACGACGGAATGACGGTCTTGTTCGTTGAGCACGACATGCACATGGTTCGGCACATCTCCGACTGGGTTGTCGTCATGGCCGAAGGGCGCGTCGTTGCCGAAGGCCCAGCCGACACGGTCATGAGCAATCAGGCCGTCATCGACGCATACCTCGGAGCACACCACGACACTGACCTCGGCGACGACAAGTTCCTGACCGACACCGCCGCTGTGCGCATCGAAAAAGAAGTTGTTGCCGAAGAGGCTCGCTCGAAGAAGACGAAGAAGAAGTAGGGATTCGACATGGCAAAAACGAATGCGGCCGGCCAAGAAGCCGTTCTGCGGGCCGACAACATCGTCGCTGGCTACCTGCCTGGCGTGAACATCTTGAATGGATGCTCCATCGAGGCTTACCCGGGTGAACTCATCGGCATCATCGGCCCGAACGGTGCCGGCAAGTCAACTCTTCTCAAGGCCCTCTTTGGACTGGTCAAGGTGCGCGAGGGTAGCGTCACGCTCAAGGGTCAAGACATTACCGGCCTGAAGGCAAACAAGCTCGTGCAAATGGGCATCGGCTTTGTGCCCCAGAACAACAACGTTTTCCCCAGCCTGACCATTGAAGAGAACCTGCAGATGGGCATCTTCCAACAACCCAAGTTGCTCAACGAGCGACTTGACAAGATCTTCGAGATCTTTCCGCTTCTCGCTGACCGGAGGGGTCAGCGTGCCGGCTCGCTCTCGGGCGGTGAGCGCCAGTCTGTGGCAATGGCACGAGCCTTGATGATGGATCCCTCAGTTCTGCTTCTCGACGAGCCCTCCGCCGGCCTGTCGCCTGTTCGACAGGACGAGACGTTCATCCGCACCCGCCGCATCAACAAAGCTGGCGTTTCGGTGATCATGGTTGAGCAGAACGCCCGTCGTTGCCTGCAGATTTGTGACCGCGGATATGTGCTCGACCAAGGCAAGGATGCCTACACGGGCACAGGACGAGAGCTCGCAGACGACCCGAAGGTCATCGAGCTATACCTCGGAACTCTTGCCAAGGATGTCACCGGGGCGAAGAAGAAGTAGTCACGTCGGGTCCCTGCGGCCCGTGAGCCGTTCGAAAAGATTCCGGTTGGCCGTTGCCAACCGGAATCTTTTCTGTTGCGGCATGTGACTAGCTCCAGTTAGACGAAAAAGCTCCCCGGCTCGAAACGAGCCGGGGAGCTTTCTTCAGTGGTTGTTACAAGTTAGGACTTGCCCTCAACAGCCGAAACCCAAACGGGCTTGTTCGACTCTTCGAACTTGTAGATACCGATGAAGGCCGACGATGGGTCGTTGTTCGCGTTGAACGGACCAACCGAGCTCGGACCCTGGTACTGAATGTCCTTGCCATCCTTGAGGAGCGAGACGCAGTCTGCGTACGTTCCACACTTTTCGCCACCGTCAGCACCCGAGACTGCAGCCAGGTTTTCCTGGATCGTCACTGGGTCGGTTGCGCCACCCTTGGTCGCTGCGAGAGCGGCAAGGATCGTGGCGTCGTACGACTCAGCACCGTACGACCAGTCGGTCAGCTCTTCGCCTTCAACAGCCAGCCAGTAAGCCGACATGTTGTCCTTGAATGTGCCCTCTGCCTTCGCACCAGGAATGGTTCCCTGGGTGCCGGTCAGCGTGCCGACCTCGAAAGCCTCGGAGTAGTCGCTGGTGTTACCGTCAGTGAGGTACACCTTTGACATGTCCCAGCCCTGAGCGACGAGCTCGGGGATGATCGACTTGGTTTCGTCGAAAGCAACAACGACGATGGCGTCGGGAGCCGAAGCGATAGCCGCCGTGACCTCAGCCGAGAACGTGGTCTGTCCCGGAGGGAACTCCTGGCCAGAACCAGCAGCGCCGTAGGTGATAGCCCCGCCGCCCTCTTCAATTGCGAGTGCGGTCGAGTCGCGGAGACCCGTGCCGTATGCGTCGTTGAAGACGATGAACGCAACGTTTGCGTTTCCGTCACCAACGATGAGCTGACCGAGAGCCGAACCCTGAACCGTGTCTGGCGGTGCAGTACGGAAGTAGAACGGCGAGTATCCACTGAGTGTGGCAGCGGTGTTTGCGCCCGAGATCTGAACAATCTTGGCCTCGGTGAACGAGTCAACAACGTTGAGCGAAACAGACGATGAAGCAGCACCGATGACAACGGATACCTTCTGCGCGATGAGGTCTTCAGCCGAAGCCGTCGAAACCGTCATGTCGCTCGAGTCACCCGAGTCGGTCGCGTAAAGGCACGCCTGCGAGCCGTTTACGCCACCAGCGGCGTTGATGTCTGCAACAGCAAGACCAACACCTGCGATCTCGGGTGGGCCGAGGAATGCAAGCGAACCGGTGATAGGAAGCAGTGCTCCGACCTTGAAAGTGTTTGCGCTCGTGCTGTCGGCGGCACATTCAGCAGCTGCATAGCTGCCGGCGCCGTCGCCCGAGGTCGAACCCGATGCACAACCGGCCAGCACGAGTGCTGAGGTTGCGGCGAGGGCCAGACCAGCGAGTGCACGAGTGCGAGTGGAAATTGCGCTCATGGTACTCCTTGTGTGTGATTTATCAGGCACGACCAAATGGTCGCAACTGCGTACCCTCAAGGCTAGCGATATCCGGCGCTAGAGACCAACATTCATGCGTTACAACTAGATAACGACGTGGAGCCGGTAATTCCAACGAAACAGGCTATTTGCCCTATTTCTTGGTCGAATTCGTTGGCTTGGGAGTTGGCGAGACGGTAACAATCTCGCCAAATACGACCGTTCCGGTGGCCACGTCGTAGTGGAAGACACCCGCAGGGCCGCGATAGGCGATTGCCGGTTCCGTCGCGAGCACCGACAGACAGGCGCCGAAGCTGGTGCACGTGATTCCGGGACCTTGGATGTGTGAGAGTGCCCAGGAAAGCGACGTCGCACCGTCGTCGTTCAAGAACTCGGCCGACAACGCGAGCGCGGTCGTGAGTTCATAGGCCTCGGCTCCGTAGCTCAGTTCGCTGAGGTTCGGATCTGACGAACGCAATCCCGCCACGAAGTCATCATCGGGAACAATCGGGCCAACACGTGCACCCGCCGGTGCCGTGGCCTGTGTGGCCGGTGCGACAACGAGAATGCCGGCCTTTTGTGCCAGCGGGAGCAGGACATCCATCACCGCAGCCGATGCGGGTGCGATGACGACGTCGACGTCTTTTTCCAGAAGTTGAGCGAAACTGGCCGCCGTCTTTGCCGGGTCGCCATCACCTGCGTCACGGTGCCAGACCTCAATCGGCGCATCCATGACGCCGCCGGCTTCATTGATTTCGCGAACAGCAAGCTCGATGCCCGCGGCCTGAGCCCCTGCCGTTCCGGAGAGCGCTCCCGTCAGCGGAGTCATGTCGCCGATGCGCAGCACGCCATCGCCCGATGCGGTTGGTGTGGGGGTCGGTGTTGGAACGGGCATCGGCAGAAACGAGCAACCCGCCAGAAGCGATGCACTCGCCACGAGGGTTGCAAGCGTGGCTATGCGTCGGGAAGAAATAGTGCTCATCACGTTGCTCACTGTATCGGTGTGCCGCTAAATGAGTTCCGCCGCACGCGCCGTGCGCGAGCGCTTGGCGTGGCGCAACATGTCAACGACCAGAATGACCAGCGAGATCCAGACGATGAAGAATCCTGCCCAGCGAGCCTGTGGCATGGGCTCCTTCAAGACGAAGACACCGAAAACAAAGGAGAAAATAGGCGTCGAGTACTGGATCAGTCCGATGGCCGTCAGCGGGATGCGTCGCGTGGCCGCAGCAAACATCATGAGAGGTATCGCGGTAATGGGTCCGGCCGCCATGATCCACAGCGCGTACGGCACACCGTGCGTGAACGCGGTGACCCCGACCATGCTCGAGACGACAAGCCACTGCGCAACCGCAATCGGGGTCATCCACATCGACTCAATCATCAAGCCGCTGAGCGGATCGACGTTTCGACCCACGCGCTTTTTGATGAGCCCGTAAAGACCGAAGGTGATTGCAAGTCCGAGTGATACCCAGGGAACACCCGAGCCTCCGAAAGTCAAGACCAGAACTGCGATGAAACTGATGGACACCGCCACCCACTGCAACGGTCGAAGTCGCTCGCGCAACACGACGACACCAAGAATCACCGTGAGGATCGGATTCATGAAGTAGCCCAGCGACGACTCCACGACATGGCCAGCGACGACAGCGGCAACGAAAATCTGCCAGTTGAGGTAAATGACCGCGCTGGCAAGTCCGAGCATCACAATGGTGCGCTTAGAACGGAAGATTTCTGCAAATCGACCCCACTTGCGAATGGCCGCGATAACGAGAGCGCAAAACAACAACGAAAAGATGATGCGGTAGGAGACGATTTCGAACGGATTCGTATCGCGAATACTCAAGAAGTAGAGGGGGAAGAGGCCCCAGAGCGCGTATGCGCCGAATGCGTAAGCGATACCGCTGCCCGACATTCGCTGGTTAGTCACGTGCTCATGCTACTCGCGCAAACGAATGAGGCTCGCTCCCCGGTTTGGGGTGCGAGCCTCATCACGAGAGTTGATCGAATTAGCTGACAATCGCGAGGATGTCACGAGCCGAGAGAATCAAATATTCCTCGCCACCGTACTTCACCTCGGTGCCACCGTACTTCGAGTAGATGACGCGGTCGCCGACGCTGACGTCGAGCGGCACGCGGTTTCCGTTGTCGTCGATGCGGCCGGGGCCGACCGAAAGGACTTCGCCCTCCTGAGGGCGCTCCTTGGCGGTGTCTGGGATGACCAGACCGGAAGCGGTCGTCGTCTCTGCTTCGACCTGCTTGACAACAATGCGATCTTCGAGCGGCTTGATGGAGACCGACACAGTTGACCTCTTTCTTGTGTAAGAAAACAACGTAATTAGCACCCGACGTGTGTGAGTGCTAACTCGAGTTTACGCATTGAGTTGGCACTCGCGCAAAGTGAGTGCCAATGGCCCGTGCGGCGTGACCGCAGTAGCGTGGACGCATGGAGACGGGTGACCTGATGAATCTGCTCACCCCGGAGGGGTTGCGGCTGCTCGACGACGTGACGGCGCTCGAGAGCAGCCTCGATATCGTCGCCCACGTCCCCCGACTTCGCAAACAGGGATTCGACGCGGGGTTGGTCGCGGCCGTCGTTACCCAGGCACGCTTGCGCCACAAAGCGCGCGGCAAGTTCGGCGAGTTTGCCGACCGGATGCTCTTCACTCAAGCCGGGCTCGAACAGGCGACACGACTTTCGGTGGCGGCACATCACGCGTCACGGTTCGCACGAGCCGGGTTCACGCGAGTGGCCGACCTGGGGTGCGGCATCGGCGGGGATGCCCTCGCTCTCGCATCCTTGAGTCTGGCGGTTCACGCCGTCGACGCCGACGAGGTAACGGCAACACTCGCGGCGTTCAATCTCGCGCCATTCGAGTCATGCACGGTCGAACAGTCGCTCGCGGAAAACGTTGACTTAGCGTCGTACAACGCACTGTGGTTCGATCCCGCTCGACGATCGGCCGGCCACAATTCCACCGGGCGCCTGACGGACCCATCGGAATGGTCGCCGAATCTTAAGTGGGTGTTCGAGCGGGCGGGTGAGAAACCGTCTGGAATCAAGCTCGGGCCCGGTTTCCCGCTGGAGATGATCCCACGCGAGTTGGGTGCGTCCCCCGTGGAGGCCCAGTGGATTGACATCGGCGGAGAAACAGTTGAACTTGTGCTGTGGGCGGGCGCTCTCGCCCGAGCAGGGGTTGGTCGGGCCGCATTGGTTATCGCACCCGACTCGAGTGGCGGCGGCTACCATGAACTCACCGCGGCGGGTGAGTCGATTGACCCTGAGGTGGGCGAATTGGGTGCGTTCATCTACGAGCCGCACGGTGCGGTCATCCGGGCTCGATTGATTGGTGATCTGGCTCGATCGCTCGATGCCCACGCGCTCGACGAACACATTGCCTACCTGTCGGCGGATGCGCACACCCCGACACCCTTTGCTGACGCGTTTCGCGTGCTCGACACCTTCCCGGTCGACCCGAAGAAAATCTCGCCCGCACTGGCGGAACACAACATCGGAACGCTGGAGATCAAGAAGCGGGGCGTAGCCATTGATCCGGCAGTTTTTCGCACCAAACTCAAGCTACGCGGGGAAAACGCGGCGACACTCCTGCTGATGCGGCGCGGTGTCGGGGCACGCAGTCAACGCGTGGCCATTTTGGCCGAGCGGGTTTAGAAGTAGGAAAAACTAGCCGTCCCGAGAACGATGAACGGCACCAGTATGACTGCAATCACGACGAATAGCGTCAAAATGCCGAGTGCAATGACCGAGTAGCCGACGGCGAGCGCAGCAATGGCCATCCCGCGACCTGCTTCTCCGGTGTCACGAATCTGCTTCAGCGCAATGTGGCCGAGCACAACACCCGGAATTGCAGAGATAAACAAGAAGAACCCGGAAACCGAGAGAATGAACCCGATGAGCGCCATCACGTTCGTGGGCGCGTACGGTGCTGCCACGGGGGGCTGTGAGGCGGTTCCGGACTTAGCGGTCACGGACTTCGACGAGCGGGTGGGCTCTGTCGGCGGAAAGTAGACGTCTGAATTCTTGGCCATGGGCCGATTATATGGCGCGAACCCCGACAGTTTCCTGACGGGGTTCGCTGCACAGAACAAGCACCGACTAAGAAACGCTGAGTTGCCCGTCTAATGCTCCGTTCATGGCCGCGGCGAGCAGTGCACCGCCGAAGATGACAAGCCAGAGCAGCACGGCTACGAAGCTGACATAGCCAATCACGAGACCGGCAATCGCGAGTCCGCTTCCAGCCTCACCCGTCTTCTTGATCTGGCTGAGTCCAATATGACCGGTGATGATGCCGACCAAACTGAAACCAAGGATGGATGTGACGAGTGAGACGATGGCGAGAACATTCGTCTTTGCCGCAGTGGCGGTGTTGCTCATGAGTGATTCCCCTTATGTGTTTGGCGATACGCACCCGTGCGCGTACCTGCGTCACGCTCCATACTTCACCCGTGCGGGCGAAGTTTCAAGCCGAACGCGCGGCCGAGCCGAACCTACGCGCTGTGAATGTGCGTTACCGGCAACGTTGAATCGGCCCCAAAGCCGAGTTCCGAGGCGTGCGCTCCAGCCATGATGAGCTCGCTCGCGAGTGCGGCAATCATCGCGCCGTTGTCGGTGCACAATTCGAACGGTGGGATGCGCAACTCGACATGCGCCATCTTCGCGCGACGCTCGGCCTCAGCGCGAAGTCGCGCGTTGGCGGTGACTCCCCCGCCGAGCAAGAGCCGAGGCACGCCGAGGTCGGCACACGCGGCAAAAGCTTTGGTGAGCAACACGTCGATCACGGCCTCACGAAAGCTCGCCGCGATGTCGGCGGTCGGCACGGGCTCGCCCGCATCCGTCAATTTCTCGACCGTACGAGCAACAGCCGTCTTCAGCCCAGAGAACGAGAAGTCGTAGCGGTGCTTCTCCATGTCTTTCGGCAGTGTGAGCCCGCGCGGAAACCTGAACGCCTTCGGGTCGCCGTCGGCCGCGACGCGATCGATCTGTGGGCCGCCGGGATACGGCAACCCGAGCAACCGCGCGACTTTGTCGAATGCCTCGCCGGCCGCGTCATCGATCGTTTCGCCGAGCATCTCGACGTCACTGGTCAGATCGCGCACGTGCAACAACGACGTGTGCCCACCCGAGACGAGCAACGCGATGGTCGGATACTCGAGCGAACCTTCGACGCTGAGAACATCTGCGCCCACGTGCCCAACTAAGTGATTCACGGCAAAGAGCGGCTTGTCGAGCGACAGGGCCAATGCCTTCGCGGCGCCCACTCCGACCATGAGCGCACCGGCAAGGCCTGGGCCGTTTGCAACGGCGACCGCGTCGAGATCACTGAGCTGGATGCCCGCGCGCTCGACCGCTTCGCGAATCGTGGGCGCCATGGCCTCGAGGTGTGCTCGCGCCGCAACTTCGGGTACGACTCCGCCGTACCGAGCGTGCTCATCCATCGACGATGCAATCACGTTGGCGAGAAGTTCTCGACCGCGCACGATACCGACGCCCGTCTCGTCGCAGCTCGATTCGATTCCGAGCACGAGCGGTGCCGTGCGATTCATGTGGCTGCCAGTGACATCGCTCAACACGACCACCCCGCCGGCTCGACCGCGTTCATGTCGAGGCGCATGATGACGGCGTCGACGTTGTCGGGTTGGTAGTAGCCCTCGCGAACGCCGATTTCGGCGAAACCGAGTGAACGATAGAGGCCAATCGCAATTGGGTTGTCGGCGCGCACTTCGAGAAATACCCGCTCGGCCTTCCGGTCGTGTGCGGCAGTCAACAAGTCGTGCATGATCACGCGTCCGACGCCACGACCGCGCACGGTGGGAATCGTGGCGATTGTCTGAATGTCGCCGTCGCCCGACCCGCGCGGAGCGAGAATTCCGCCGTACCCAACAATAATTTCTTCGCCGGTCATGTCGATGACCGCAACCACGTAGTGGCAGTTCTTGTCGGCGAGTTCGTGCCGCATCAATTCGGTTGACCATGCGTCGGCCTCGAACACGCTGGTCTCGATCTGCATGATTCGATCAAGATCTTCGGTCGTTGCCAACCTCAGTGAGATGCCGGCCGAGCGAGCATCCGGCCGATCACCCGCGATGTGTAGTTCGTCGCTCATCAACTCACCCGCTTCGGGCCGGTTGACATCGTGACGTCGGGCGAGCGCAAATACAGCGGCTCAAACGGTGGAAGCTCGATGTCGTTTTCGGCCGCAGCCTGGGCGAGGAGTCCGAGTCGAGCCGCAGAAACATGGTCGGCATCGACACGCGGGATGTGCGGAAAGAGCGCCTCGTCTGCCTTGGCCAACTGGGGGCCGTCGGCTCGAGTGAACGCGAGTGCTTCGCGTGCGGAAGGGTCGAGCACGGTATACCGGCTCCACGCAACCTCGCGGCGGCGCGCATCCGTGGTCACAA
>CAEZTD010000018.1_pt1 | contig 16712 bp, 15 predicted proteins | sample 7264131 | NCBI WGS metagenome assembly CAEZTD01 (sample SAMEA6813795, study PRJEB35770) | uncultured Actinomycetes bacterium | biome: Freshwater; feature: Freshwater reservoir; material: water | place: Czech Republic | collected 2015-06-16 | depth 0.5m m
ATTACATCGGGGAGCTACCAGAACTGGCCGGCCGTTGAGACACCGAGCGAAATTGCCCGGTTGTTCGTTGGTGTGGGCTTTGTCGGCATTTGGGACGAACTCTTCTTTATCTGCGTCATCTTCGCTCTGCTACGCCGCCACTTTTCGTTCTGGATCGCAAACGCACTTCAGGCAATCGTTTTCGTCTCGTTCTTGTGGGAACTTGGCTACCGGTCGTGGGGACCGCTGCTGACGCTGCCGTTCGCATTGATTCAAGGCTGGATATTCGAGAAGAGCCGCTCGGTGTGGTACATCATCACCGTGCATTTGCTCTTCGACGTCGTGGTCTTTCTCGTGCTCGTGTATGCGCACCACCCCGAGTGGGTGCCCATCTTCTTGGTTCCGGCGCCGACGCCGTAGCGCACAGCCCTACTGGGGGCGATTGGCCTGCATGATTTTTCGCCCGAGTCGAATGACCGACTTGCGGGGCGCAAGACGCGACGCAAACGCGCCCCACCAGTTTGTGCGACCGGAGATGACAAATGGCGCGGGGCGTCGACGATCGAGTGCCTTCATGGCAACGCGCACGACCTCGGGCGCGGTTTGCATCGGGCCGCCAATCTTGTCGGTGCCGGCACGATCGAAGAACTCGGTCTTGGTCGGTCCGGGGCACAGGGCGATGGCGTGCACGTTCGTTTGCTCCAACTCACCCCACAGGCCTTCGGTGAACGACAAGACGAACGATTTGGTCGCCGCGTAAACGGCGAGGTAGGGGAGTGACTGGAAAGCGGCCGTACTCGCCACGTTGAGGATCACACCGTCGTTGCGCTGAATCATGCCGGGCAGAAAAGCGCGCGACAAGTCAACGAGCGTGCCAATGTTGAGCGCGATTTCATCCGCCACCTTATTGGGGTCTTCGTTGACAACGGCCTGGTGCATGCCGAAGCCCGCGTTGTTGACGACCACGTCGACGCGAATGCCACGTCGTTGCAGCTCGCTTGCAAGGTCAGCACCCGCGCGCCAGACCTGCAGGTCTTTGGCGATGATAATCGATTCGGTGTCGTGCGCCTCACGTAGCTCTGCGGCCAGTTGCTCTAGCCGTTCTTCTCGTCGGGCAACCAAAAGCAACCGAGCACCTCGCGCGGCAAAGGCGCGAGCGAACTCCGCGCCGAGGCCCGAACTCGCTCCGGTAATCAAGACCAACTTTCCGGCGTACTCACGCAGCAAGACTTCCTCCTAAGGCAACGACAAGGGATCCAACAAGATAGGTGGCCGCCACCGCGATGGCACCGAAGGCCAGCTGGCGAAGAGCGGAACGAACGAAGTTCTTGCGCGTGTAGCGGGCAGCAACAGCGCCAGCCACGAGCAAGCCGATGCCACCCGCGATAAGTCCGGCGACGAGCGACTGAAAGCCGAGCGCATAGGGAATAAGTGGAATGAAGGCTCCGGCGGCAAACATGGAGAACGAACTCATCGCGGCCAGCCACGGTGAGGGCTTGGAATGCGGGTCGAGCCCGAGTTCGTGTGTGATGTGGATGCGCGCCGCCTGCAGGTCGTCGACATGCACTTCTTCGGCGGCGGTCGCGGCGGTCGTCGGGCTCATGCCCATCTTCATGAAGGTGACCACGAGCTCGTTTCGTTCACCCTCAGGATTCCTCTTGTGCGCCGCGATCTCGACAGCCAGCTCGGAGTCAACTTGCTCGTTTGACGTGCGCACCGATGCGTATTCGCCGAGTGCCATCGAGAAGGCCCCCGCGACGAGACCCGAGATTCCGGTGAGCACAATCACCGGGGCACTCGCTCCCGCGGCGCCGATACCCGCGATCAGTGCGATGTTTGAGACCAGGCCATCCATCGCACCAAACACGGCGGCACGAAACCACCCACCCGCGATGTTGGGGTGACTGTGGTCGTAGTCGTGAGGATCGAAACTCGAGAGGCCGGATTTCATGCGCGGCCTAGAAGCTGTAGCCCTCGTCTTCAAGGTCTGCTTCTTGCGCCTCCTTGACAACGGTTCCGATGGCGACGGCGAGCGAGATGCCCCAGCCGACCCACATCAAGCCGGTGCGCCAATCGCGTGGGCCCTTGACGGTGGCGCGCACAACGGAGATGCCACCGAATAGAGCACCCAGCACGGTTGTGTTCAGGATGAACTTACGCATGATTCCTCCGGTACAAAGCTTGCTCCCGCCGACGTGCGGAGCCCCTCAAGGTTACCGCGAAGCGACCGTCAGGTCTGCCGGTGTTGTGTGCAGTCGAGCAAACTCGAGTGTTTCAACCAACGCGGCGAACCGTTCCGACTCGTTCTTCGCTTTGCGCGTGTTGATCTCGGCGACAATGTGCCCCTGCCAACCGATGGCGGTCAGGTGTTGCAGTGTCTCGGCGACGGGCTGAATGCCGTGGCCGGGCAACAGGTGCTCATCGAAGATGCGCCCGTCGTCGCCGGTGGTTGCTCCGTCACACAGGTGCACGTGTCGCAGGCGCTCGCCGTATGCCTTCGCCAGCTCAAGACCCGAGTCGCCAGACAATGCGGCGTGCGAAAAGTCGAGGGTGATGTGATCGCAGTCGAGTTCACGCGGGTCGGGACCGGGCGCGTATGCCTGCACCGATCGCCCACGAACGGCCCACGGAAACATGTTCTCGACGGCAATCTCTACGCCCGTGTCGCGGTGTGTTTTGCGAACAATCTCGAGAAACTTCTCGGCGTACGTCGCCTGCCAGCGAAACGGTGGGTGCACGACAACGGTCGACGCTCCGACCGCAGCCGCGAGCTCCGCGGATTTCTCGAGCTTCACCTGAGGGTCGCGACCCCAGACAAAGTGAGTCAACAAGAGAACGGGGGCGTGCACCGAGAGGATGGGCTGCTGGTGTTCGTCGGAGAGCGCGAGTAGCGCATCCACCGACTGTGTCGTCTTGTCGTTAGTGACCATGACCTCGACACCGTCGTATCCGGCAGCAGCAGAGAGTCGGAAGGCGTCGTCGACGGGGAGGGGATAGACGCACCCAGCGCTCATTCCGATTTTCATCACGGTGAGAGCCTACGGTGAGAAGCCTGTTAACTTGGGGCACATAGACTTGTGGGCATGCCTCAGCCAGACATGAAGCCACGTAGTCGCGACGTCACAGACGGTATCGAGAAGGCCGCCTCGCGTGGCATGCTTCGCGCCGTCGGCATGGGCGATGAAGACTGGGATAAACCTCAGATTGGCGTTGCCAGTTCGTGGAATGAAATCACCCCCTGCAACCTCAGTCTTGACCGTCTCGCGCAGGCCTCGAAAGAAGGCGTACACGCCGGAGGCGGATACCCGCTTCAGTTCGGCACGGTCTCGGTCTCTGATGGCATTTCGATGGGCCACGAGGGCATGCACTTTTCTCTCGTGTCGCGCGAGGTCATCGCCGACTCGGTCGAGGTCGTGATGAGCGCCGAGCGCCTCGACGGATCTGTTTTGCTCGCCGGTTGCGATAAGTCGCTCCCCGGCATGCTGATGGCTGCCGCGCGCCTCGACCTCGCCAGTGTCTTTCTCTACGCCGGAACAATTGCACCGGGTTGGGTGCGCCTCTCCGATGGCACAGAGAAGAGCGTCACGATCATCGACGCGTTCGAAGCCGTCGGTGCTTGCAAGGCCGGAAAGATGAGTGTCGAAGACTTGACGCGAATCGAAAAGGCGATCTGCCCTGGTGAAGGTGCCTGCGGTGGCATGTACACCGCGAACACGATGGCATCCATCGCCGAAGCGCTCGGCATGAGTCTTCCCGGCTCCGCGGCTCCGCCCAGCGCAGACCGCCGTCGCGACTACTTCGCTCACCGCTCGGGCGAGGCCGTGGTCAACCTCATCGCGAAGGGCATCACCGCTCGCGACATCATGACCAAGAAGGCGTTCGAGAACGCCATCGCCGTGCTCATGGCGTTCGGCGGTTCGACCAATGCCGTTCTGCACTTGCTCGCTATCGCGCACGAAGCCGACGTTGAGCTCTCGCTCGACGACTTCAACCGCATCAACGACAAGGTGCCGCACATCGCCGACCTTAAGCCGTTCGGCCGTTATGTCATGAACGACGTTGACCGCGTCGGCGGCGTTCCCGTGGTGATGAAAGCGTTGTTGGATGCCGGACTCATCCACGGCGATGCCCTCACGGTCACCGGAAAGACAATCGCCGAAAACTTCGCCGACATGCAGATTGACGCAATCGATGGCGAGGTCATTCGCACGCTCGACAACCCGATGCACCACAACGGCGGCATCACGATTCTGCGTGGGAGCATGGCTCCCGAAGGTGCCGTCGTCAAGACGGCTGGCTTCGACCTCGAGGTGTTTGAAGGGCCGGCCCGCGTGTTTGAACGTGAGCGCGCAGCCATGGACGCCCTGACCGAAGGCAAGATTTCGAAGGGCGACGTCGTCGTCATTCGCTACGAAGGTCCCAAGGGCGGACCGGGCATGCGCGAGATGCTGGCGGTCACCGCAGCCATCAAGGGTGCGGGTCTCGGCAAAGATGTCCTACTATTGACAGATGGTCGATTCTCAGGCGGCACAACCGGACTGTGTATTGGCCACGTAGCACCCGAGGCAGTTGATGGCGGAGCCATCGGCCTCGTGCGCGATGGTGATCTGATACGGGTCGATATCGCAGCTCGAACGCTCGACCTACTCGTCGATGCACAAGAGCTCGACTCCCGCCGACAGGGCTGGGAACCGCTTCCTCCGCGTTACACGCGTGGCGTTCTCGCAAAATACGCCGCGCTTGTGCACTCCGCATCTGAGGGAGCGATCACCGGGTAGTTTCCCGACTCGCCTCATTCACCTTCGACTAAAGGAACTCGATTCCCTTGGCTACTCCCACATCATCCAAAACGACTCTCATGTCGGGCGCGCAAGCCGTTGTGCGCAGTCTTGAACTCCTCGGGGTGAAAGACGTGTTCGGTCTTCCGGGCGGCGCAATTCTGCCCGTGTATGACCCGCTCATGGACTCCACCGAGCTTCGCCACATTCTCGTTCGTCACGAGCAAGGTGCCGGTCACGCGGCCGAGGGTTACGCATCCTCGTCTGGCAAGGTCGGTGTCTGCATCGCGACCAGTGGTCCGGGAGCAACCAACCTCGTCACCGCCATCGCTGACGCGTACATGGACTCGGTTCCCCTGCTCGCTATCACCGGTCAGGTATTCAGCCACCTGATGGGAACCGACGCGTTTCAAGAGGCCGACATCGTGGGAATCACGATGCCGATCACGAAGCACTCATTCTTGGTGACCAAGGCGGAGGACATCCCGGCGACCCTCGCGGCTGCGTATCACATCGCCCAGACGGGTCGACCCGGGCCGGTGCTGGTTGACATCACGAAGGATGCCCAACAGGCCGACCTCGAATTCTCGTGGCCCCCGGTCATCGACTTGCCGGGCTACCGTCCGATCCTCAAGGCTCACGGCAAGCAGATTCAGGCCGCGGCCGAGCTCATCCTCGAGTCAAACTGCCCCGTGTTTTACGTGGGTGGCGGCATCGTTCGCGCTGGCGCATCCAAGCAGCTCAAGCAACTCGTCGAGCTCGTGGGCGCGCCCGTAGTTACGACGCTGATGGCCCGCGGTGCCTTCCCCGACACCCACCCGAACAACCTCGGCATGCCTGGCATGCACGGCACGGTTCCTGCGGTGTTGGCGTTGCAAGACGCAGACCTGCTCATCACGCTCGGCGCCCGTTTCGACGACCGCGTGACCGGCAAGGCTGCTCTCTTTGCGCCGAACGCCAAGGTGATTCACGTTGATGTCGACCCGGCAGAGATCGGCAAGATTCGTCACGCCGATGTTCCGATTGTCGGTGACGCGAAAGATGTCATCACCGACCTCATCGAAACGTACAAAGAAACGGCCGGCAAGAAGCAGCCGGAGATGACCGAATGGTGGGCCAAGCTCAACAACTTGCGCCAGGAGTATCCGCTCGGATACAGCGAGCCCAGCGATGGCCTGCTGTCTCCGCAATACGTGATTTCACGTATCGGTGAGATCAGTGGCCCCGAAGCGATTTACGCCGCGGGCGTCGGTCAGCACCAGATGTGGGCTGCACAATTCATCAAGTACGAGCGCCCCAACGCGTGGCTCAACTCTGGTGGTGCCGGCACGATGGGCTATGCGGTTCCAGCGGCGATGGGTGCCAAGGTTGCGCAGCCCGACCGCGTGGTGTGGGCCATCGACGGTGACGGGTGCTTCCAGATGACCAACCAGGAGTTGGCCACCTGCACGCTGAACAACATCCCGATCAAGGTCGCGGTGATCAACAACTCATCTCTCGGCATGGTTCGTCAGTGGCAGACCTTGTTCTATGACAGTCGCTATTCGCACACTGACCTCAACACCGGTCACGACACCGTGCGCGTGCCCGACTTCGTGAAGCTTGCCGAGGCCTACGGTGTGCTCGGTATTCGCGTGACGAAGGCCGAAGAAGTGGATGCGGCAATCAAGCTCGCACTCGAGACCAACGATCGCCCGGTTCTCATCGACTTCGTCGTGAGTGCCGACGCGATGGTGTGGCCGATGGTTCCGCAGGGCGTGAGCAACAGCTACGTGCAATACGCCAAAGACCACGCGCCCACCTGGGACATGGAAGAGTAAGGGAGACCGCAATGAGCACACACGTTCTGAGTCTCCTCGTGGAGAACAAGCCCGGCCTGTTGACGCGCGTCGCCGGCCTCTTCGCCCGCCGCGGCTTCAACATCGAATCTCTCGCCGTGGGTCACAGCGAAGTCGAGGGACTCTCGCGCATCACCGTTGTCGTCGATGTCGACCAGCTCCCGCTCGAACAGGTGACGAAGCAGCTCAACAAGCTCGTCAACGTCATCAAGATTGTTGAACTCGACTACGAACAGTCGGTTCAGCGCGAGCACATGCTGATCAAGGTGCGTGCCGACAATCAGACTCGCTCACAGGTACTCGAAGCGGTCACGCTGTTTCGCGCATCCGTGGTCGACGTTGCCAGCGACTCGATCGTCATCGAAGTAACGGGCAACTCGGGCAAGACGGGCGCACTGCTCAAGGTTCTCGAGCCATATGGAATCAAGGAGATCGCTCAGTCGGGTCTTCTTGCCATCGGCCGCGGGCCGAAGTCAATAACCGAACGCGTTTACAAGAACTAATCCAACTAACCTGTTCACGGCATGCTTTAGCCCCCAAACGAAAGAGACACCACAGTGGTCGAGATTCACTACGAAAAAGATGCAGACATCAGCCTGATCAAGGGCAAGAAAGTCGCCGTCATTGGCTACGGATCGCAGGGACACGCACATGCGCTCAACCTGCACGAATCAGGTGTCGAGGTCGTTGTCGGCCTGAAGCCCGGCTCGAAGTCGATCATCAAGGCTGAAGAGGCCGGCCTCAAGGTGATGACCACCGAAGAAGCCGCCGCTTGGGGTGACGTCATCGTGATTCTCGCTCCCGACCAGGTGCAGCGTCACCTCTACAAGGACGACATCGAACCTAACCTCAAGCCGGGCAAGACGCTCGTCTTCGGTCACGGGTTCAACATCCGTTTCGGTTACATCACTGCACCCGACGGCGTTGACGTCATTCTCGTCGCACCCAAGGGCCCCGGACACACGGTTCGTCGTGAGTACGTTGCCGGCCGCGGTGTTCCCGTGATCGTCGCCGTTGAAAAGGACGCATCGGGTCAGGCATGGAACCTCGCTTGGTCGTACTCGGCAGCCATCGGTGGCCTTCGCGCGGGTGGCATCAAGACCACGTTTACCGAAGAGACCGAGACAGACCTCTTTGGCGAGCAGGCGGTGCTCTGTGGTGGCACGTCACAGCTTGTTCAGTACGGTTTCGAGACGCTCGTTGAGGCGGGCTACCAGCCCGAAATCGCCTACTTCGAGGTTCTGCACGAGCTCAAGCTCATTGTCGACCTCATGTGGGAGGGTGGCATCGCCAAGCAGCGCTGGTCGATTTCTGACACCGCTGAGTATGGTGACTACGTTTCCGGTCCGCGTGTGATTGACCCCAACGTCAAGAAGAACATGCAGGCTGTGCTCGCCGACATTCAGTCGGGTGCATTCGCCCAGCGTTTCATCGACGACCAAGACGCCGGCGCACCGGAGTTCATGGAGCTTCGCGAGAAGGGTGCCTCGCACCCGATCGAGGCGGTCGGACGCAAGTTGCGCGGAATGTTCGCATGGCGCCCGCAGGACAAGGACTACGTGGAAGGCTCGGCCGCGCGCTAACGCGTGAGCTAAACGCCTCATGGCTTCTGACGACGACGCTCTGACGTGGGCTGGCGACCGAGAGGATCGCGCGCCTAACGTCAGGGCGTCTTCGTCGTCGAAGAAGCCGGCGGCAAAAAGGCCTGCCGCAAAGAAACCGGTCGCAAAGAAACCGGTCGCGAAGAAGCCCGTGGCCAAGAAGCCGGCTGCCAAGAAACCAGCCGCCGCGAATGAAACCGCGTCGCTCGTTCACCCCTCCGTCGTTGGCGAGAAGCCCGACTCTTCGCACGATGATGTCGACCCGTCGTTCGACGAGCTCGTGCAACCTGACCCGCCTGCGCAAACATCGGCGGGCGCACTCGTCATGTACGGGCTCTTCGCCGGCGTGTACCTGCTGTTCTCGGTGGCGTGGTTGATCATCGCGCTGAACCCGCCCATCAACTTCTTCGACGTCGTGAGTTCGTTTATGTGGGTTGCGTCGCTCTGGTTCGCCACGCTCGGTGGCCTCATTTGGTTTGTCGCAACGTTCATTCTCGGGCGCAGTCGCGGCTTCGGCTGGAAGTTCATGATGCTTCTGATCGGGGTCGTCGTGCTCATCCCGTGGCCCTATCTGCACTTGGCGGTGCGATGAAACGCGGCTTCGGCGGGTGGTTGCTCGTCATTCTGTTCGGTGTGTTGCTCGGCCACGATGTGTGGGAGGGCGCCGGAAACGTCATCGGCAAGTACTACGAAAGTCTGCAACTCGGGCTTGAACTCACTTGGGTTGGCTGGTTGATTCTTGGCACCAACTTGCTGGCACCCGTGGTGCTGTTCATCATCGGGCTCGTGGCAACGCGACGCAAGTCGTTTGGTGACGCGCTGCTCATCTGGATTCTTGCCGTGCTCGTTGCGGCAATCGCCGGTGCGGATGTTGTACTCGCCGGCAACGACTACACCCTCTTCTACACCGTCACCACCGGCAACTGACGGCTCGCAAAAGCTCGGGGGCAACCGGCCTCTCAGCGAAAATCCGCCCTGATGCCAAAAGGTAGAATTTGCTCGTGACCAAACCAATCGTGCTCATTGCTGAAGAACTCTCGCCCGCCACGATTGATGCGCTCGGTCCGGATTTCGATATCCGCACCGTCGACGGCACCGATCGACCGGCGTTGCTCGAGGCCGTTCGCAAAGCATCCGCAATTCTGGTTCGGAGTGCGACGAAGGTCGATGCCGAGGTCATCGCGGCGGCGCCAGACCTCAAGGTGATCGCGCGAGCTGGCGTGGGTCTCGACAACGTTGATATCAAGACGTCTACCGAGGCTGGCGTGATGGTGGTTAACGCTCCGACGTCGAACATCATCTCGGCCGCCGAGCTCACCGTTGGCCACATCTTGAGTCTTGCCCGCCACATCCCGTCAGCACACGCGGCGCTGGCCGACGGAAAATGGAAGCGCAGCGCTTACACCGGCACCGAACTCTTTGAAAAGACCATCGGCATTATTGGCCTGGGTCGAATTGGCGCATTGATTGCTGCTCGTCTGCAGGCCTTCGACATGAAGGTCGTCGCGTACGACCCGTATGTCACCTCGGCGCGTGCCCAGCAATTGGGAGTGCAGTTGTTGCCGCTCGACGAGTTGCTCGCCGAGAGCGACTTCATCACGATTCACATGCCCAAGACTCCCGAAACAACGGGCATGATTGGCACGGCCCAGCTCAAGGCGATGAAGAAGACCGCATATGTGGTCAATGTTGCTCGCGGTGGTCTCATCGACGAGGATGCCCTGCACGACGCCCTCGTTGCTGGCGAGATTGCCGGCGCAGGCCTCGACGTGTTCGTGAACGAGCCACCCACCGACTCGAAGTTGCTCGGGCTGCCGAACGTTGTGGTCACGCCTCACCTCGGGGCGTCCACTGATGAGGCTCAAGAAAAAGCGGGCATCTCGGTCGCCAACTCAGTGCGCCTCGCGCTCGGGGGCGATCTCGTGCCCGACGCAGTCAACGTTGCGGGCGGTGTCATCGACCCGTACGTGCGCCCGGCCATCCCGCTGTTTGAAAAACTGGGCCAGGTCTTCTCGGGCCTGTCCCACTCGAGCCCGTTGACGAGCGTCGACGTTGAGGTGCGCGGAGAAATCACGCAGTACGACACGTCGGTTCTTCGACTTGCCGCACTCAAGGGCATCTTCACCAACGTGGTCAGCGAGTCGGTCTCCTACGTGAACGCTCCGCTTTTGGCCGAGCAGCGCGGCATCGAGGTGCGAACATTTACGCACGAAGAAAGCCCGGAATATCGCACGGTGCTCTCACTGCGCGGCGCGCTGAGTGACGGCACTCAGGTCTCGGTTTCGGGCACGCTCGTCGGCACGAAGCAGACCCAGAAGATCGTCGAGATTAACGGCTACGAAGTGGATGTGCCCATCGACGACCACCTCATCGTGATGCAGTACACCGACCGCCCCGGAATCGTTGCCATCTATGGCAAGGAGTTTGGCGACGCAAACATCAACATCGCCGGCATGCAGATTGCACGCCAAGAACTCGGGGGCAAGGCGCTCAGCGTGCTCACGGTTGACTCCCCGGTTCCATCTGCGCTGCTCGAGAAAGTGCGCAAGGCCATTGACGCTGACGTGATGCTCGAAGTCGACATCACAGACTGACCCCAGAACAGAGAGAACGCACGATGACGAAAGCACTCAAGCTTGCGGTGATCCCCGGTGACGGCATCGGCCCCGAGGTGGTTGCCGAAGGCCTCAAGATTCTCGACGCCGTGGCGGCAGCTGAAGGCATCACGGTCACCAAGAAGATGTTCTCCCTCGGAGCCGACCGCTTTCTCGAAACGACCGACGTTCTCACCGAAGAAGACTTAGGCGCGATTCGCGACAACGACGCAATCTTGCTCGGAGCGGTCGGCGGCACGCCCGGTGACCCGCGCATCCCCGCTGGCATCATCGAGCGCGGACTCTTGCTCAAGCTGCGGTTTAGTCTCGACCACTATGTCAACCTGCGTCCGACGCAGATTTTGCCCGGAGTGGTCAGCCCGCTCGCGAATCCCGGCGCAGTCGACTTCGTCGTTGTGCGCGAGGGAACAGAAGGCCCGTACGTCGGTAACGGCGGCGTGGTGCGCGAAGGCACGCCAGCCGAGGTCGCCAACGAACTCTCGGTCAACACGGCCTACGGCGTCGACCGCGTGGTTCGCTACGCGTTCGAGTTGGCGATGAAGCGTCGCAAGAAGCTCACCTGGGTTCACAAGACCAACGTGCTCGTGCACGCCGGCGGCTTGTGGACACGCTCGGTTGCGAGCATCGCTCGCGAGTTTCCTGACGTCGCCGTCGACTACCTGCACGTGGATGCGGCAACCATCTTCTTCGTCACCGACCCGTCGCGCTTCGACGTGATTGTCACCGACAACTTGTTTGGCGACATCCTCACCGACCTTTCGGGTGCGATTGGCGGAGGCATCGGTCTCGCGGCGAGCGGAAACATCAACCCGACGAACGCGTTTCCGAGCATGTTCGAACCCGTTCACGGTTCGGCACCCGACATCGCCGGTCAGCAGAAGGCTGATCCCACGGCGACGATTCTGTCGGTCGCCATGCTGTTCGACCACTTTGGTTTCGCCGACGCCAGCGCACGCATCAAGCAGGCGGTGGCGGATGACCTCGCCGAGCGCGACGGATCAGCTCGTGCCACCGCTGAAGTGGGCGACGCGATTTTGGCTCGCCTCAAGTAGCGTAAAGACAGAGGAAGGAAGTCACCATGGCTCGCAACGACACAACGACATTTCCGGTCAGCTTTACGCTGACGCCATCGACGTCGGCCCGCGTGGAGGCTCACCGAGACGAAATTCTTGCAGATCCCGGATTCGGCAACTACTTCACCGATCACATGATCGAGATTGACTGGACCGTCGACGAAGGTTGGCACAACGCACAGGTAAAGCCGTATGGTCCGCTCAGCATCGAGCCCGGTTCGGCGGTCTTGCACTACGGACAAGAGATTTTTGAAGGGCTGAAGGCCTACCGCCATGCCGATGGTTCAGTCTGGACATTCCGTCCCGACGCCAACGCCCGTCGTCTCGCTCGCTCGGCCCGTCGTCTGGCTCTGCCCGAATTGTCGGTCACTGACTTCATCGAATCGATTCGTCAGATTGTCGAGATTGACAACGCGTGGGTGCCGTCCGCACCCGAGACGAGCCTCTACCTTCGCCCGTTCATGATTGCGAACGAGAACTTCCTCGGCGTTCGTGCGGCACACCGCGCGGCCTACTACGTCATCGCCAGCCCCGCCGGCGCCTACTTCAAGGGCGGAGTCGCCCCCATCAAGATCTGGCTCACCACCGAGTACACCCGCGCCGGTCGCGGTGGCACGGGCGCAGCAAAGTGTGGCGGCAACTACGCCGCGAGCCTGGTCGCACAAGCCGACGCCTACGACCGCGGATGCGCACAGGTGCTTTTTCTCGACGCAGACACGGGCACGAAGGTGGAAGAACTCGGCGGAATGAATGTCTTTCTCGTGAAGAAGGACGGCACGTTGGTGACCCCTCGACTGACCGGGTCGATTCTTGAGGGCATCACGCGCGACTCGATCATCACGTTGGCTCGAGAACGCGGGCACACCGTGGAGGAGCGCGATATCACTATTGACGAATGGCGTGATGGTGTCGCATCCGGTGACATCACCGAGGTTTTTGCCTGTGGCACCGCGGCAGTCGTGACCCCTATTGGTCAGGTGCTCTCCGACGAGTTCTCGATCGGCGACCCGACCGCACCCGCCGGCGAGCTGACCATGAGCCTGCGGCAAGAACTGACCGACATTCAGTACGGTCGCCTCCCTGACACGCACGGCTGGATGACGAAGCTCGCTTAAGGGTTTTCACTAATTTGACCTTGCACCCTAGAGGGCCCGCCACAAGGGTTAACGACGTGACTGAAACCGCGACTCGACCCATTCGCCTCGCCATCGTTGAGGACAACCCTCTTTTTCTCGACTTGGTTTCTTCGGCTCTCGACAGCGTTGACGGTCTCGAGGTTGTTGCAACGGCAAAGAGTGCAACCGAAGCGCGAGCCGTTCTGGCCGACGCCGACATCGACGTGGCGGTTCTCGACATCGATTTGCCCGACGGCAACGGAGTGGGGCTTGGTGTCTGGCTCTCGTCGCAGTTTCCGCGGCCAGGTGTCTTGCTTCTCTCGGCGACCGACATGTTGGAACTCTTCCTCGGACTTCCCGAAGAAACGCGTGCTGGCTGGAGCTACTTGTCGAAGTCGTCGACGACAGATTTCGACGTGCTCATCAAGACCATCCAGGCGACCGCGCGTGGTCGCACGATTGTCGATCCGTCGCTTGTCGACCGGTCGCGTGCCAAGCCGGGCGGTCGCGTCGCCAGACTGACCAAGCGACAGTTTGAGGTTTTGCGCGCCGTCGCGCGCGGCTTGAGCAATCAAGCAATCGCGGATGAGTTCCAGTTCTCACTCAAGACTGTCGTCGCGCATCTGACGGCGATTTACTCCGCGCTCGACATTCCCGAGGGGTCTAACCCGCGCGTGCACGCTGTGCTCGAGTTCTTGAAAGAAACGGAACGCGACTCGTGAACCTCCAGCGATATGACGTCATTCGTCGTATCGCCGGCCCTCGGTCGTTCAGCCAATTGGTGTTCGTCCCCATTCTGATTACGCTCACCGTTGGAACGTGGATCCCTGAGCTTCAATCGGGGTCGCCGTTCTATGCAGAATGGAGGTCGATTGCGATTACGGCCCTGCTCGTGTCGTGGGGATTTGCCACGGGTATGGGCCTGCTCGTCAACAAAATTCTTCCCAAACCGACGGTGCCCCGTTTCGTCGCGGTGGTTCTCGTGTTTTTCGTCACCGAGGCGGGTCGCACGGTTCTCGTCGCTGCGCAGGCGCAAACGATGGGGCTCGACACAGACCCAAACTGGCCGTACCGAATCGTCGCCGGCGGTTTGACGGGCTGGGCGCTTTTCGGGCTTGCTGCGTACCTCGCAAACGAAGCCGAACAGTATCGAGCGACGTTGGGCCGACTGATACAGACTCAAGCGCTGCTTGCGGAACTCGTTTCTGCCACGCAAAGTGACCTCGAAGTGCGTCGAGTGCAGCTTCTGGAACAGGTGCGCACCGCGGTCACCGATTCGATTCGAAGCGTCTTGTCATCGGGTGGATCGTCGGCACGAGAGGTCGCCGATGATCTCGTTCGTGTTTCTGAAGATGTAGTTCGGCCATTGAGTCACAGTCTCATCCCAGAGCGCGAAGTCAACCCTGTGATTCGTGAGCCTTCGACGCCACGCATCAGCATCAGTGCCGTTCTCAACTATGCGACATACGTTCAACCGTTCCGCCCCGTCGCCGTGACGCTGTTTACTGTGCTCATGGTCGCTGGTGCAGTGATCTTTCTCTGGCCGATCGAGGTGTTGCCCGCGTTCATCGCGCTCCTGGCCTGGGTATTCGGATTCCTAGGTCTGATGAGTTGGACCGTCACGCCTCGACTCAAGACCATGCGGGTGCCATGGAGAGTGATCACTCTCACGGTGGCGTATCTCGGCTCCGCGACCGTTCCCGGTGTGTTTGTTATGTTCGCGACCAACACGCTCAAGCCCGAAGGCTGGCCGTACCTCATCTACATCTTCTTGATTGCCCAGATTGTTTTGTGGCCACTCGCCATCATCTCCGGGGTGGATCAGGCCCGAGCCGACGTCATCGACAAAATCCGCCAATCAAACCAGCGACTCTTGTGGTCTCGTGCGCGACTATCGTCCTACCTGTGGGGGCAACAGAGCACGATTGCGGTTGCGCTTCACAAAGACGTTCAGGGAACACTTCTGGCAGCAGCGATGAAACTCAAGATGTCACGCGATGCGGGAAAGACCGACGCGGTTGCAATCGATGAAATTCGTGCTGCCGTTCTCGATGCTGCTGAATTTGCTGTTGCGCCAACCGACGCGGTGCCATTGATGGAGGCCGTCGCCGCAATCAATTCGCGCTGGCAGGGGGTGTTTCGCGTCGATGTTGATGATTCGACCGAGGCCATCGCTCGGCTCGACGCCGATTCCGTGTGTCGTCGAATTGTCATCGACATGCTGGGGGAGTTCGTGACCAACGCCGTCAAGCACGGGCAGGCGACATCCGCCCGCGTTTCTATGACTCTTGCATCCGACGATGTGTTGCTGGTTCAGGGCGTCAACAATGGGCGATCGCTGGCGGCAACGCTCGGCTCAGGATTGGGCACCCGCATGCTGGAGGCTGTTTCGCTTGACCAAGGCTTCGAAAACGTGCCCGGCGGTGTTCGAGTGTGGGCCGAGATTCCGATCGTCTAGTTCGGCGCATCCCCTCGTCTAGCCTTGACTCATGACGAATTACCCCGTGACCACAGCGACCGGCGCAGATGTTCGCGTGCGTTTCTGCCCCTCGCCGACAGGCACCCCGCACGTGGGGCTGGTTCGCACGGCGTTGTTCAACTGGGCGTATGCGCGTCACACGGGTGGCACGTTCATCTTTCGAATCGAAGACACGGATGCCGCACGCGACTCTGAAGAAAGCTACGACCAAATCGTTGACGCGCTGACGTGGCTCGGCCTCACCTGGGATGAGGGAATCAACGTCGGCGGGCCGAACCCGCCGTATCGCCAGAGCGAACGCATGGACATCTATCGAGACGTCGTCGAGAAGCTGGTTGCGACCGGGCACGTGTACGAAAGCTTTTCGACGCCCGAAGAAATCGAAGAACGTAACCGTGCCGCCGGGCGCGACCCCAAGGTGGGTTATGACAACGCCGATCGCAACCTGACGCTTGAGCAGAAGGCCGCCTTCCGAGCCGAAGGGCGGGAGCCCGCGCTCCGGTTGCGCGTGCCGGACGAAGACATCACGTTCGACGACCTCGTGCGTGGTGAAATCACCTTCCCGACCGGGTCGTTCCCTGACTTCGTCGTCGTGCGCCCCAACGGTGACCCGCTCTACACGCTGGTCAACCCGGTCGACGACGCGATTATGCGCGTGACTCACGTCTTGCGCGGCGAGGACTTGCTCTCATCGACGCCTCGCCAGATCGCGCTGTACCACGCGATGATCGACGCTGGCATTGCCACGCACATCCCACGTTTCGGCCACCTGCCATACGTGATGGGGGAGGGCAACAAGAAGTTGTCGAAGCGCGACCCCGAGTCGAACCTGTTTCACCACCGCGACCGCGGGTTCATTCCCGAGGGACTGCTCAACTACCTCGCGCTGCTCGGCTGGTCGATTTCGGCCGACCGCGACGTGTTCAGCCTCGCCGAGATGGCGAAGGTCTTCGACGTTGAGAACGTGAATCCGAACCCGGCTCGCTTTGATATCAAGAAGGCCGAGGCGATCAACGGCGACCACATTCGCCTGTTGCCCCTCGATGAATTCACCCGCCGCCTAGCTGTCGTCTTGCAGGGCGCCGGCATGCTGCCCGGAACCCCCGGGGATCCGGTTGCCGACACAGACTTCACTGTGCTCGCGCAGGCCGCGCCGCTTGTGCAGACGCGCATGAACTTGCTCGGCGAGGCTCCCGCCATGCTCGGGTTTTTGTTCACCACGGCTGACAAGCTG
>CAEZTD010000019.1_pt1 | contig 16685 bp, 13 predicted proteins | sample 7264131 | NCBI WGS metagenome assembly CAEZTD01 (sample SAMEA6813795, study PRJEB35770) | uncultured Actinomycetes bacterium | biome: Freshwater; feature: Freshwater reservoir; material: water | place: Czech Republic | collected 2015-06-16 | depth 0.5m m
ATTGAGACGGTTCCCGGCACAGCTGGCATCTTGCTTCCGCCGCCTGGCTACTTGGCCGGCGTGCGCGCACTATGCGACAAGTACGACATCCTTTTGATTCTTGATGAGGTGATGTGCGGTTTCGGTCGAACTGGCGAGTGGTTCGCGTTCAACGCGTTTGACGTCGTGCCCGACCTCGTCACCTTCGCCAAGGGTGTCAATTCGGGCTACATCCCCGTAGGCGGTGTCATCATCAGCGACGCGATTGCGCACACCTTCACCGAACGCGTCTTCCCCGGTGGACTCACCTATTCTGGTCACCCCCTCGCATCTGCAACGATCGTCGCCACGATCGAAACGATGGAAGACGAAAAGGTCGTTGAAAATGCGAAGCACATCGGCGCAACCGTTCTGGGCCCCGGCCTTGAGGCCCTGAAGGCAAAGCACTCCATCATCGGTGAGGTGCGTGGAGCCGGCGTGTTCTGGGCAGTCGAGTTCGTTACAGACCAGGTGACCAAGCAACCGGTTGATGCTGCATGGATGGGCAAGCTCAGGTCCGCGTTGCTTGCCCACAAGCTCCTCCCGTTCATGGCAGACAACCGCCTGCACGTGGTGCCCCCGTGCGTCGTGACCGAAGAAGAAGCCCGTGAGGGTCTCGCCATTATCGACACGGTGTTGGGAGAGCTAACCTAGGAGAGTGTCTGGGCCAAGCGACGTTCTGATGTGGGCGTCTTCTGAGCGAAATCGGCAGCAGTTTTCCGTCGAAAGCTTGGCACTCTCCGATTCGAACGAGTGGTCTTTGCTCGATGGTCGAGTCGTCCACGAGTCGGGACGATTCTTCGAAGTGCGCGGAATGGAATGGGTCGACGCACGAGGAGACTTCGTGTGCTCGCCGTTCATTCTCCAGCCTGAGGTTGGAATTCTCGGCATCATGCTCATGGACCGCGACGGCGAAACACAGGTTCTATTCGACGCAAAGTTCGAGCCGGGGAATGTCCACGGAGTAGATATTGCTCCCTGTTTCCAGGCGACGAAATCCAATTTTGAGCAAGCCCATGGCGGTGCCGCTCCGGCTCTGTCTGACATTTTTCTGTCTGAAGAGAATTGGCACACCCACGTTCGGCAATCTGAACAAGGAACGCGATTCCTCCGGAAGTGGAATGAGAATGTCGTCGTCATTGCGGACCATGACTTCGAGATTTCTCGTTCGATGCGCTGGTGCACGCTGCCTGAGCTGAGTTTGCTCCTTCGAACAAGCCACGTGCTCAACACGGATGCTCGGTCTGTCATCGCAACAAGTGATTGGAATCTCTGGTTCTCGCCAGAAGAACCACCGCCTCTCCCGCACGAGACACGTTTCTCTCTAGCGTTACGAAACTCGCTCGTAAGGCCGATTCGAACAAATCTGGAAGAAACTGCCTCACAGCAACTGGCTAAATGGGCAGAACATCACACATTGGCCTCACTCGAAGTTCCGCTTGTCAGTGCCCCGCCGGTGCTTCGCGTCGATTCGTCGGCGACGGCCGGTGACATTGGAATTTCGCACCACCAGGTTTCGGCAGACAGCCGCGAGCGAGCCAACTGGGATCAGCCCCTGATCGGCGGCGCGCGCGCCAGCAACGAGGTACTCCTCTGCACCATTCGGGATGGTGTGCCACATTTTTGTTTCTCTCCCGTGAGCGAAATCGGGCTCGAGAGACCCCAATTTGGCAATTCGATCAGCACCTTCGATTCTGCTCGCGCTCAACCGCTTAGTCACTCCGACTCCGCGAGTTCACGGCTCATCAACTCGAGCGCACTGGTGTGTTCGATTACTCAAAGCGACGAAGGCGGCCGTTTCAACCGGCAGGTCGTTACGTACTCGATTCGCTTGCTTAGCGACAGCGAGCCCCTTCCAGATGTGGGGCCAGATGCCATCTGGTTTTCTGTATCTGAAGTCGCCCATCTCTCTCGACTGCCCGGTTACTTCACGAACGAAGCGAGAACAGCCATTTCGCTAATTGTGGGGCTTCTATGAGCCGCAAAGAATTCTCCGAAGCCGCCATCCTGACCGTTAAAGAAATGCCGGCGAGCGTGCAGCACTTTGCCCATTTCATGATGGACTACTTCGTTCACGTCGCACTCTGGTGTGACGAGCATCCCGCAACACCTGTGGTTGTAAGGGATTGTGGGCCCTGCACTCCATGGTTTGAACTACTTCCGGCAGGGAATCGAGTTACCGTTTTGCCACTGAGCGAGGTCAAGAAGCTCTCGTCGTTGTATCCGGACAATGTTCACGTCATGCCTGGCGCCGGTCAATTTGCCCCACCCAGGCATTCCGACAGACTCCCAAGATTTCGCGCCATGTTCACCACGCAAGTTGAGCCCCAGGGGCGAAATCGTGTGATGGCAACACGATCAATGTCACCGAGTTTCTACTCTTCGCCCGAAAGCGAGCGTCGGAGTTCTGGGCCTCGCAGACGCAGAATTGGTAATGAGGATCATCTCGCACGTCTGCTCAACCGTTGGTGGTCGTTCACCGTGGTTGAGTTTTTTCAATTGAGCCCCCGCGAAGCGGTGACCATGATGTCGTCATGTTCCGTGTTTTTTGCTCAGCGCGGAGCCGCGCTCATGAACCTGCTGTTCATGCCACCCGGAGCCACTGTCATCGAAGTGTTGCCCCAAGAATTCAGCTCGAATCAAGGACACGCGGACCTCTACCGCCGAGCGTGCGGTCATCTCGGGCTTCGCTACATGCGAATCATGCAAAAGTCACAGTTTGCCCGTGTTGCACCCCTTCGAGTCGTGCTTGTCTTGGCAAAACTCAAGATTGCGCCGAATGCGCGATGGCCTGTTGGCTCAAAGCACTGACAGCAAACCCAGCTTTCATGTCATCAGCGCAGGGCGTGGCTGCGACGGACGGGTGGCTAGGCTTTCGACGTGAACACCGGTAACTTCTCCGATGCCACCATCATGGTGGCGGGCACTCCAAGAACCGACATCCTGAGTCACTTTTCCCACTTCATGTCGGAGTATTTCGTTGACATCGCGCTCTGGTGCCACGATAACCCCGGGCGACACATCGTGGTGCAAGATTGCGGACAGTGCAATCCGTGGTTTGAATTGCTGGAATCTGTGGCGACAGTCACGATTCTGGCGCCGTCGAAGGTGAGCGACCTCGCGAAGAGTTTCCCAGACAATGTATGGGCTGGCCGCGGCAAAGACGAGTTTGCGAGCAAGAAAGTCGGACCGAAGCTGCGCCGGTTCGCAGAGCTGCTTTCCACAGAAGTGGATCCTCACAAAGGGCATCCGCGTGTCTTCGCACTTCGCACTTCAGACCCACAGTTTTACCCTCCCAACTCTTGGATTCGTCGAATCGACAACGAAAAAGGCTTGGCACGGGTTCTCAAGACGCTGTTCTCTTTTGAGTCGGTTGAGTTCTTTGACACCTCACCTCGAGATGCCATTGAGATTATGTCCTCGTGCACGCTTTTTGTGGCGCAACGGGGAGCGGCACTCATGAATCTCATGTTCATGCCCGAGGGGTCGACCGTCGTTGAAATCTACCCGCGCGATTTTCAGGCGAGTGGTCCCCGAATCGACAGGTACCGTCGAACGTGCGCCGCCCTGGGCTTTCGGTTTGTGCGCATTTATCAGAGGTCACGGACCTCTGCAGTTTCGCCGATTCGACTGGCACTCGTTGTCATGTGGATCAGGCTCTCGAGCCCGTTCGCAAAACCGGCCAGCTGGCCCACGAAGATTTAGTGGGACTCGAACCCCACCCCTACTGGTCAGGCTACGAACGCTGCGCGTTCGTCACGCCACCAGCGGGGGCCCGAGAGTGGGTCTCACCCACGCGAGGCCCAAAAAGAAAACGCCCGCACAGGGCGTTGTCTTTTTGGGTACCCCCGGTGGGACTCGAACCCACACTGGAGCGATTTTAAGTCGCTTGCCTCTGCCATTGGGCTACGGGGGCCCGCGCTACTTCGGGCGCGACGCGTACGTTTCGAAGACACGACGCGGCTCTTCTGCTGCGATGGTCGACGCGATGTCGCGACCGAGCCAGAAGTTGTTCCACCAGCCCCCGACAACGCGGAACTTGCGTTCCCACGTGGGCATCGCAAGACCGTGGTATCCCCGGTGAGCGATCCAGGCGGGCCATCCGGTGATGGCAAGCTTGCCGGATTGGAACACGCCAACCCAGAGGCCGAGTCCGGCAACCGCTCCGAGGTTCTTGTGAAAGTAGTCGGTCGGCCCTTCTCCGCGAAGAACGGCAACGAGGTTTCGAGCGAGGAGCTTGCCCTGTCGCACAGCGTGCTGTGCGTTGGGTACGCAGTAACCACCAACACCCCCACCGGAAAGGTCGGGGCAGGCAGTTGCGTCACCCGCACCCCAGGCGCCGTCAACGATGCCGTCGTCACCTTCGACGCGCAAGTCGGCGCGAACGCGCAGGCGGCCACGGTCGTCCAGCGGCAGGTCGGTGTTGCGCAGCATCGGCGACGCCATCACACCGGCCGTCCACACGATGAGGTCAGTTTCGAATGAGGTGCCAGATGAAAGCTCGATTTTGCCATTTGCTGCTGATTTGAGCTGCGTGTCGAGATGCACGGTCGCGCCACGCGTGTCGAGGTTCTTGAGAACCCACTGGCTCGTCTTGAGTGACACCTCGGGCATGATGCGACTCATTGCCTCGATGAGGTGGAAATGCGTCTCGTCGAATGAGATCTCGGGGTAGTCCTTGAGAATAGCCGACGCGAGTGAGCGCAGCTCGGCAAAAACTTCAATTCCGGCGAATCCGCCACCGACCACGACAGTCGTGAGAAGACGCTCACGTTCCTTCGAGCCACGAGGCAACTGGGCAGCTTTGTCAAAGTTCGTCAGAAGCTTGTCGCGAATGTGCATCGCTTCTTCGATGGTCTTCAACCCGGTCGCATTTTCCGCAACACCCGGGATGGGGAACGTACGCGAGACGGCACCCGCCGTGAAGACAACGTGGTCGTACTTCTCTTTGCGTTCCTTGCCCGCGTTGGGAAGAATCGTCGCCGACTTCTTCGCATGATCGATGCCGGTGACCTTGCCGGCAACAACGTGCGTGAACTTCAGGTGCGACCGAAGGTTGACAATGGCGTGACGCGGTTCGATTGACCCGGCGGCTACTTCGGGAAGGAACGGCTGATAGGTCATGTACGGCAATGGGTCGACAACCGTGACCTCGGCTTCACCCTTCCGAAGCCACTTCTCCAGCTTCCACGCCGTGTAGAAACCGGCATAGCCGCCACCGACAATCAGAATCTTGGGCACAGAAAAACTCCAGCTAGTTTGTGGAAGTGGATGATTCGTCATCGCGCGAATCGCGAGGTACGACATAACGCCGGGCAACTCCGATGGAACCAAGCGTTATAAGAATAGCGAATCCCAGAGCAAACGCTAACGGAACGGCCACCCGCGTCACCTCGAACTGAGTTGGGCCCGAAAAAACGAACCCGCGATCGGGCAGTGGAAGAGGCGAGCTCGTGATGGTGGGTACCGGCATGGCTGTTGCGGGCGCGCGCCGGTACATCTTGACCCACGCCGCAAGGTCGCCAAGTGGGTTGGACGTCACCGTTGCGACGTCTGCCGTTACCGCTCCCGCTGCATTGATGAGCCCGTAGCCAAAGGTCGCTTGGTCGCCAGCAGGCGTGGCCGTTGAAATGATTCTGTTGATCACGTTGGCGGCATCGAGGTCAGGATATGCCGCACGAACGAGTGCAACGAGACCAGCCACGATCGGAGTGGCTCCACTCGAGCCGGCCCACGAAACGGTCCTGCCGTTGGCGTTCACCCCGACGAGCCCTTCGGAGGGCGCAGCTACGGCGATGGTAATTCCCTGAGTCGAGGCGTCCCAACTTGCCTCGCCAAACTCATCGACGCCGGCAACCGTGAGCACACCGGGAATCGTTGCCGGCGCACCCACTTCGTCGGTTCCCTGAGCTCGGTTACCCGAAGCGGCCACGATGACCACCTCTTTTTCGGCAGCGTACAAAAAGGCGTCGTCCCAGCTTTCGGGCCAAGTGAGGCTTCCACGTGTAACCGACATATTGATCACCGTGGCGCCCTGATCGACCGACCATCTGACCGCATTCGCGATTTGCTCGTCGAACGGCACAGGCGCTTCGGGTGAAATCGAAATGGATGCGCTGAGCAAACTTGCCGCCGGCGCCGTGCCAATCACGCCCTCGCCGTCACCTGTCCCTCGTCCGGCGAGAACCGATGCGACCAGCGTTCCGTGATTCGGAGAGGGGCCAACCGGAGTGCGCCCGTCTTCACTGCCCTGCCCCGAGAAATCTTTGCCACCGATGACCGCACCCGCGAGGTCGGGCACATCTGCGATGCCGGAGTCGATAACGGCGACGATCACTCCGTCACCTTGCGTGGTGTTCCAGGCGGTCGTGAATCCGTAGTCTTCGAGCCAATACTCGGCACTTCGCGCCCAATCGGCCGACGCCGGGGTCGCGACGAGCAGCGTGAGAGATGCGGTGGCGAGAAGTGTCGCCGTTGCGCGCGCTACGCGATTTCGTAATCGAGACATTCACACACCTCCGGAGACCAATCGCCCCGCGCAAGCGCGAGGTCACCAATGGGATTCACACCCGGGCCGGCCGCCAAGGAATGCCCGGCAACCGCGTGCAAACATTTCACACGCTCCGGCATACCACCAGCAGAAATGCCGCTCAGTTCATCAACAGTCAGGATGCTCTCGCGATCGGCCACGTACTGCTCATGAGCGCGCGAGTAGTGCGCACGCAATTCGGAGTCAGCGTCGAGCATCGCGCCGAACTCGGCCATCACGCGGGTCGCCTCCAGATCTGACATTGCCGCTGTCGCTGCCGGGTGAGTCATGTAATACAAAGTAGGGAAGGGGGTGCCATCGCCCAGACGCGGGCTGGTTGCCACGACCGTCGGCGCGCCACATGCGCACCGTGCCGGAATGCCGATGACGTCTCTGGCGGGTCGACCGAGTTGAGCAGACACGATGGCAATGTCGCGTTCGGATGCGGGTTCGAAGGGCGGGCGCATTATTTGATGCCCGTCAACTGTTCCGGGGTCGCCGTGCTGAGGCCAGCCACGATGATCGAGTTGAGCAAGCCGGAGACCCAGTCGACGTTCGTCTGCGTGAGGTCGGCCGACACGTTGCGAACGCGATCTTTTTCATTGGTCACGTCATTGATGACAAGGTAACTCGTTTCGCCCGGCATCACGTAGAACAACCTGTCGCGGGCCTGAGCACGAATGTATGCCGGGTCGTTCCACCGAGCGCGCTGCTCGGTCAGGGCATCCAGGTCACTGTTTTTCTGGTCAAGCTGCGCTTGTAGGTCGGCGACTTGCTGACGCTGTTCGATCACCGTGCGCAACGGATTCGACAGCACGATGACACCGAAGACCAGCAGCCCGAGAACGAGCAATGACACACCCGACATGTGAAGCGAGGATGCCCACGACCCCACGTATTCGCGCGCGTCCGACACGCGAATACGTGGAATTGGTCGTTTGGCCATGATGCCCTTAGTTTGTGCGGTTGGCGACTAGCCCTTGAAGCGCGGGAACGCGCTGCGTCCGGCGTAAACGGCTGCGTCACCAAGTTCTTCTTCTATGCGCAGCAACTGGTTGTACTTTGCGACGCGCTCACTGCGAGCAGGAGCACCGGTCTTGATCTGGCCACAGTCAGTTGCAACAGCGAGGTCGGCAATCGTGGTGTCTTCGGTCTCACCCGAGCGGTGCGACAGAATCGCGGTCATACCCGAACGCTGAGCAAGCGCAACAGCATCGAGAGTCTCGGTGAGCGTTCCAATCTGGTTCACCTTGACCAGAATCGAGTTGCCGGCACCCTTGGCGATGCCATCGGCGAGGCGCTTCGGGTTGGTCACGAACAGGTCGTCACCGACGAGTTGAACTTTGTTACCGAGTTGCTCGGTGAGGTGCGCCCAACCTTTCCAGTCGTCTTCGTCGAGTGGGTCTTCGATTGACACGAGCGGGAATGACGCAACGAGGTCGGCGAAGTACTCCGACATTTGTTCGGCCGTGCGCTTCTTGCCTTCGAACTTGTACGAACCGTCGGTGAAGAACTCACTTGCGGCAACGTCGAGGGCGAGTGCAACATCCTTGCCGGGCTTGAAACCGACCAACGTGATTGCCTCGACGATGTATTCGAGTGCGGCGCGGTTGTTTGGCAGTTCAGGGGCAAAACCGCCCTCGTCGCCGAGGCCGGTCGCGAGACCCTTCTTGGCGAGAATCGACTTGAGCGCGTGATACACCTCGACACCCCAACGCAAGCCTTCGCTGAAGGTCGGAGCGCCGAGTGGAACGGCCATGAACTCCTGGATGTCGACACCGGTGTCGGCGTGAGCGCCACCGTTGATGATGTTGAGGAGCGGCACGGGAAGCGTGTGCGCGTTCGGCCCACCGACGTAACGGAAGAGCGGAAGGTCGGCCGAGTCGGCAGCAGCTTTCGCGACGGCGAGGCTCACGCCGAGAATGGCGTTCGCGCCGAGCTTCTTCTTGTTGTCGGTGCCGTCAATCTCGATCATGGCGGCGTCAATAAGCCGCTGCTCGCTGGCGTCGAGACCAACGATGGCCGGCTCGATGTCTTTGATGACATTGGCGACAGCCTTCTGAACACCCTTGCCGAGGTAACGCTTCTTGTCGCCATCTCGAAGTTCGTAGGCCTCGAATGCTCCGGTCGACGCCCCAGACGGCACAGCCGCGCGAGCAGCAGTGTTGTCGTCGAGCAGAACCTCAACCTCGATGGTTGGGTTTCCGCGTGAGTCGAGAATCTCTCGAGCGTTGAGGGCAATGATGTCGGCCACGAATACTCCTAGTTAGAACGGGTGCGGGAGGGAAGTTTTTTACGCCTTGAGTCTACTTGCGAGCCCACGAGTGGTCCGGGCGACTGTTCGGGCTCGCACGAATTAGCTGAGTGGTTTGAGCGTGAGGCTGGCGAAGTCGGTTGACTGTGCATCCACCGAGGCAAAGTGCGTGAAGCCGGCCGCCGTTGCGCGATCGAGAATCGGCGTGAGGTTCTTCGACCGCTTCTCGAGGCGAACGCGGTGACCCGCAGAGATGGCCTGAGCCTTGATGCGCGCGAGGGTCTTGAGAGAGAGTCCGGAATCGGGCAGCGCGCCGGCCGTCGGGGCATCGTGCACGAGCACAACTCCCCCACGCTCGGTGTTGTCGTCGCCAAGCAACTCGACGATGCGCTCGAATCCAATCGAGAAGCCGGCGGCTGGCACGTCAACTCCCAGAAAACGACCGATCATTCCGTCGTAACGACCGCCACCGCCCACCGACGAACCAGATTCGGGATGCGCGATCTCAAAGATGGTGCCCGTGTAGTAGCCCATGCCCCGCACGAGCGTGGGGTCAAAACGAACCTGCACGCCCGCGGGCAATTCGGCGAGCGCGTGTGCGATGGTCTCGAGTGACGCAACGGCGTCGGGGTCGATTCCGTCGGGCAGCACCGACAGGATGTCGGCAGTCGTAAGTGGAACGCCACCCTGAGACAGGTGCGGTTCGATCTTCTCGAGGAACCCACCGAGCACGGCTGCCGAGTCGGGGCCAAACTCTGCGAGTTCGGCGACAACACCGGAGACGCCAATCTTGTCGAGTTTGTCGATGGTGATGAGTGCCGACTCACGGCGTTCAGGCGCAAAACCGCAGTAGTCGAGCAGACCAACCAGAATGCGGCGATCATTCATGCGGATTGTGCATCCATTGAGGCCCAACGCACTCAACGCCGAAGATGTCGCAAGAATCAACTCGACCTCAGCAAGCGGGCCCGCTTCGCCGATGATGTCGATGTCGGCCTGCACAAACTGGCGGTAGCGACCCTTTTGCGGGCGCTCGGCTCGCCAGACGGGAGCAATCTGAATGGCACGGAAGACGTTTGGCAGTTCTCCGCGGTTCGTGGCGTAGTAGCGAGCAAGTGGAACAGTGAGGTCGAAGCGAAGACCGAGGTCGGCAAGATCGTGTGCGTCACCGGATGCGTGTGCCGCGGCCAAATCCTCAGCGCCCAACCCGCGCTTGAGCACGCTAAACGACAGCTTCTCATTGTCGCCACCGAGGCCGGAGTGCAGGCGCTCGTAGTCCTCAACGACGGGCGTCTCAATTTCTTCGAACCCGTGTGCCGCGTACGTCTCGCGAATGACGGCGAGTGCACGCTCACGGCGAGCTTTTTCGCGAGGGAGAAAGTCGCGCATGCCTCGCGGTGCGGTCACGTTGTTCGCCATGCTCCTAGTCTCCCACGCGCATGCTCGTCGACCGGCTAACGCATCGGCGCCGGCTCACTATTCCGCGTCGCGAATGTCCTCTTGCAACCCGCGTAACGCACTGCGCAAAGCGCGCTCGGCGTCGAGGCCCTGACCCCGGGCCGAGGCAACGAGGGCGAGCAGCACGGCGCCCAGCTCGCGCTCATCGCTGAATTGGAAAGGCGACGGACTGTCAACCGACACGACGTCGAGCTTCTCCGCCTTGCCCAGCAGCTTGTCGGCGAGCAACAAAGCAGGCATCGCTTGGGGCACACCATCGAGCGTGGATGATCGCTCTGACTTCTCCTCACGCTTCGACTGCTCCCACACAGCCACGACCTCGTCGGGAGTATCCGCTGTGACATCACCAAACACGTGTGGGTGACGCGAGCGCATCTTGGCGCTCATGTGTGCGGCGACATCCTGAACGGTGAATTCTTCGCCCGCAGTCTTGCCCGCGACGTCGGCGTGAAAGAGCACCTGGTACAACACGTCACCGAGCTCCTCAAGCATGTCGTCACGGTTACCCGACTCAATCGCATCGATGAGCTCGTAGGTCTCCTCGAGCAGGTAGCGAACGAGCGACTCGTGGGTCTGCTCGGCACACCAGGCGCATCCGTCAGCAGATCTCAGTCGGTCGATAACGCTGGCCAATTCGGCAACCGCGTCAGAGGCAGAGCCGTGCGTTGATTCGGAAAAGATGGGGCTGCTCATCAGGTTCCCTCCCAGGTGCAGCCCCATCTTCTCACTCGCAGAGAGTGTCGACGTGATGTGACGCTCTCGCGTGACGGATCCCGCCAGCCAGAGACATGGCCGGCGGGACCCGTGCTTTAGGCCGCCTTCTTCAAGCGGCGACGAAGCGCACCGAGCTGCTTCGTCATCTCGACCGGCAGACGATCGCCGAACGTGGAAAAGAACTCTTCCGTTTGGTCGCACTCGTCGAGCCAGGATGGAGGATTCACATTGAAAAGCTTCATCATCGCCCCACGTGGCATTTCAATCCCCTCGAGGTTGAACGAACCACGAGCGGGAACGATTCCGATTGCGGCTTCGTAGGTCTTGGCTGTGCCCTCAACGCGACGGCAAATCCATTCGAGCACGCGGGAGTTCTCGCCAAACCCAGGCCACAAGAATTTGCCGTTGTCGTCTTTGCGGAACCAGTTGACCTGGAATATCTTTGGCGCGTTCTTGCCGAGGCTCTTACCCATGCTCAACCAGTGACCCCAGTAATCGGCCATGTTGTAACCACAGAAGGGGAGCATCGCGAACGGGTCGCGCCGCAACGCACCGACCGTGCCCTCGGCCGCAGCCGTCTGCTCGCTCGACATGGTTGCTCCGAGAAACACGCCGTGCTTCCAGTCGAACGCTTCCGCGACGAGAGGAACGTTGGTTGCACGACGGCCACCAAAGATGATGGCGTCGATGGGAACGCCCGCGGACTCAAACCAGTCGTCCGACAGTGTTGGGCACTGTTCGACGGGAACCGTGAAGCGCGCATTTGGATGCGCAGCCGGACGACCAGAGCTGGGAGTCCAGTCGTCGCCGCGCCAGTCAATGAGGTGGTCGGGAGCCTTGTCGGTCATCCCCTCCCACCAGACATCGCCATCATCGGTGAGCGCGACGTTTGTGAAGATCGTGTTGCCCCAGAGCGTGTCCATCGCCACCTCGTTCGTGGCGTACCCGGTTCCGGGAGCGACACCGAAGAAGCCTGCCTCCGGATTGATAGCGAAGAGGCGCCCGCCTTTGCCAGGTCGCAACCACGCGATGTCATCACCGATGGTCTCGGCTTTCCAGCCGGGTATGGTCGGCGTGATCATGGCCAGGTTCGTCTTGCCACACGCGGACGGGAACGCAGCCGCCACATGGAAGACCTTGCCGACCGGGTTGGTCAACTTGAGAATGAGCATGTGCTCGGCCAGCCAACCTTCTTGCTTGCCCATGAACGAACCGATGCGCAACGCGAAACACTTCTTGGAGAGAAGGGCGTTGCCGCCGTAGCCAGATCCGTATGACCAGATCTCTCGAGACTCGGGAAAGTGGCAGATGTACTTGGTCGTGTTGCACGGCCATGGCACATCGTCGATGGTGTTGCCGACCGCGTCAATCAGTGGCATGCCCACCGAGTGCACTGCGGGAACCCAGTTGGTGTCATCGTCGATTTGACGCAGAGCGTCGTCTCCCATGCGCGTCATGATGCGCATGTTCAACACCGCGTAGGGCGAGTCGGTCAGTTGGATGCCCACCTGCGAGATTGGGCCGCCGAGCGGGCCCATCGAGAAGGGCACGACGTACATCGTGCGACCACGCATGCAGCCGTCAAACAGTTCTCGCAGTTTGTCAATCATCTGGTCGGGGTCGCGCCAGTTGTTCGTGGGGCCAGCGTCCGCTTCATTGACCGAGCAGATGAAGGTTCGATCTTCAACTCGGGCGACATCGTCGGGATCACTGCGGACCAGAAAGCTGTCGGGGCGCAGCTCCGGATTCAGCTGAGTCATCACGCCCTGGTCGATGAGCTGGCGCGTGAGTTCGTACCACTCAGCTTGGCTGCCGTTGCACCATCGAATGTCGGCCGGCTTCGTCAACTCGACGATGTCGCTCAGCCAGTGGAGCAAAGCTCGGTTGGTCACCATTTCGGGTGCGTTAAGGTCAATTGCGGTTTTCACGTTGTCTCCCGTGGTAGCGCGTCGTTGCGATGGAACGCTCCGAGGTGGGTTCGGAAGCGAATAATCGATTGTCTTTCAGAAAATGCAACGTAATCCACTATTTTTGACGCCTCTGAGTAGAAAGATTCGTGAATCTTTCCGTATAGTCAAAATATGCCGTCTCAACTCTTGCTCTTGGGCAAACGCATCCGTCATTTTCGGGCTCTCGCAGGCCTGACACTTGACCAGGTCAGCGACGCGACCGGGATTGCCGCCAGCCAGCTGTCCCTCGTCGAAACGGGGAAGCGCGAACCGAAGCTCACCGCGCTCACCGCGCTGGCTTCCACCTTTGGTGTGGCCGTCACCGACCTGCTCAGTGACGAGGCGCCCGACCGCCGATCTGAGCTCGAGATTGAACTCAACCGCATCACGGCGAGCCCGCTCTACGCAAAGCTCGGTCTCTCGTCGGTGCGCGCATCCAAAACGCTACCGACCGAAGCGTTGGAAGCCATCGTCGGCCTCTATCGCGAGATGGAACGGCGCGAACGCAACTCCGCGGCCACGCCAGAGGAAGCGCGACGAGCAAACACTCAATTGCAGCTGCTCATGCAAGAGAAGGGCAACTACCTGCCTGAGATTGATCAGGTTGCCGAAGAAATGGTCAAAGCCGCTGGGCACGAAACCGGCGCGCTCATGCACCGAACCGTCGCCGACATTGCGGCATCGCTTGGCTTCACCTTGATTTACGTTGACGACCTGCCTCACTCCGCCCGCAGCGTGACCGACCTCGAGAACGGACGCATCTACCTGCCGCCGGCATCGATTCCGGGGGGCCACGGCTTGCGGGCAATGGCGTTGCAAGCGGTGGCTCACCGGGTGCTCGGACACAAGAAGCCAATTGACTACGCCGACTTCTTGAAGCAACGCCTCGAGATCAACTACTTCGCGGCCGCGTGTCTGATGCCACGCACGCGATCCATCGCTTTTCTGCAGGCCGCCAAGAAAGAGCGAAACATCGCAATCGAAGACTTTCGTGATGCGTTCGGCGTTACTCACGAGGCCGCAGCACTCCGATTCACCAATCTTGCGACCCACCATCTCGACCTACGCTCTCATCTCTTGCGCGTCAATGATGACGGTGGGGTCTTTCGCGGATACGCGAACGACGGGCTCCAGATTCCGATGGATGCGAACGGAGCCATCGAGGGCCAGATTGTCTGTCGCAAATGGGCCGCGCGCATGGCATTCGATCGCACGAACCGCACGACGGAGTTCTACCAGTACACCGACACACCCGCGGGCACATTCTTCGACTCGACCCAAACCGGAACATCCACGTCAGAAGAATTCTCAATCAGCGTCGGAGTGTCATTCAACGAGGCAAAGTGGTTTCGGGGTCGTGACACGCAAAACCGTCAGGTCTCAACGTGCCCTCATGAGGGATGTTGCAAACAGCCGTCGAGCGACCTCGCTGCGCGGTGGGCGGGCAAAGCGTGGCCGAGCGCGCGCATGCACTCCCACGTTTTGTCTCCCTTACCGTCGGGTCAGTTTCCGGGTGTCGATGACACAGAGGTCTACGCGTTTCTTGATCGACACGCGAAACTAGGCTGAAGTCATGACTGAACCTGCCGCGCGCAAACGCCGATCTCTGGCAACGGTGTTTCGCTCGGAACGGTATTCAGCGATCTCGCTTCTGGGCGCTGCCATTCTCGGTCTCGCGTTGGCCAACTCCGTTGCCGGGCCGGGACTCATTGCGCTGATGAACCAGCACATCGTGATTCCAGGAACCACCTTCGATCTCAGCGTCGAGCACTGGATCACCGACGGGCTGCTGGCAATCTTCTTCTTCATCATCGCTGTGGAACTGAGGCACGAACTCACTCGGGGCGAGCTCAACACGTTCAGTCGCGCCCTCGCACCCGCTGTCGGAGCGGTCGCAGGCGTGGCTGTTCCGGCAACCGTTTACTTGTTGATCGCCGGGCCAGAATTTGCACGGGGCTGGCCAATTCCCGTCGCCACCGACATCGCTTTCGCGCTCGGACTCATCGCACTGGTCGGCCGCGGATTGCCCGCCAGCATTCGCGTGTTTCTGCTCGCCCTGGCCGTCATCGACGATCTCATTGCGATTCTGCTCATTGCGGTGCTGTTCGCGAAGGGATTTGACCCCATCGCACTCGTTGCCGCAATCGGGTCTATTGCGATTTTCATGGGGGTGGGATGCCTTCGCGCAACCCGACCGTCGACGCGTGCCCTGCGCACCTTCGTACTCATCGTGCTCGCGTTGAGCGCGTGGAGCGCAATGGTATCGTCGGGCATCCACGCCACCATCGCCGGCGTCGCTCTGGGTTTGGTGTTGCGGCCGAAGCTCGCCGAAAAGGCAGCTCACGCACTGTTGCCGACGGTGAACGCCGCCGTATTGCCGTTGTTCGCTTTCGCTTCGTCGCTCGTGATTCTGCCCAGTGGCGGCGTGAGCGCTCTGGGGCCAGTGTTCTTCGCGATCGCCATTGCTTTGCCCCTCGGAAAGATTGTCGGCATCACACTGGCCGGGTGGGCGTTTGGCCGCGTCGCTCGCAAGATGGGGGCCAGTGCCGGCGTTCGCGGAGCAGACCTGGTGACCGTCTCGGCTGTGGCGGGAATCGGCTTCACCGTCTCACTCTTGATGAATCAGCTGGCATTCGCCGACGACCCGGCGTTGCAAGATCAAGGCGTGCTCGGTGTGCTGGCCGGTTCGGCCGTGTCAATCGTTATTGGTGGCGTTCTCGTTGCCATTCGCGCCCGACGGGCTCGCGCCAACTCCCGCGGCTGACGGGAACAACGCCGTCAGCACGCCGTCAACCCACTCCACGAGGTCGGGGGCACTGGGGCTTGTCATATCGGGCACCGGAATCGTTACCACGCGAGCGGCGGGCGCATACTTGGCGCCCGGATACATTCGAGCGAGTCTCACCTGAACAGAGTCGGGCAAGTCAACCGGTGTGAGTCGCAGGTTCGGCCCGATGACGACAACCTCACCCAGCGAGGCAGCGTGAGCACGACGACGCAACCGCGATACGCGCGACAGCGTGAGCACGGGAAGGGGTGGCTCGCCGTACCGGTCGGTGAGCTCGTCGAGAACCAAGTCGATTTGCCCGTCGGGCGCGGTGGGCGAGCTCGCGATCGAAAGCTTCTGGTACGCCTCGAGTCGCAGGCGCTCGGAGTCGAGGTAGTCCTCGGGGATTCGCGCATCCACCGGGATTTCAAGTCGCAGTTCGGTTTGGCCCTCGGCGACGTCTCCGCGAAACACCGAGACCGCCTCACCGATCATGCGCAGGTACAGGTCGAAGCCGACCCCGGCGATGTGACCCGACTGTTCGCCACCGAGCAAGTTGCCCGCACCGCGAATCTCGAGGTCTTTGAGTGCGATCTGGATGCCCGACCCCAGTTCGTTGTTCGCGGCGAGTGCTGCCAGCCGGTCGTGCGCGAGCTCGCTCAGTGGCTTCTCTTCGTCATAAAGAAGGTAGGCGTAGGCGCGCTCGCGACCACGACCCACTCGACCGCGCAACTGGTGTAGTTGACTCAGGCCGTACTTGTCGGCTCGATCCACGATGAGCGTGTTTGCGTTGGCGATGTCGAGACCGGTTTCGATGATCGTCGTCGAGACGAGCACGTCGAACTTGCGTTCCCAGAAGTCGACGATGACCTGTTCAAGTTGGTTTTCGCTCAGTTGACCGTGTGCGATCCCGATGCGCGCCTCGGGAACGAGTTCCGCCAGTTGCGCGGCAACCCGGTTGATGCTGGCAACCCGGTTGTGCACGAAGAAAATCTG
>CAEZTD010000020.1_pt1 | contig 16351 bp, 17 predicted proteins | sample 7264131 | NCBI WGS metagenome assembly CAEZTD01 (sample SAMEA6813795, study PRJEB35770) | uncultured Actinomycetes bacterium | biome: Freshwater; feature: Freshwater reservoir; material: water | place: Czech Republic | collected 2015-06-16 | depth 0.5m m
CTCTTTTGCCCACGCGGTGACCGTGCGCGTCGCTTCAGGCGGACTTACGACACGTATGGTGCCGGGCAACGACGCCACAACGCGCGCAAGACTCCGCAGTGACCCAATGGTCACGCTGACTCGAGCAAACCCAGCCGGCGCACCAGCAAGCTGTTGCGGCGGAAACTCCGTGATGGATCGCACGGAATTCGATGGCATCTCAAGCACAACGGTGTGCAGTCCCGACGTCGGCGGGTCGAACAGCTCGTCGCCGAGCTCCTCGGCCAGCACTCGGGTTGTGTGCTTACGACGCGTGTGTGTGGCGGAAATGATGCGATCAATTCGGAAAGTCATGATGCCTTCGCGCGTATGACAATAGCCACGCACGTACCACGAGCTGGCAACGAGATCGATACGCAACGGTTCGATGGAACGGGTCGTGCGCTTCTGGTCGGCGTTCTGATAAACGATTTCGAGCTGTGTTTTGGCATCCAGGGCCTTACGGACTTCTTCAATCAGCGGTGGCGTGGGAGGCGGTTCAATATGAATTGCATTCGCCGACGAAACGTTGGCGCCTTTGGCGAGCTTTTCGCGCAGTGCCTTGATGGCACGTCGGTCCGTGATCCCGGGGATGTTCTCGATGTACTGCAGTCCGGCTACGAGCGTCGCGGCCTCTCGAGATGTCAATCGCGGTGCGCGACGCAGCTCGACCTCGTTCGTGACGAAGACGACGCGCTCCTTGAGAAACAGATCCCAGTCGATGTCAAACAGGTCGTAGGGCATGTAGGAGCCGTCTGAGCCGGGAAGGCCGGATACCGCCAATGTGCGAATCAGCGCATCCGCTGTCGACACAGAAATATTGAAGTCTCGCGCCAGGCGTGAGAGGGGCACCTCTCCCTTGCTGATGAGATATGGCGGGATGCTCAGCAAGAGTCGCACGCGATCGGCGGCCTCCTTGGCTGGGTTCACGGGACGACGCGACCGACGAATTGAGCTTTCATCGACGTCGGGCGCCGCCTGAAACGCCTTGTCGGAGAAGAGGTCTACGTCTTCTGCGCCGGTTTCGTTCATCGGCGATTCTGCAGGCGGGTCATTCTTCTTGGCCATGTCTACTTCACCGCCTTGTGCGTCTCGATGACGGTAGTCAGACGCTGCTTGACCGCGTCAATCAGGCTTGGTGGCGCGATTACGCGAACTTCAGGACCGAAGCCGGCCAGTTCGTCGGCGAGCAAGGCTTCGTCTGCGTACGGCACATAAATCGTGGCTGTGTCGGCGAGGAAACCGTACTTGACTGCCAATCTCAATCGCGCATCGGAACCAGGTGTGAGTTCGATGGTCGCTTCATTGAGTTTCTCGAGTTGCTCCAGTTCGACTTGCAAGCGTGCGGCGAAGTCTTCGTTGTCGCGCTCGTGCACAATCTCTTCGTCCACCTTGGGGTCTGACGCAATGCGGTCAAGCAAGAATGTGCGTTCTCCTCCGGCGAGCAAGTCAAACGCGAGCATGTACCAGTGCCCTTTCCAAAAGAGCAAACCCAGTGGTGCTGCCATTCGAGATTTGGCCGCGTTATCTCCGGGCTTGATGTACTGAAAGTGCAGAGCTCTCTTCGAGTCAATCGCCGAACTCACGATTCCAAGAATTCGACCACCCGTCGCCATCTGCGGAGAAACGCCGACCAGCGAATCGTCGGCGTCCACACCCAGTGCGGTGAGTTTCGTCAGACCATTCCGAGCGTCTTCCATCAGGCTTCGCTCCTGCCACGCGCGGCCGGCCAGACCAAGCAGAGTCATCTCTTTGGGGGTCAACGTCATCGATTCGGGAAGGTCATAGTCACTATGACTGATGAAGTAACGCTGATTGTGTGTCGTGCCTGCTTCGCCGGTGGGCTCGATCATTTCGATATTGACACCCATATCGCGGACTTCGCCCTTATCGCGTTCAAACTTTCGCTCCAGGGCTTCACGATTCTTGCCGGACGCGAAGTCCGTCGCGTAACCGTGGACAGTGGAGAGGATTTGCTGTTTCGTCAGACCGTCTCGAGACGCAACAAGGGCAAGAATGAGGCTAAAGATGCGCTCGTCTTTCGTGACGCGTGCAGCCATGAGCATCTCTTTTCCGGTTAGGCGAGGGATGTCCCTCCCTGAAAACATCTGGGAGTTTCTGACACGATTCTAGGGTGCGCAGGGGGTACAAAAAGGCACGCGACCCGCACGTTGCCGTGCACACCGCGTGCCCTCTTGTCGTCAGTGTGACACGCGCGTCACACCACGTTCGCTACTTGATCGCCAAGATATCGACGACAAAAAAGAGCGTCGACGTGGGCGTGATGCTGGAACCACCGGGTGGGTTATCTCCGTAACCCTGGTCGGGAGGAATGATGACAGCAACTTGTGAGCCAACCGTCTGACCGACAAGGGCGTCACGGAAACCCGGAATTACTTGATTGACATTGAACGTCGCGGGTGTGCCCTTGGTCCAACTGGAGTCGAACTGCTCGCCCGTTTGCCAAATAAAGCCGGAATACTGCACCTCAACGTCTGCGCCCGCGGGAACAACGGCACCGTCGCCCTTCTTGAGAACTGCAATCTTGGTTTCGGTGGGCGGAGCAGCATTTGGCATCGTGACGCCGGGCTGGCCCGTCGTCGGATCGAGAACAACGGACGGGAAGCCATCGGGGGCAGGCTGGTCCGTCCCCCACGCGCGCGTAGCCGACACAGACACGACGTCCGCGATGATGACGAGAGAGGTGTTGGGGGCAACGCCCAGCTGCGCGTTTCCTGCCTCTCCAAAGGCATCTTGGGCCGAGGTGACCGCAAGAATGCGAGATCCGATGGGTGCGCACTGAATTGCCTTGACAATTCCCGGTAGTGCGGCACCCGAACTGGCATCGGTGCTCAGGGAGTTGACGATGGTGAGGAACGTGGCGTTGTCGTAGGGGCTGTCGGCAAGGTTCTGGCCCGTGGTTCCGTCGTAGGCCGAAAAGTTGATGTTGACGGTTTCGCCATCCGCGATAACGGCACCCGAGCCGGTCTCGAGAACTTCGCGCTGCGTTTCATTCGCACGAAGGGGCGTAGCAAAAGAAACCGTCGGCTTTACTCCGAAGCCACCCTCGACGGTGACCGCCTTCGTTGCGTCGCCAGAGACGGTGGTGCTCGTGCACGCTCCGTTCTCACCGGTTGGTGCCGAACAGGCGGAAAGACTCAGGACTAGGGCTAGGCCGGTTGACACGGCAAGCAATGTGCGCACGAAAGCTCGATTCAAGATGGGAACGGGTGATGGCGTTTGATGATTCTACTGAGTGGGTTCGTGGGAATCAGCCGACAGGCGGGCACTGTCTTCAGCGACACGGATGCGCTTTCGGAGCACCTTGTCACTGACCTGTCTCTCCGCAAGGGCGCCGGGTGTCCATGTCTCCACGTCTTCGTCGCCAAAATCACTCTTAGAGGCGCGCCTCTTGAGTTCCGGCAGCTGCGCCCCTGGCGCGAGCAGACGAGCCGTCATCAGGAAGCCCGTGTGGCCAATCATCCGATGTTCTGGGCGAACTGCAAGGCCTTCGACGTGCCAGCCCCGAATCATGGTTTCGCTGGAGACGGGATGCGTGAAGCGCTCACTGGCTCGAAAGGCCTCCACTGTGCGCGAAAGCTGGGTGACTGTCGCGACGTAACACAACACCACTCCCCCCGGCACGAGAGCTTCGGCGACGGCGTCGACACACTCCCATGGTGCGAGCATGTCGAGGACTACACGATCTGCCGTTCCGGCGTCGACGACCTGAGGCAGTGATTCTTGAAGGTCTCCGACCGTAATCGTCCAATTCTCGGGTGCGGAGCCAAAGTACGTCATGCCGTTCGCTGCGGCAACGTCGGCGAACTCTTGACGGCGTTCGAAACTGAAAAGATGCCCGCGCTCGCCGATGGCTCGAAGCATCCACAGCGATAGCGCTCCCGAGCCGACTCCGGCTTCGACCACGCGCGCACCGGGAAAAATGTCCGCTTGCCCAAGAATGGCCTGAGCATCTTTCGGGTAGATGATTGCCGCGCCGCGCGGCATCCCCATAACGAAATCTGTCAGCAGGGGCCGCAGAACGAGATGAGGGATGCCCGAGTCGTTAGCAATGACCGAGCCATCTGGGATGCCCACAATGCCTTCGTGCGGAATGCCGCCGCGATGCGTGTGGAACACCTTTCCCTTTTCGAGCGTGATGGTGTTCATCTTGCCCTTGGGGCCAGTTATTTGAACCCGGTCACCCCATCGAAATGGCCCCGACCTGAAGCGAGCACTATCGGAGGTCGTCACGCAATGCCTCCCCGCGCTCTCTCGAAGGCCGATAAAACATCGGGTAGCGATCGCTCGGCCAGCGATTCCCAAAACTCGTCCGCTGGACTTTCAGAGATGTCGATGAGATTGGGCAGACCAATGGTCACCGCTCCGGCGCCAACGGCCGATTGGATTCCCGCGTTCGAGTCTTCGAACGCAAGGCAGTTGCGAACGTTGACTCCAAGTCGTTCGGCACCCAAGACGTAGGCTTCGGGATCTGGTTTCTGGTTTGCGACGTGGTCACCGGCCACGATGACGCTCAACGGTTCTCCTGGGATTGCCTGGGCAACAAGACGAGCCATTCGATCGATAGACATCGTCACGAGGGCTTGTGGAATACCGGCTTCAGCTATGGCCAGCATCATTTGCACCGCTCCGGGTCGCCACGGTATGGCATCGTCAAGCAACGAGATCACGCGATCGGTCAGCGAATTCACAATCTCGTCCACAGTGAGATCCACTCCCGCGCGCTGCAAGACGACAGCGGAATGAATCAATCCCTGGCCAACGAGGGTCAATCCGTCTTCGTGAGTCCATGCTCCACCGAATCGTTCAACCAGCTCGATCTCGGCTGCAACCCAATAGGGCTCAGAATCGAGGATTGTGCCGTCCATGTCCCAGAGAACGGCACTCGGACGCAATTGGGGAAGAGAGGAAGCGGTCACGACTCACAAGTGTACGCATTGCGATGTGTGGCACTGACGCTCGCCTATTCTGATAGCACAGCCGATGTCGGTTTGTGCCTGCGGGTGGAGTGAACGAAGAGAGCGAGGCGCGCATGGCGGATTCATCTTTGTTCCGACGTCGAGTGCTGGTCGTCTCCTTTGAAGGATGGAACGATGCCGGCGACGCGGCGAGCACGGCTGTGGCGACTTTGCAGGAGCACATCGAGAGTACTCCGCTTCTGGTGATGGATTCTGAGACGTACTACGACTATCAGTACTCGCGACCAGTCGCCACATTTGACGGCGATGGCGCGCGTGAAATTCAGTGGCCGACGACGACTTTTTACGGCCCGCTCGTCCCGGCTGGCAACTCAGAAGAAAGCGTGCCATCGGGAGCCTCTCTGTCGAGCCGAGATGGGCACATCTATTTGCTGAGCGGCGTAGAGCCGTCACGAAATTGGCAAACCTTTGTTGGCGAAATTGTCGAGATGTGTCACGCGGTCGACATCGAGGGCGTCATCCTGCTTGGTGCGATGCTTGCGGATGTTCCGCATACGCGACCGATCCCGACATTCGTTAGCAGCGAAAACTCGGAGGTTCGCTCCGCCTGTGGTGCAGAGCGGTCAACTTATGAAGGCCCTACCGGCATCATCGGCGTTCTCGCCGACGCGGCTGAGCGAGCGGGAATTCCCACCATTTCCGTCTGGGGTTCAGTTCCTCACTACGTGCACCACGGTCCGTGTCCGAAGGCTGCTCTGGCTTTGCTCGACAAGGTCGAGACCATCATTGGTGTTGTGATTCCGCGCGGCAGTCTGGAGTCGGACGCTCAGGAGTGGCAAGAACAGGTTGACCGGCTCGCGGCGGATGACGAGGATATGGCGGCGTACATACTCACGCTCGAACAACAGCGCGACATGTTTGATTCTCCCGAAGCGTCGGGTGATTCCATCGCCGAGGAATTCGAGCGGTTCTTGCGAGGCCGCGACAATCGCCCCCCAGATCCACGAGGTTAGTTCCGTCTGCCGTGCCCTAGGGCTCCAGGATTCCGGCAGAGAGAAGCCCCATGACGACGAGTCCCAACAGCACGCGATAAACGACGAACGGCCAATAGCCGTGACGGGCCAACCAGCGCATCAGAAATGCGATGACGCCGAGACCAACGAAGAAGGCAATGCCCGTTGCCACAGCGGTTTCGAGTAGTGGTGTGCTTGTCGGTTCCCGGAGTGCCTTGGACAACTCATAAAAACCACTACCGAAAACCGCCGGAATCGCGAGCAGGAATGAGTACCGCGCAGCTGCCTCACGAGTGAATCCCATAAACAGACCCGCGGTAATCGTTCCGCCGGATCGAGAAACGCCCGGAATGAGGGCCAGGGCCTGAGCGAGACCAAAGATGATGCCTTTACCGACGGTGAGTTCAGTCAGGGTCTTCGTTCTGCTCCCCACGAGGTCTGCGACAAGAAGTAAGAGACCAAATCCAATCAACATGGATGCCACGAGCCACAGGTTGCGCAACGAACCCTCGATGGAGTCTTGAAATGTTAGCCCCAGGACCACAATCGGAATGGAGCCAACGATGATGAGCCAGCCCATTCTCGCCTCAGGGTCAGACCGACGAACGATAGATGACGGGTTACCGCTCCGACGCAATTGAGATTTCTCAGAAAAAAGAGATCGGTACCACCGAGAGAAAATTCGCTTGATGTCCGACCAAAAATAGATCACGACGGCGGTTTCTGTTCCGATTTGGGTCACGGCGGTAAAGATCGCTCCCGGGTCGCTCGCTCCCGGAAGCAGCTCCCCGACGATGCGGAGGTGGGCAGAAGACGAGACGGGAATGAACTCCGTCAAGCCTTGGACGATGCCGAGGATTATGGCGTCAAGCCAACCCATCTGTGATTCCCTTACGCGGTTGCTTTCGAGCTTCGCCCGAAGATGTAACAGTCGCCGGCATCAAATGCACCGGTCAACACACTGTAGTCGCCTGCGTTCGTGCCAATACTGCAGAAAAAATCGCCCTGAAATTTCGTGATAGTGTCGTGTCTCGGTGCCCCAAAGGCATCGTCACCTGCGCGGGTGGCGGAATGGTAGACGCGCTAGCTTGAGGTGCTAGTGCCCGTAACGGGCGTGGGGGTTCGAGTCCCCCCTCGCGCACAGATAAGCCCCGGTCAATCGTGACCGGGGCTTCTTGTTTAATCGGCGTGAAAGCCATGAATGCGGCCCACGATTATGCGTTGGCCAGTGCTAAGTCAGACTTCCAGGCGACCAACTTGCGCACGGTTTCGCTCTTGTCATTGGCCAGCTCGTCCATTACGTCCGCCGGCACGAAGAAGTTAACGGCAACCCATGAGCGCACGGTTTCGCTCTTGTCTTTTGCCAAGAGTCGCAAGACGTCGCAGGGAGTTGATTCATTGCGCGCAACGCACACGCGAACGCTCTCAACGCGATCCTTTGCCAGCTTCCATACGCACTCTTCGGGAGTGTGCTTGTGGAGAGCTGCACTCTCTCGGATGCGGTAATTCTTGTCGTTGGCCATGCTGCGAAGGCGTGCAACTTTGGAATCCGTCACCTCTGGCGAGAGGAAAGCTGCGACTGCCTCAGAATTGAGTGCCGGGTCAGCCTTTAGCTGCTCTAGTTGACGCTCCTGAGCGGGGGTGTTGAACCTGATGCAAGACATAACGTCATGCTAATCAGAAGATTTCGCTCAGATGCGCGACGCGCCACGGGAGTCCCGGATCGGTCATGTCAGACATTCTCACCATCTCTACGGCAACGGATTCATCACCAAATTGCACTCGAAACGATCCGGCCGGTGACTCAGTTTCACCAACTCCCCCGATTGATGACGGGAGGGAAACGATGACCGGAGTGCTCGACCAAACCACACGGCTGAGTGTTTCGGTCGATGACAGTGACGAGGTTGTGTTCCACATGGTCTCAGCAATGGCAAGCGCCTCGCCCGCACGCACAGGAGTGACAACGTGAAACCCCAGCTGGATGCTCGAAAGCAACTGCGTTACGGCAGCGTCGAGTGAGTCGTGATCGGGTGCGCCCAGCGTCACACCGATAATGCGCACCGAACCATCGCCGACAGGAAGGTTCGCCGAGTAGAGCAGGCACGCGCCCGCTTCGTCGGTGGTTCCCGTCTTGATCCCATTGACGCCGAGCGTTCCCAACAAATCGTTACTGTTCTCGAGATCGCCGATCGGGTTGACCGAGATGGTGGCTGACGCCACCGCTTGGGCTGTGACCGGATTGTCGAGCGCCAATTCGCCTATGCGCAATAAGTCGCTCAAGCTGCTCTGGGTCGCAGGGCTCAGTCCGCTGGAGTCGGCGATGACGGTTTCGGAAAGGCCTTGGCGAGTGGCCCAGTCATTGGCTGCTTGAACGAAGGACTCCTCGGAACCAAATGCCCATCGGGCGAGCGTGCGCGAGTAGTTGTTCGCTGACTTTACAAGCATGACGCTAATGACGTCGCGTGCGCTCAGGGTCATTCCTTCGATGACGTCCGCGCGGGACTCCGCGTTGGCGACGCTGTCATTGAGCCACTGCACATCCTGGCTGTCAAAGGTGATGTCATCACCAGCTTCGCCGTTGAGTATTGGCCGGGCTTCAAGGACCACAAGCGCGGTGACAACTTTTGCGATGCTGGCAATTGGGACCACCGCATCCAAGTTTGTTCCGGTGAGCAGACCGTAGCCGTCTGCCTGAACCGCGGTGGCACCAAATGGAGGCACGGCGATTTCGGCCGGTTCACTTGTGAAATCCGTGGTCGTTGTCGCGGTGACGGCTGCACTCGGGAGCGGGGCCAGGCCGACCGCCACGAGGCCTGTCGTCAGGGAGAGAACAACGGACGCCGTTGTGAACACGACGAGCCTTCTGCGTCGATAAACCGCCCGTGAATGTCGTGCCACAGTCGAAGCCTAAGTCAGCGCATAGAGAGCGACAGCGGCGGCACTCGCAACATTCAAGGAATCGACCCCGTGATGCATGGGAATCTGCACGACGGTGTCTACTTTCGCCAGTGTGCGAGAGGCCAGCCCGTCCCCTTCTGCTCCGAACACGATCGCCACCTTGTCATGATCTTGGGCAGCGAAATCCCGGAGTGGGAGTGAGTCATCGCGGAGAGCAAAGGCCACCACGTGAAATCCAGCCGCCTTCACTTCGTCGATGGACGCGGGCCAGTTGCTCAGGCGAGTCCAGGGAACTTGCAGCACCGTGCCCATGCTCACCCGGATGCTTCGACGATAGAACGGGTCTGCGCATTCTGGACTGATCAGAACGGCGTCAGCGCCCATGGCTGCCACGGCGCGAAAAATCGCGCCAACATTGGTGTGGTCAACGAGGTTCTCCAGAATCACGACGAGTCGGGCATCCTGCAATACGGTCTCAACTGGAGGAAGGTCGGGCCTGACCATCGCGGCCAGGGCGCCCCGATGAACGTCATACCCTGTCACCTCGGCGATGAGCTCATCGGGTGCCACAAAAACGGGGATATCGAACGAATCCACGAGTTGCAGAATGCTGTCTGCGAACTTTGCTCCACACAAGACAGACTTTGGGTTGTGTCCGGCTGCGATTGCTCGTGAAATCACCTTGGAGGATTCCGCGATGTACAAGCCAGCTGCGGGCTCGAGTTTGCGCCGAAGCGCCACGTCGGTCAGGTTCACGTAATCACTCAGGCTCGCCAACGCAGTTGCATCCACGTATTTAATGAAGCCCACGCGACTAGCTTGGCAGTCTCTGGAGCGTGGATTTGCTTCGGGGCTGTTGCAGGCAAAGAAACATGTCGGAAACGAAGGACGAATACGCTTTCGACATGATGAGCGCGGCGCCGGCAACTTCGTGGCAACACGAGTTGGAATCGCTTGCCCAAATTGTGTCGGGCAAGAAAGTTTCCGTTTTGACCGGTGCAGGTGTCAGCACCGACTCGGGCATACCGGACTATCGCGGTCAAGGCGTTCTGCGCCGCAATCCGATGAGCATCGATCAGTTCGTCAGCGACGAGAATTATCGCAAGCGCTACTGGGCCGGTTCACATCAAGGATGGTCCACCTTCGCGTCGGCGGAGCCCAACCTGGGCCATCGTGCGCTCGCTGCCTTGGAAGCGGCCGGCATCGTGAGTGGAATCGTGACCCAAAATGTGGATGGGCTTCACCGGCGGGCGGGCAGCATGCACGTGATCGACCTGCACGGGTCTCTCGACCGCGTGGTGTGCATGGAATGTGGCCAGCGATACGACCGTGGTGCGCTCGCAACTCGCCTGTCGCGAGAGAATCCCTGGTTAGACGCGGCCGAAGAGGCGACGCTCGCTCCGGACGGCGATGCAGACGTCAGTGACTTCGCTGAGCTTCGTGTTCCTATTTGTGATGTGTGCTCAGGACTCGTCAAACCAGATGTCGTGTTTTTCGGTGAGGTCGTTCCCTTCCGGGTTTATCAGTCGGCGGCGTCCATCGTTCGCAAGTCTGATGTGCTTCTGGTTGCCGGTTCTTCGTTGGCGGTCAACTCAGGTTTTCGTCTTGTTGACGTCGCCCGCCGTTCACGCATTCCGGTTGTGATTATCAATCGCGGCGAGACGAAGGCCGACGGCTTGGCTCACCTTCGAATTGACGCCGGCGTCTCGGACGTGCTGACTGACCTAGCGCGACGGCTCGGAGTTCATGACATCGTCGAGGACATCGAGTAAGGCGCGGGCTGAGCGGGGCCAACTAAATGTTGCCGCCTGTTGCTGCGCGTGGGAACTCATTCTCGTCCAGGCTTCTCGGTCGTCGAGTTCGCGCACGGCGCGTGCAAAATCATCAGGAGAATCAACGTTTGCGTAAAGTGCAGCCTCTCCCCCGATTTCACGGAAAATGGGGATCTCACTGACGACAACGGGCGTGCCCAGAGACATCGATTCAACGAGCGGAATCCCGAAGCCCTCATCGCGAGATGCCGTTACCAGCGCAGTGGCAGTGCGGAGCGCTTGGGCGTACTCGCCGTCGGTGCATCCATTGTGAAAAACCAGGCGAGCGTTGGGTGCAAGTGCACTGAGTCGTGCCCTGTCTTTCGTTGAGATTCGGCTCATCAGGTGCAATTCGAAATCCGGGAGAAGCGCCATCGCTCGAACGAGCGTCTCAACGTTCTTGTATGGCATGAACGAGCCCATGTAGACGAGTGTTTTCGACCGCTGACCGAAGTCAAGAACTGGCCCGGCGACCATCGGGTCGGCGGCGTTCGGGACAACGTAGACCGGGCGTTTGGTCAGTCGGTACTTGGCGATCAAGTCGCGAGTTGTCTGCGAAACGGCGACAACTGCATCTGAGCCACGAAGTAGCCAGCGCTGAGGCCACCACGAGAGGTGATAGAGGCGCCACAGCCCGCGCAGAGCGGCGTTGAACTCGCGTGGTGGCGTGGGGTGGCGATAGTAGATGAGGTCGTGAACGGTCAGCACGAGCCGGTAGCGACGGCTAGAGCTTCCCATCGTTTGCATGGGCGAGAACACCACATCGGGCGCGATGCGATTGACTTCGTGAGCGACAAACGGCTCGCGAATACTTGTCGGTGGGCTGATCATGAGCGTGGCGAGGTCGCCAGCAAATGGGATGCGCTCCCGCTGACCCTCCTGCGAAACAAGAATTGTTAGGCTCACGTCGTCTCGCTGGGAGACAAGTCGAGCAAGCTCCGCCGCAAGATTCGCGCTGAATCTGCTGATGCCGTCGTGGTGTTCGACTCGGATATATCGGGCGTCGAACGCGATGTGTCGAGCGTGCTTCACTTTCTACCTCGAGCGGCCAAAAAGTCGGCGATCACTATTGCGGCAAACTCTGGCGCCTCATAGTGCACAAGGTGCCCGACGTTGGGCACGACTTCGAGCCGGGCCTTGGTCAGTCGGGCTGCGAGTTCGCGTTGTTTGGGCAGTGCCGTGATGTCGTCGCGATCCGCGACGATGAGCATCGTGTGCGGCGGCAGTGACGACGCAAATTCGCTGACGTCGTGTTGAACAGAGGCTTTGAATGCTTCGAGCACACTGTCACGATTTGCGAAACTGCTGAAATAGGAATCGTGTTGCCCGTGAATCCAGCGGCGCAGGTCTCGGTCACGCGTTTTTGCCATGGTCGCACTCATGATCCGAACAATGGCGCGGTTGCGAAGAAGGGCCTGACCCGCACGTTCCGGAAGCACCGCCGAAGCTTGGTAGTACAGAACGGCTAACCGGGTCATGATTCCGCGAGGCCCGCGCAGAGCGTTTGCGGCAATCGGGTTGACGAGGATGCATCGGTCTTGCGCCAGCCCCTCATGAAAGGCCGCGGAGACAACAATTGATCCAAACGAGTGCCCGAGCACGGTTGTTCTTTTGTCGGCCCCAACGCAGTGGAGAAACTCCTGCAACCAGAGCGCGTAAGGACGAATACGAGACTCCCCTGCCGGCGCGGGCTGCAGTGCATCGGTATCGCCGAAACCGGGCAGATCCGGAATCACGATTCTCAGATGACGGCCGAGTTTGGCGACAAATGGCTCAAGACCGTGATGATCACCGCGAAACCCATGCACAAGAATGAGATCAATGGGACCTGTTGTCGGGCCGTAGTTCCACCACGCTGTGCCGATTCCGCCCACCGACTCGCGGTGTGCGTGTGTGGGAATCGCATCGAGCTCGCGAGCGAAAAAATCTTTGCCGGGCATTGCCTCAAGCGTAGTGACACTGCTGACGCCTAGAGTGAAGCCCGTGACTGAACTTCACCTCCCCGCGTGGGCACGCCAGCTGGCCGTATTCGATACCGAAACGACGGGCATCGCCCCCGAAACAACTCGCATAGTGCAGGCTCATGTCAGCCTGCTCGACCACACGGGCTCCGTTGTTGAGGGTCGTGATTGGTTGATTGACTGCGGAATCGAGATCCCCGAGCAAGCGACGCGCGTCCACGGCATTACCACGGAGCGAATGCGAGCCGAAGGCGCTCCCGCCGCAGAGAGCATCCAGGAGATCGTCTCGTATCTCGGCGACTTCTTTGCGAACGGCGTTGCTGTCGTGGCGTACAACGCGTCCTATGACTTCACAATTCTCGACCGCGAAGCAAAGCGCTACGCACTGACACCCCTCGATCGACCTCGACCGATTGTCGATCCTCTCGTCATGGATCGACAACTCGACAAGTACCGAAAGGGTGTTCGCAACCTCGTTGCGAATGCCGAACTCTATGGTGTGATTCTCGAGAATGCTCATGATGCCTCGGCTGACGCAATCGCAGCAGGTCGTGTCGCTCAGGCGATAGCGGCAAAGTATTTCGACCAGCTCGATATTCCTGCTCTCGACCTGCATGTTCGACAAGAAGAGTGGGCGCTCGAGCAGGCCGCGAGCTACCGGCGATACCGCGAATCAATCGGTAAGCCGATGTATGACGACAACGACGCGTGGCCGGTCGGCTAATGCAAAAAAAGGAAAAGCCGGCATGTGCCGGCCTTTCTTGTAAAGCTATGTAAGTCTTGAGCAGACTAGGCGCCGAAGCCCTTGAAGCGCTGGTTGAACTTCTCGACGCGTCCGGCCGAGTCCATGATGCGCTGCTTACCCGTGTAGAACGGGTGCGATTCGCTGGAGATTTCAACGTCGATGACCGGGTACTCATTGCCGTCTTCCCACTTCATCATCTTGCTCGAGCTCACGGTCGAGCGAGTCAGGAATGACGTGCCAGATGCGAGGTCGTGGAAAATGACCGGAGCGTACTCGGGGTGGATTTCAGCCTTCATAAGTGATCCTTGTATTCGTAAGAAAGTTCTCGGTTTTTCAAACCGACACGCCAGTTTAGCAGGGAATCAGGTCGAAAATGACCATCGCCTACAGTCGGGCGCGCGCCCAGTAGCGGCCGGCTTCGTGGGACACATCGACCGTCACGCCAAATGCTCGCGTGAGGTTAGCGCTGGTCAGCATGCTCTCGAGAGACCCCTGATCAACGACGCCGCCATTACTCAGGAGCAGTGCGTGAGTAAAGCCGAGGGGAATCTCTTCAACGTGATGGGTAACCATCACGATGGCGGGCGCACTGGCGTTGCTCGCGAATGCACCGAGCATCATCATGACCTCTTCGCGACTACCGAGGTCGAGCCCGGCTACGGGTTCATCCAGAAGCAACAACTCAGGGTCCGTCATGATGGAGCGTGCAATTTGGGCGCGCTTTGTTTCACCCTCGCTGAGAGAACCGAAAGGGCGGTCCGCGACGCCATCGAGTTTCCATTCCGCGAGCACACGCCGGGTTCGGCGCACATCAATGTCTTCAAACGCCTCGCCGCGAGATTCTGCTGCAGCAAATGCAGCCGTGATGACGGCCTGCTCGACCGTTTCCGATGCCGGTATGCGCTTGGCCATGCCAGAGGACGCGAGACCTACTCGCGGGCGCAACCAGTCCGTATCGGCAGAACCAACATCGTCACCGAGCACGACAGCTGTCCCGGAGGTGGGTTTCTCCCAGGCGGCAATCATTTCAAGCAGAGATGTCTTGCCGGCGCCGTTCGGTCCCAGAATCACCCAACGCTGGCTCGAGTCGACCTTCCAAGACACGTCGGAGAGCACAGTAGCGCCGTCTCGAACGAGCGAAACATTGGACAGTTCCAGAACGGTGGTCATGTCTCCATGCTAGTGAGGGACTCGACCATCACGGTTGTCGGCAAGACCCGGCGCATCAGTCCATGATGGTTCTGTGGCACTCACGCAGCTTCCGTACCGGCTCGTCGTTCTCGACGTCGACTCAACTCTGATTGAAAACGAAGTCATTGAATTAATCGCCGCTCGGGCGGGTTCGCTTGACCTCGTCGCCGAGGTGACGGCCCGGGCCATGCGAGGCGAGCTGGATTTCGCGGAGAGCCTGCGCGAGCGCGTTGCCACATTGGCGGGATTACCGGCACACACTCTCGACGACGTTCGAGAAGAGGTGACGGTCACGCGAGGAGTTCCCGAACTCATCGCCGGAGTTCATGCCGTGGGCGGACACGTTGGAGTAGTCAGTGGCGGGTTTCACGAGGTTCTCGATCCGATTGCGGAGTCGCTTGGCTTGGACTTTTGGAAGGCAAACCGCTTCGAGATTGTCGATGATGTTCTCACCGGGCGCGTCCTGGGCGAGATTGTCGATGCCACAGCAAAAGCGGATGCACTCGTGTCGTGGTGCCGCGAACTCGGTCTAGACCTTCAACAGACCGTGGCAATTGGCGACGGTGCGAATGACCTGAAGATGATGGCTATCGCAGGGCTATCGGTCGCCTTTGATGCCAAGCCCATTGTCAACGAGCACGCCGACGTGGCGATTTCTGAACGAGACCTCTCGGTCGTACTCGACCTGATGGGGTTGCGTTAGTGGCCCATCCCGAGGCCGCCGTCGACCGGGATGACCGCACCAGAAATGTAGGACGCATCGTCACTCGCTAACCACACGCAGACCTTGGCGACCTCGCTCGGGCTGGCAAAGCGTCCGGCGGGAATGTTCTTCTTGTATTCGGCTTGCTGTTCTTCGGGAAGAGCGGCCGTCATGTCGGTCTCAATGAATCCCGGAGCCACCACGTTCGCTGTGATGTTGCGGCTTCCCAGCTCGCGCGTCAGCGATCGAGCCATTCCCACGAGGGCACTCTTTGACGCTGAATAATTCACCTGACCGGCAGAACCGTAAAGTCCCACCACGCTCGAAATCAGGATGATCCGGCCGAACTTTGCCTTCAGCATCCCCTTGGCTGCTCGCTTGACCACACGGAAGGAACCACCCAGGTTTGTGTCAATCACGGTGTCAAAATCTTCGTCGGACATGCGCAAGACCAGTGTGTCCCTGGTAATGCCGGCGTTGGCAACAACGACCTCGATGACACCGAGTTTCTCTTCAACTTCAGCAAACGCGCGGTCTAGGCTCTCTCCGTCGTTGACATCGGCGATAACGGTGAGCGCACCTGCAGGCCCTGAACCGCTTCGAGCGGTGACAGCCACGCGGTGACCCGCTGCCAGGAACTCTTCTGCGAGAGAGTATCCGATGCCTCGATTACCTCCGGTAATCAACACGGTGCGAGAGGTCATGTGTGTGGTCTCCTTGACGAAAAGAGGGCCCGCTTTTTCCTTTGGCGGATAATCGGGTCAAGCCTAGCCGTAGGCTTAGTTCACCAATGAAAGTCACGGCACAGCGAGGAGACACACGTGAAGAATCGTGCACAGTCGGTCACGACGCTCGTTGACTCCCCCGCCGCGGACAGAAAACGGCGAATGATTCGCTACAGCGTTGCCATGGGCATTCGCATGGTGTGCATCGTTCTGATGCTATTCGTCAAGGACTGGGCTCTCATTGTTTGTGCACTGGGCGCCATCTTCCTCCCCTACTTCGCCGTCATCTTGGCCAACGTGGTTGCGCCAGCTCGTTCGAAAGCTGTTGAAGGCCCCGGCGGAC
>CAEZTD010000021.1_pt1 | contig 15776 bp, 13 predicted proteins | sample 7264131 | NCBI WGS metagenome assembly CAEZTD01 (sample SAMEA6813795, study PRJEB35770) | uncultured Actinomycetes bacterium | biome: Freshwater; feature: Freshwater reservoir; material: water | place: Czech Republic | collected 2015-06-16 | depth 0.5m m
ATTTCGTTCACGTCGATGTTATGGACAACCACTTTGTTCCGAATCTCACGTTTGGCCCGCAAATGGTGCAGCGAATCGTTGACGTGTCTCCAATTCCACTGGATGTTCACCTCATGATTTCGCACGTGAATCGATGGGCGCCGGGATACGCCGAAATGGGTTGCGCATCGGTCACTTTTCACGTGGAAGCGTCGGACGACCCAATTGCACTCGCACGGCAGATACGCAGCATCGGCGCTCGTGTTGGTCTCGCGATCAAGCCCGGAACGCCGGTTGAACCATATCTCGAACTCCTCCCCGAGTTTGATCAGTTTCTCGTCATGACGGTTGAGCCCGGCTTCGGTGGCCAGAAATTCATGGAATCTGTAATGCCCAAACTTCAGGTTCTGAGAGCAGAGGCACGTCGGATCGGTTCTGATGTGTGGCTGCAAGTAGATGGCGGAGTAACCCTCGACACGATTGTCATTGCAGCAGAGAACGGAGCGGATACATTTGTTGCCGGTTCGAGCGTCTATAACGGCACCAATCCCGAGCACGCCATCGCGGGGCTTCGGAGTGCGGTCGCGCATCATCACTAAGCCAGGTATGCATCTGGCACTCGGCGCAGGTGGCAGGCGGCACGTCACCGGCGACACATTCCCGTCACGGTAACCTTGACCAGTGAAGTCTTTTGACAGCCTCTTCGTCGAGTTATCTGAAACGGTCGCGCAGCGTCGAGCGGGGTCTCGCACGGTCGCCGAATTTGATGCCGGCGTGCACACCATTGGCAAAAAGATTGTTGAAGAGGCCGCTGAGGTGTGGATGGCTGCCGAGCACGAAACGCCGGAGCGCACGGCTGAGGAGATTTCGCAGCTGCTCTACCACGTTCAAGTATTGATGTTGGCCCGAGGGCTCACACTTTCCGATGTCAATCGCTTCCTCTAACGAAAGATCCTCATGCTCCGCATAGCAATTCCCAACAAGGGCTCGCTTGCAGAATCTGCGGCCGACATGTTGGCTGAGGCCGGCTACGCCGGTCGTCGCGATCAACGCGATTTGCACGTGATCGATGAGCGCAATGGCGTCGAGTTTTTCTACCTTCGTCCGCGAGACATCGCAACGTATGTTGGCTCCGGAGCCCTCGACGTTGGCATCACCGGTAGAGACTTGCTCTTGGACAGTCAGTCAGAAGCGGTCGAGATTGCAGACCTCAGCTTTGGAGCATCCACATTTCGTTTTGCGGGCCCTGCACAAACGTTCTCGGCACCATCTGACCTCGACGGCAAACGTGTGGCGACCAGCTACCCGGTTCTCGTGGGCAACTTTCTGGCTCGCCACGGTGTCACGGTCAAGCTCATCCCGCTCGACGGCGCAGTCGAGTCCGCGGTTCGATTGGGTGTCGCGGATGCCGTCGCCGATGTGGTGTCAACCGGATCGACGTTGCGCAAGGCAGGTCTTGAGATCTTCGGACCCGTACTCCTCGAATCGACGGCTGTTCTCATTAGTCGCGACGCATCCATCGCGGGCATTCAGACGCTTCAGCGGCGACTCGAAGGGGTTCTGGTCGCGCAGCAGTTCGTTTTGATGGACTACGACTGTCCGCGGGAGATTCTCGATGCAGCGTGTGCCATCGCTCCTGGAATTGAATCACCGACCGTTTCTCCGCTGCACGACCCGAACTGGGTCGCTGTTCGCGTGATGGTTCCTCGAGCAGACCGCAACGATGTCATGGACAAGCTTTACGACTTGGGTGCGCGTGCAATTCTCGTCAGTGCTATTCACGCGGCGCGTCTCTAGGTCCTTGTCACCATGTTGACTTCAGTGATTGAGCAGCCCGCGCACACCGGTTTGTGCGTTCGGGTTATTCCGTGTCTGGACGTGTCTGCTGGTCGGGTGGTCAAGGGCGTCAACTTTGAGAACTTGCGCGATCAGGGCGACCCGGTATCTCTCGCGTCGCGGTACTTTCACGACGGGGCAGATGAACTGACCTTTCTCGATGTTTCTGCAACCGTTGAAGATCGCGAGACGATGTATGACGTCGTGGAGCGAACGGCGGAGCAAGTCTTCATCCCGCTGACTGTCGGCGGGGGAGTGAGGACCGTCGCGGACGTGGCTCGTCTGCTCTCCGCAGGTGCTGACAAAGTCAGTGTGAACAGTGCTGCCGTGACGCGACCCGACCTGCTGCGCGAGATCTCCGATCGCTACGGAAACCAGGTTCTCGTGTTGTCGCTCGACGTCAAGCGCACATCGCGTCACCCAAGTGGCTTTGGAGTAACAAGTCATGGTGGCCGTGTCGAAACTGAACTGGATGCCCGCGAGTGGGCAACGCGCGCGGTATCGCTAGGAGTCGGAGAGCTCTTGGTCAACTCGATTGACGCGGATGGAACTCGCCAAGGGTTTGACTTGGAACTCATTCGGCTAATTCGCGATGCCGTGGATGTGCCGCTCATTGCATCCGGAGGTGCGGGTAGCGTGGGCGACTTTGCGCCCGCGGTGATGAGCGGGGCTGATGCCGTGCTGGCTGCGTCGATTTTTCATTCCGGCGAAGTGTCCATCGCAGCCGTAAAGCAAGACATGGCCGCCCACGGCTTGTCGGTGAGGAATTCATGATCAAAATCGAACCCGATGACGTTCGCTTCGATGACACCGGACTCGTACCAGTGGTAATCCAGGACGATGCGAATGGCGATGTCTTGATGCTCGCGTACATGAACGCCGAAGCTCTCAAGCGCACCGTCACAGAAGGACGAGTTACGTTCTGGTCTCGATCCCGTCAGTCCTATTGGCGCAAGGGCGATACGTCTGGGCACATTCAATTGGTGAAGAGCGTTTTCGTGGACTGCGACGCCGATAGCGTGCTGATTAGAGTCGACCAGGTTGGTGCCGCATGTCACACTGGAAGCCGCTCGTGCTTTGAAACGCATTCTGTGGGAACTGTCGTCGGAGAGCGGGGAGAGCAGTGACCGATACGACGTTCGGGATTCTCGCCCAGCGCGTTCAGTCTGGAGACAAGATCATCCCTGTGGGTCGTGAACTTTTTGCCGACGCAGAGACGCCTCTTGCGCTGTATCGAAAGCTTGCAGACACACGACCGGGAACTTTTCTTTTGGAGTCCGCCGAGCAGGGCGGTATCTGGTCGAGGTTCTCGTTCGTTGGCACTTCCTCGTTTGGGGTATTGACCGAACAAGACGGTGAAGCTCGTTGGATTGACACCGGGCTCTCCGCTGAGCGCGCATTCGCGGGAGACATTCCTCACGGCACTGTTGATGCGCTGGAACGCTTGTATCAGGTCTGGCAGACACCGATTCGCCCCGGATCCCCGCCATTGACCGGTGGGTTTGTCGGTTACATCGGATGGGAGGCTGTGCGCGAACTCGAACACCTGCCCAACGCACCGGCCGTTGACACGAAGACACCGAGTATCGGAATGTCGTTCGCCCGGGACCTGATTTCAATCGATCACAAGTTCGGCACGGTGACGCTGATTGTCAATGTGCTCAACGATGGCGCCGGCGTAGACGAGCTGTGGAACGAAGCTCAGTCTCGGTTGGATGCACTGCAACAAGAATTGGCTGCACCCGCGATTCCGGCTCTTGCCGTCATCGACCTCGAGGCAATCGAATCGCCGCGCCACAGAACTGATCGGGACGCCTTTTTGGCCTCCGTCGCAGCGTCAAAAGACCACATAGTGGCGGGTGATGTTTTTCAGGTAGTCGTGTCCCAACGCTTTGACCTCGACTCCTCTGCGAGTCCTATCGACATCTACCGCGTGTTGCGTAGCCTGAATCCCTCGCCGTATATGTATCTGCTCGCACTCCCGCGCATCGCCGGCGAGGACTATGCGGTGATCGGTTCGTCACCAGAGGCCCTCGTCAAGGTAAGCCGGGGCCGAGTGTTCACTCACCCCATTGCGGGTTCTCGACCACGTGGTGAATCACCCGAAGACGATTTGCGTCTCGAGAACGAACTTCTGGCCGACAACAAGGAGAAGTCAGAGCACCTCATGCTTGTTGACTTGGCTCGAAACGATTTGCTACGTGTGTGCACCCCGGGTTCTGTGGATGTGACCGAATTCATGCGGGTTGAACGCTTTAGTCACATCATGCACATCGTGTCGAGCGTGGAGGGAGACCTCGCTCCAGGAAAGTCGCCCATCGACGTTTTTCGTTCGACCTTCCCCGCGGGAACCTTGAGCGGTGCACCGAAGCCGCGAGCCCTCGAAATCATTGATTCACTTGAACCCGTTCGACGAGGCGTTTACGGCGGAGTAGTTGGCTACATCGCCCCCTCGGGAGACGCCGACCTCGCCATTGCCATCCGTACCGTCACGTTGATCGACGGCGTGGCGCACGTTCAAGCTGGTGCCGGGCTGGTTGCAGATTCCGATCCAGAATCTGAGTACCGCGAGACAGAGCACAAGGCGGCCGCGCCGTTGCGCGCTGTTTCCATAGCCAACCACCTCAAGCACCTGTGATGCGCCGCGCCAAGTCTCTTGCCATTTTGGGCATCCTGATGGGCACAGGACTTTCTCTCGTAGGTTGGTCCCAGGAGTGGTTCACCTTTGAAATCACTGAAGTAGCCGGTTCAGGGTCGGTAGTTGTCTCTGGGATTGATGCCGCTGGAGCAGTTTCGGCCATATCGCTTGGCCTCTTCGCCACGGTCGCTGTTCTTGGTCTCGCGCAGAGCTTTTGGCGCGCCATCTTTCTTCTGGTATCTCTTGCACTCAGTGTCGTGGGCGCAGCGATGGTCGTCGAGGCAATCAACAGTCCCGTCGCGTCATCTGTCGGCTCGCTCAGTTTGGCTAGTGGAGTTGCCAACGAAGAGACTCTGAATGCGCTTGTGACTTCGGAACAGTCGAGTGCATGGCCAATCATTGCCATTGTCGGATTCTGCTGTGTCGTGGTTTCGTCGCTATGGGGACTTCTCACGATGCGATCCTGGCCACGAGCATCAGGACGCTTCAGCAGGCCGGAAACTCTTCAAAGTCAAAATCGTCAGGCGACAGACGCATATGCCCAAGACGAGGCGTGGGACTCTTTCACGCAGGGCGGCGACCCGACACGCACCGATTAGAATGAACAAGTACTTTCACGTGTATTCAAGGAGATTTTCGATGAGCAACGAAATTGAAGAACCAGGCGAAGGCAACTCTCCCGCTGCATGGACTGCAATTGTGATCATGATCATCGCAGTTTCCTTGGGGACTCTGTTTTTCTGGCTTGACCAGCCGCTTCTTGTCGTCGCGTCGGTCGGTCTGCTGGTTGTGGGTCTGCTGGTCGGCTGGATTATGGCAAAGGCGGGTTACGGCGTGCGTGGACCGAAATACACTCCCAAGGCTCACCAGTAGGTGCTCGACGACCTCACGGCTGGATCCGTCGCAGACGCCGCGAAACGTGAAGCCAGTCTTTCTCTTGCTGAAGTGGGGCGGCTCGTCGAGCTTGCGAGTCCGCCTCGTGATGCGCGCACAGCCCTCCAACGGGGTCCGCACGTCAAGGTCATCGCTGAAGTAAAGAGGGCGAGTCCGTCTCGAGGTGATTTGGCGGAGATTTCTGATCCCGCTCACCTCGCGTCTCTCTATCAGGCTGGCGGGGCATCCGCAATCAGCGTGCTGACAGAGGAGCGAAAGTTCAAGGGGAGCTTGGACGATTTGCGGGCTGTTCGAGCACAGGTCTCTGTTCCGGTTCTGCGTAAAGATTTCATTGCTACGCCCTATCAAGTGCTCGAAGCTCGGGCTGCGGGTGCCGATCTCGTATTGCTGATCGTGGCCGCGCTCGAACCGCGTGTCTTGACGTCACTGCATGAGCTCAGCACGGAGCTTGGAATGGCCGTACTGGTAGAAACACACTCGCGTGATGAGGTCCAATTCGCTGTGGACCTCGGTGCCGACATCATTGGCGTGAATGCTCGGGACCTGTCGACCTTTGAGCTCGACCGGGAACTCTTCGGCCGAGTCGTTGACCACATTCCGAGCTCGACTATTCGCATTGCCGAGTCGGCAGTTCGGGGAGTCGAGGACGTCGTTCACTACCGCGACGCTGGTGCGGATGTTGTTCTGGTTGGCGAGGCTTTAGTAACGAGCGACCCCGTCGCCACACTGGCAAGCTTTCTGGAGGTTTCATAAATGTTGCGCGATGAACAAGGCCCATACTTTGGCGAGTTTGGTGGCCGATTCGTTCCAGAGTCGTTGATAGCTGCCCTTGATGAGTTGTCACTCGCCTATGACGCCTGCAAAATCGATCCTGGCTTCCAGGCAGAGCTCATGGACCTGCACCGCACGTACACCGGCCGTCCGTCGATCATCACCGAAGTGCCTCGGTTTGCGGCCCACGCCGGCAATGCCCGGATTCTTCTGAAACGTGAAGACCTCAACCACACCGGCAGTCACAAGATCAACAATGTTCTTGGTCAAGCTCTGGTGGCTCGCCGAATCGGCAAGACCCGTCTCATTGCCGAGACGGGTGCTGGCCAGCACGGAGTGGCCACCGCAACGGCTGCAGCTTTGTTTGGCATGGAGTGCGTCGTCTACATGGGTGAAGTCGACACCGTGCGCCAAGCACTCAACGTTGCTCGCATGCGTTTGCTCGGTGCCGAAGTCATTCCCGTGACGACCGGATCTCGAACGTTGAAGGATGCCATCAATGAAGCACTGCGCGACTGGGTGGCCAACGTCGACAACACGCACTACCTTCTCGGCACGGTCGCAGGCCCACACCCATTCCCATACATGGTGCGTGATTTTCACAAAATCATTGGTGAGGAGTCGCGCGAGCAAGTTCTCGAAATGACGGGCGCCCTTCCCGACGCCGTCGTTGCCTGCGTCGGCGGTGGCTCGAATGCCATCGGAATGTTCCACGCGTTCCTCGATGACCCATCCGTTCGTCTCATCGGCTACGAAGCGGCTGGCCGCGGAGTCGACACTCCAGAGCACGCAGCCACGATCACGAAGGGACGCCCAGGCGTTCTACACGGTGCTCGTTCGTACATGCTGCAAGACGAAGACGGACAAACACTCGAGTCGCATTCGATTTCTGCAGGTCTCGATTACCCCGGGGTGGGCCCCGAACACTCGTGGCTCAACGATTTGGGTCGCGCCGAGTATCGCCCTGTCACAGACGACGAGGCCATGCACGCCATGAGGTTGCTGTCGCGAACCGAGGGCATCATTCCCGCCATTGAGACCGCACACGCTCTCGCAGGCGCGCTCGAACTCGGCAAGGAACTCGGACCCGAGTCGGTCATCCTGATTAACCTCAGTGGCCGTGGCGATAAAGACATGGAGACTGCGGGCAAGTATTTCGACCTTTTTGATGGAGTTGAATCATGAGTTCTCGTGTAGAGGCAACTTTGGATGCATGCCGGACCGAAGGACGTGGTGCGCTCGTCGGCTACCTCCCGCTGGGGTTTCCCTCCATTGACGAGAGCATCGAAGCTGCCGTCGCATTGGTCGAAAACGGTGCGGACATTCTCGAACTTGGATTGCCCTATTCCGACCCGGTTATGGACGGTCTCGTAATTCAACAAGCGACCGAAAAGGCTCTCGCAAACGGATTTCGACTGCGCGATGCGTTCGGCGCAGTCAAGGAAATTACGGATCGCGTTTCCGCTCCCGTTCTCGTCATGACGTACTGGAATCCAGTCGTTCAGTATGGCGTCGAAAAGTTTGCTCGTGACCTCAAGCAAGCTGGGGGAGCGGGCCTCATTACTCCCGACCTCATTCCCGACGAAGCTCAACAGTGGATTGACGCGAGCGACAAACACGATCTTGACCGTGTCTTCTTGGCGGCGCCGTCGTCGACTGACACACGACTCGCCGAGACCATCCGCGTCAGTCGCGGGTTCGTCTACGCCGTATCGACAATGGGCATCACGGGTGCGCGGGCCGATGTAGACACCGCGGCCCATAATCTCGTTTCTCGACTTCGAAATGCCGGAGCAAAGCACGTTGGTGTCGGTGTGGGGATTTCAACGCGAGAGCAAGTCGTTGAAGTTCTTGATTATGCCGAAGGGGCAATTGTTGGCTCCGCGATTGTATCCGCGCTCGGCGATAGTGGCGTTTCCGGCGTCGCATCCATCGCCGCTCGACTCTCCGGTCGTTCAGAGGTCCAAGGCGTGGCTCGTCACACTTAGACTTTCTTCAATCCCGTTACCGATTTGTCGACGCAAAGGCCCTCACAGTGTTGAACCTCCTCACACACCTCCACGCGAGCATTCCAAGTCCCACGTGGAGCTATTTTGATCTCGGTCCACTGCGGATACACGCATATGCACTCTGTATCTTGCTTGGCATCGTTGTTGCAACGGTCTGGACGAATCGTCGACTCGTGGCCAGGGGAGCCGAAAACTGGATCGTGCTCGACGTCATTCTTTTTGCGATCCCGATCGGCATCGTTGGTGCACGCATTTATCACGTTCTCACACACCCAGGTGACTACTTTTACGAAGGTGCCGACTTGTGGCGCACTCTTTACATTTGGGAGGGCGGCAATGCCATCTTCGGTTCTTTGCTTGGCGGTGCGGTAGGAGCCCTAATCGGGGCACGCTTCGCCGGGCTGAAGTTCTGGTCTTTTGCTGACGCTGTCGCGCCAGGTCTCCTAGTCGCACAGGCATTAGGTCGCCTGGGCAACTGGTTCAACAACGAGCTTTTCGGACTTCCCACGACACTTCCGTGGGGGCTCGAGATTCAACCGAGCAACCCGGCGTTTCCCGTTGGCCTTCCCGCCGGCACTCTATTCCACCCGACATTCCTGTACGAGATGATCTGGAACCTTCTCGGTGTCGTCGCAATCGTTGTCCTGGAGCGCAGATTGTCACTGCGTTGGGGTCGAGCCTTTGGCCTTTACCTCATTTGGTACGGCGTTGGTCGCTCCATTTTTGAAACGATTCGCATCGACCCGAGTGGAACCCTGTTTGGCGTTCGCACAAATGTTTGGGGTGCATTGATCGCTGTCCTCATTGGCATCATCATCATTGTTGTTCAAGGTCGTCGCCACCCCGGCGCGGAGGAGTCGGTTTACCTTGCCGGTCGTTCACCCGCTGAGCGCAAGGATTCGAAGCCGCTAGACTCTAAGCGCGCAACAGAATCTAACGGCAAGGGTGCCACTGTTGCTCGCAAGGTCAAGTCGGAGAAGTCGGCCACAAGCCGTTTGAAGAAGTAGTCCTCTCGTTTGACTGGCGCCGCACTACCGGTACTGCGGACTTAACGAATAAGAACACGCGTTCGATTCCTCGTCTGGGCCACCGTCGTCCCTCTATAAAGAGCAGCCATCTGGAGGGTTACATGTCTTTAGCACAACCGCACCAGCGGTTCAGTCTGATGCCGTCTGCAGCGGGACTCTACAACCCCGCAGAAGAAAAGGACTCGTGCGGCTTTGCCATGGTTGCAACGCTGCGCGGGAGCGCAGGACACGACATTATCGAGGTTGCTCTCAACTCATTGAGGAATCTGGAACACCGAGGTGCGGTTGGTTCGGATGCGGGAACCGGTGATGGCGCTGGAATCATGACTCAGGTTCCTGACGAGTTTCTCCGCGCAGTGACCGATTTCGATCTTCCACAGCTTGGTCACTACGCGGTCGGGAATGTCTTCCTACCGCGAGACGACACCGTGCGTGAGACTGTAAAGAGCGCAATTGCGTCGATTATTCACTCCGAGGGACTTGAGCTGATTGGATGGCGCACCGTTCCGACAGCGCCCGACGTGCTCGGTGACCTTGCGCGTGAAGCAATGCCGGCCATTGAGCAAGTCTTTATGGCGGCACCTGACAGCACGTTGGCTGGCATCGATTTGGATCGGCGCGCTTTCCGCGTGCGCAAGCGAGCCGAACGAGAAGTCGAGGCGTACTTTCCTTCGCTGTCGGCTCGCACCTTGGTCTACAAGGGAATGGTCACGACGCTCCAGCTCGAGCCGTTTTTTCCTGACCTCAGCGATGCCCGGTTTGCGTCGACCCTTGCCTTGGTTCACTCGCGGTACTCCACCAACACGTTTCCTTCGTGGCCCCTGGCACACCCGTTCCGCTTCATCGCTCACAATGGTGAAATAAACACGGTTCAGGGCAACCGAAACTGGATGCGCGCCCGCCAGTCACAGCTGGAATCGGACATCCTTGGCAACATCGCGGATGTTCTGCCTATTTGCACCCCGGGAGCCAGCGATTCCGCGTCGTTCGACGAGGTTGTCGAATTGCTCAACCTCGGTGGCAGATCATTGCCTCACGCAATCATGATGATGGTTCCAGAAGCGTGGGAGAACCAGCCAGACATGGAACCTGCTCGTCGTTCCTTTTATGAGTTCCACTCGGCTCTCATGGAACCTTGGGATGGCCCGGCCGCGATTGCCTTCACCGATGGCGCATTGGTCGGTGCGACTCTGGACAGAAACGGTCTTCGGCCCGGTCGCTATCAGGTGACCAATGACGGTCTTATTGTGGTCGCGTCGGAAATTGGTGTCCACGAGGTCGACCCTGCCACTGTTGTTTCAAAGGGCAGGCTTCAGCCAGGCAAAATGTTCTTGGTCGACACGGTCGCCGGTCGCATCATTTCTGATGATGAGATCAAGGACGAGCTGTCGCAACTGAATCCATGGGCTGACTGGCTGTCCGAGGGTCAATACGACTTTGCTGATTTGCCACCTCGCGAACACATCGTGCACACACCTGAATCCGTACGACGGCGCCAGCGCACTTTCGGATACACGCAAGAGGATCTTCGAATCATGCTGGCGCCCATGGCGCGAACAGGCCAAGAACCTTTGGGGGCAATGGGTTCTGACACGCCAATTGCGATTCTGAGCGAGAAGCCACGACTTCTTTTCGACTACTTTGTTCAGCAATTTGCTCAGGTGACGAACCCTCCTCTCGATGCGATTCGAGAAGAAGTAGTAACGAGCCTGCAGGCAGGACTCGGACCCGAGCTGAACCTGCTCGACGCTTCCCCGGCTCACGTGCACCAGGTCAACGTTGAATTTCCCGTTATTGGTAACGTCGAGCTGGCAAAGATCGACCATCTCACTGACGCCAACGGCAACCGTGAGACGATCACTCTGAGCTGCCTCTATCGCGTCGACAGTGGGCCGCAGGCGATGGAGTCGAAAATTCGTGAGCTCTGTCAGGCCGCTGAAGAGGCGGTCGAACGCGGTGTGAGTTTTATCGTGTTGAGCGACCGCAATTCGAACCGCGATCTTGCCCCAATTCCGTCATTGCTTTCATTGTCTGCTGTTCACCACCACCTCATCCGATGTGAGACACGCATGCGCGTAGGCATTGTGGTTGAAGCCGGTGACGTGCGCGAGGTTCACCACATGGCGATGCTCATCGGTTTTGGTGCACCCGCGGTAAACCCCTATCTCGCCGTCGAGTCAGCCGAGAACCTGGTTCGAACCGGTTACATCACCGAGGTGTCCGCCACAAAAGCGGGGGCAAACGTCGTCAAGGCACTGGGTAAGGGCCTGCTCAAGATCATGTCCAAGATGGGAATCTCGACGGTTGCGTCGTACCGTGGTGCTCAGACTTTCGAGGCGATTGGTCTTTCGCAGGACTTCGTCGACGAGTACTTCACCGGAACCCTGAGCAAGCTTGGCGGAGTCGGAATCGAAACGATCGCTGAGGAGAACCGCCAGCGTCACGTGAGCGCGTATCCGCTCGATGGCATTCCGGGCAACCCGCACGAGACGCTTGAGGTCGGCGGGGAGTTCCAGTGGCGTCGTGACGGTGCCCCGCACCTGTTCAACCCGGAGACCGTCTTCAAGCTGCAGCATTCCACTCGCACTCGTCGCTACGACATTTTCCGCGAGTACACCAAGTTGGTGGATGACCAAGCTGAACACTTGATGACGATTCGTGGGTTGTTCTCACTCGACGAGAACGATCGCGCCCCCATTCCCGTGAGCGAAGTGGAGTCTGTTGCCTCCATCGTGAAGCGATTCTCTACGGGTGCCATGAGTTACGGGTCCATCTCGCAAGAAGCACACGAAACACTTGCCATTGCAATGAATCAAATCGGAGCCAAAAGCAACACTGGTGAGGGTGGCGAGGATCTCGAACGGCTGCTTGATCCCCGTCTACGCAGTGCGATCAAGCAGGTTGCTTCCGGCCGCTTTGGCGTCACAAGCATGTATCTCAGTAATGCCGATGACCTTCAGATCAAGATGGCCCAGGGAGCAAAGCCGGGTGAGGGCGGACAACTCCCTCCCAACAAGGTCTATCCTGCGATTGCTCGAACGCGTCACGCGACCGCGGGTGTTGGACTCATCTCTCCACCGCCACACCACGACATCTATTCCATCGAAGACTTGAAGCAGCTGATTTTTGACCTCAAACGGTCCAATCCATCGGCACGTGTTCACGTCAAGCTCGTGAGCCAGAACGGCATTGGTGCTGTCGCCGCCGGCGTTTCGAAAGCACTGGCGGACGTGATTCTCATCTCGGGGCACGACGGCGGAACGGGTGCGAGTCCACTCAACTCGCTCAAGCATGCGGGCACCCCGTGGGAGCTCGGCCTGGCTGAAGCGCAGCAAACACTCATGCTCAACGGCATGCGCGATCGAGTCGTGGTTCAGGTAGACGGGCAACTCAAGACGGGTCGAGACGTCATCATCGCGGCACTACTCGGTGGTGAAGAGTTTGGGTTTGCTACGGCTCCGCTCGTTGTATCCGGTTGCATCATGATGCGCGTCTGTCACCTCGATACGTGTCCGGTTGGTGTTGCCACACAAAACCCGGAGCTGCGAGCTCGCTTCAGCGGAAAGCCGGAGTTTGTCGTGAACTTCTTTGAGTTCATCGCAGAAGAGGTTCGTGAGTACCTCGCAGCTCTCGGTTTCCGAACACTGGATGAGGCAATCGGTCGTTCTGACCTGCTGAACGTTCGTCGTGCCGTTGAGCATTGGAAAGCTGATGGGCTCAACCTCGAACCCATTCTGGTCGGGCCAGAGTTTTCTGCCGATGAACCGCGCAAGCACGGACGCAGTCAAGGCCACGAGCTGGAAAAGCACTTCGACGTTGAACTCATCAACCTCTCGCGGGAGAGCCTGGAGAGCGGGCGTGCCGTTGCCATCGACATGCCCATTCGCAATACCGAGCGAGCAGTCGGAACGATGCTGGGACACGAACTCACAAAGCGTCATGGGGTGAATGGGCTGCCCGACGGCACAATCGACATCACGCTTCGAGGGGCAGCGGGCCAGTCATTCGGCGCCTTCGTGCCCCGGGGAATCACGTTGCGACTCATCGGTGACGCAAATGACTACGTCGGCAAGGGCCTGTCTGGTGGTCACATTGTGGTTCGTCCGAGCGAGGCGTCAACATTCGCTCCCGAAGAAAACGTTGTCGCAGGAAACGTCATTGGTTACGGAGCAACTTCGGGGCACCTGTTTGTGAGCGGCATCGTGGGCGAACGATTCTTCGTTCGAAACTCCGGAGCAACTGGCGTCGTCGAAGGAGTGGGAGACCACGCCCTTGAGTACATGACCGGCGGACTCGCCATGATTCTGGGCAAGACCGGCCGCAACTTCGGCGCTGGCATGAGCGGAGGAGTTGCGTACGTTTACGAACTTGAAGAATCGCGTGTCAATTCCGATGCACTCAAGACGGGTGAGCTACAGCTCATTGGTCTCGATGAGACAGATGTGCAGATTGTTTCTGATTTGCTCGTTCGTCACGCATCCGAAGCAGGCTCGCCGCTGGCTCAACGCTTGCTCGACGGGGGAGTCGCAACCTTTGCAAAATTCACCAAGGTCTTGCCGCGGGACTACGCGGCAGTTCTCTCGCTTCGCCAAGAAGCCATCGACGAGGGAATTGATCCTGACGGTGAAATCACGTGGCGCAAGATTTTGGAGGTAACCGGTGGCTGATCCAAAGGGCTTTCTGAACACGCGCGACCGCGAGACACAGCCCCGTCGTCCGGTCGAGCTTCGCTTGATGGACTGGAACGAGGTCTATGAGCGCACGGATGCTGGCGTCGTCAAGAGACAGGCCGGGCGATGCATGGATTGTGGCGTTCCGTTCTGCCATCAGGGATGTCCACTGGGCAACTTGATTCCTGAATGGAACGATCTCACCTGGCGAGGAGACCTCAAGGGTGCAATTGAGCGCTTGCATGCAACAAACAACTTCCCTGAGTTCACGGGGCGCTTGTGTCCAGCGCCGTGCGAATCGGCCTGTGTCTTAGCCATCAACCAGCCCGCCGTCACAATCAAGCAGGTCGAGGTTTCGATTATTGATGATGCGTTCGATGCCGGTCTCGTGACTCCGGTCATTCCCACGCGAATGACCGAGAAGACGGTCGCCGTGATCGGAAGCGGGCCGGCAGGCTTGGCGGCGGCACAACAACTCACCCGCGCCGGTCACACCGTGGCGGTCTATGAACGTGACGATCGCATTGGTGGTCTGCTTCGATACGGAATCCCAGATTTCAAGATGGAAAAGTCGCAGCTTGACCGTCGTCTCGAGCAAATGTCAGCCGAGGGAACGATTTTTCGCACGGGAGTGAACATTGGCACTGACATCACGTGGGAGCAACTTTACGAACGCTACGACGCTGTTGTGATTGCGACCGGTGCTGTTGTGCCGCGTGATCTGAACATTCCGGGGCGTGACCTCAAGGGCGTTCATTTTGCGATGGACTACCTCGTACCAGCCAACAAGGCAGTAGCCGGAGATGCCGTTGACATCATTGATGCCAAAGACAAGCACGTCGTGATTCTCGGCGGCGGTGACACCGGTGCCGATTGCCTCGGTACAGCGCATCGCCACGGTGCTGCATCCGTCACCACGTTGGCAATCGGAACACAGCCACCTTCCGAGCGTCCGGAGAGCCAACCCTGGCCAACGATGCCCAACCTTTTCGAGGTCGCCAGTGCGCATGAAGAGGGCGGTGAACGGGTGTACTTGTCGTCGACCGTTGAGTTCGTCAACGACGGCAATGGCAATGTTTCGGGGATCCGCGTCGCGGAGACGGAGTATCTCGACGGTAAGCGTGTTCCGAAATCTGGAACGGAACGAGTCATTCCGGCCGATCTCGTGTTGCTTGCTCTGGGCTTCACCGGTCCTGAAACTTCGCTCATCACGACGTCGTACGAGACGGGTGTGGATGATCGCGGCAACGTGGCACGTTCTCACTCGTTTGAGACCGCGCGACCGGGCGTCTTTGTTGCCGGAGATGCCGGCAGGGGACAGTCCCTCATCGTGTGGGCTATCGCAGAGGGTCGATCAGTTGCCGCTGAAGTAGACCGCTACCTGCAAGGAGTCACGTCGTTGCCTGCGCCGGTCGGTGCTCACGACCGTCCGCTGTCGTAGTCTTACCAGCGAGCATCCCTCCCGCTCCAAAGAAGAAAAGTTCCCTCCCTCCTCGCCCGGCATCCGCCGGGTGCACATCATCAATGAGAGACACACAACATGAGACGCGCCAAAATCGTCGCCACACTGGGGCCGGCAACTGCCAGCTACGAGAACATCAAGAGCATCATTGAAGCTGGTGTCAACGTGTGTCGAATGAACCTCAGTCATGGTTCGTACGACGTTCACGAAGAGGTTTACCGCAATGTGCGCCAGGCGGCGGCCGACCTTGGTCAACCGGTGGCCGTGCTTGTAGACCTTCAAGGACCGAAGATTCGACTCGGCAAGTTCGAGGGTGGACCCTACGACTTGGCTGAGGGTGATGTCCTGACGATCACGATTGACGACATCATCGGCACAAAGGAGCTCAGCTCGACGACGTACAAGGGTCTCCCCGGCGACGTCAAGCCAGGTGACCCGCTGCTCATCGACGATGGCAAAGTGGGGCTTCGAGTAACCGCGACCGACGCA
>CAEZTD010000022.1_pt1 | contig 15369 bp, 17 predicted proteins | sample 7264131 | NCBI WGS metagenome assembly CAEZTD01 (sample SAMEA6813795, study PRJEB35770) | uncultured Actinomycetes bacterium | biome: Freshwater; feature: Freshwater reservoir; material: water | place: Czech Republic | collected 2015-06-16 | depth 0.5m m
CGAAATGGCACTGCTTCCCTACGCTGGCGCCGGACGCTAAGGAGAAGCACCATGTCGAAACTCATTCTGACGAACGAGGTCTCAGGCCTCGGTTCCGCTGGCGACGTCGTTGAAGTAAAGAACGGATACGCGCGCAACTACCTCATCCCTCAGGGCTTCGCTGTCGCGTGGTCGCGTGGAGGCGAGAAGCAGGTTGACCAGATTCGCGCCGCTCGCGCGGCTCGTGCACTGGCCACACTCGAGGAGGCTCAGTCACTCAAGTCGAAGCTCGAATCGGCCAAGGTTAAGCTGGCCGTCAAGGTTGGCCGCGACGGTCGCCTCTTCGGCTCAGTCAAGACCGACCACATCGCGACGGCTGTTGCCGCCGCCGGGCTGGGCGACATTGACAAGCGCAAGATCGAAATCGTGTCTCCCATCAAGTTCACGGGCGACCACGAGGCGACCGTTCGTCTGCGTGACGACGTTGTCGCAACGATTACCCTTCAGGTTGTAGCCGCGAAGTAATTCGCACGCGACAACGCTGTGAGAACGGCCCTCGAGTAATCGGGGGCCTTTTTCGTTGTGGGACACGTGATGGACGACAGTTTTCCTCATAATTCGGGATGCCGGACCTCCGATTTCGATCACACAGGGTGGGTTTTCTATACACAGGAAGCCGATTGGGCTTCAACGTTAAACACAGAGTTGAGACTCCGGCCTATACACAGGTTGGGGACCTAAAAAAGCCTGATGAATGGCAATAAAGCGAGAAAAACTCTCCCCGTGTCCACATGTTCGTCCACAGGTTATGAACAACAGAAGCGATTTCTACGGCGAGTCATGCACATGGTTATCCACAGGCTTGTTTGTCTTGTTCGGGGCTGATTCCTAGTGTGAGCACGGGGCGTTCCCTGTCATGTCGGCGGGTGGACTCAAACTAATCCCTGTTGACGTAATCCAAGGAGCCATCGTGTCCATCGCACATCTCCCGCCGCCGCCTGATTCGAAGGGCGCCATGCCCGGCGAGCGCGTTCCCCCACACGACGCCATGGCCGAGCAGAGCACCTTGGGTGGAATGCTGTTGAGCAAAGACGCCGTTGCCGATGTTGTCGAAGTGGTTCGTGGCGCTGACTTCTACGTGCCGAAGCATGAAGTGATTTTCGACGCAATCCTGAACCTCTACGCGCATGGCGAGCCAACGGATGCCATCACCGTCACCGATGAATTGACAAAGACCGGCCTACTGGTGCGCGCCGGCGGCGCCGAATACCTGCACACGCTGACGGCCATGGTGCCGACGGCGGCAAACGCGGGTTACTACGCGAGCATCGTCTCCGAGCGCGCTCTGTTGCGCCGACTCGTCGATGCGGGAACCAAGATCGTGCAGATGGGATACGCGGGCGAGGGCGAACCGCAGGACTTGGTGAACACGGCACAAGCCGAGATTTATGCCGTAACCGGATCAGCCGATGTCGAGGATTACGTTCCCCTGACAACGGCTGTTGACTCCGCGATCGAAGAAATCGAAACGGCCCGTCATCGCGACGGCAGCATGATTGGCGTTCCGACCGGGTTTCGTGATTTGGATGAGCTCACGAACGGGTTGCACCCGGGGCAACTCATCATCATCGCCGCTCGTCCGGCATTGGGTAAGTCGACGTTGGCACTCGACCTGGCACGTCACGCGAGCGTTCGTTACAACCAGCCGACGATCTTTTTCTCGCTTGAAATGGGCAAGAGCGAGATTGCGATGCGCCTGTTGTCTGCAGAGTCTTCTGTTCCCCTTCAGAACATGCGCAAGGGCACCGTCGCGAATAACGATTGGACGGCCATCGCGGCCACACGCGGACGCATTTCGGAAGCACCGTTGTTCATCGATGACAGTCCCAACATGACGCTTGTTGAGATTCGTGCCAAGTGTCGGCGTCTCAAGCAACGTGTTGGGCTCAAGCTCGTCGTCATCGACTATCTGCAACTCATGACGAGCGGTCGCCGGGTCGAAAATCGCCAGCAAGAGGTGAGCGAGTTCTCGCGCGCACTCAAGCTTCTCGCCAAAGAGCTCCAGGTTCCCGTTGTGGCTCTGTCGCAGCTAAACCGTGGCCCTGAACAGCGTTCGGACAAGATGCCCGCATTGTCTGACTTACGTGAGTCTGGTTCGCTCGAGCAGGACGCCGACATGGTCATCCTCCTGCACCGAGAGGGCGCCTATGACCGTGACCACCCGCGGGCGGGCGAGGCCGACCTTATTGTCGCGAAGCACCGGAATGGTCCGACGAGCACCATTGTGGTGGGCTTCACTGGGCACCTGTCTCGCTTCAACGACTTAGCCGTGAGTGAGCGCGCGTAGAGTGAAGGCGTGAAAACTGAAGAATCACGTGCGTCCACGCGCAAGCTGGGCGTGGCTCTGATCCTGTGGGCGTTGCCCGCAGCCGTGTCCGGCATTTTCATTACGTTCTCGGTTGATCACGGTCCTGAAGTTGGCATGGTCGGCCTGGCGATTCTTGCGCTAGGAACGGCTTTCGCCCGCGGCTGGGCACTGTGGTCGATTGTTCACCTTGGGGCCACGTGGCGTTTTGCCAACGGATTGGCTGCGTCGGGGTCGACCGTCGTTGGCATCGTCGCGCTTGTCGCACTGACGCAATCATTTGGTTTGGGATTGCTTGTAGTGCTTATTGCCTCGTGGGCAGTTTTTCTCACCGTGTGTGATGCTGTCATGGCCTTTCGCATTCGGCACGTCCAATTGTCTCGAGACCTTGGCGTGCTCGCCATCGCCAGTGGAGCTCTCGCCACAATTGAGATCGTCTTTCCCCTTTCGAGCGTTTACGCTGTGGGCATTCTCGGGGCGTATGGCGTGATTGTCGCTGTGTACCTCGCCATCGCGGGCGTGTCACTGAGGTTTGATTCGTCTGCACACATCGCATCGAAAGAAAGCAGCACACCATGAGCACCCCGTCGCGCCGAGACCGGCTTCGTCCGCTCGAACTTCTCGGAATCTCCTCCGTCATTGCGATCTTCACGGGTGCGATTGTGCTCATGTCAACCCGCGTTGCCGCGCAAGCACTGATCTGGGCGGGCGTCGCATTTATCGTTAGCCTCGTTGCGATTGCGATGTTCGTTCTTGCACTCAAGCCAAAACAAGACGAACTCAATGACATCGAGGATCTTGACTCGCACCGGTAGCTAGCCCGACAAGCGCAGCACCCGCTGGCTGGGGTGGCAGCTAGTCGATATATCCGACGAGAGCGTCGGCGAGCCCGGCATAGTGAGCGGGGCTCAGAGCTGTCAGCCGAGTCTTTGCGTCGTCCGAAATGTCGAGTGTGTCAATGAAGTCCCGCATGCCCTGAGCAGAGAGCTTCTTACCCCGTGTCATTTCTTTGAGCAGCGCGTACGGGTCGCTAATGGATGAGCGCCCGGCAGCGACCTCTGCACGAATCACCGTCTGGATCGCCTCGCCGAGAACCTCCCAGTTGGCATCGAGATCACGCGCGAGAACATCCACATCGAGGTCAATCTCGCCAAGCCCACGACGGATGTTGTCGAGTGCGAGAAGTGAGTGTCCGAGAGCAACTCCGATGTTTCGCTGGGTTGTGGAATCCGTGAGGTCCCGTTGCAGCCTGCTTGTGACCAGCGTGCTCGAGAGTGAGTCGAGTAACGCGCTCGACAACTCGAGATTCGCCTCGGCGTTTTCGAATCGAATCGGGTTGATTTTGTGAGGCATCGTTGATGAGCCCGTGGCGCCGGCTTGGGGAATTTGACGAAAGTAACCCAACGAGATGTAGGTCCAGATGTCGGTTGCGAGATTGTGCACAATGCGGTTCCCGTGCGCGATGGCGGAATAGAGCTCAGCTTGCCAGTCGTGCGATTCAATCTGGGTGGTGAGCGGGTTCCAGGTCAGGCCGAGGCCTTCGACGAAATCGCGAGAAATGCTGGGCCAGTCAACTGACGAATCTGCCGCGACGTGCGCGCTGAATGTTCCCGTGGCTCCGCTGAATTTTCCGAGATAGTCGGTCGCGGCAACCTGTTTGCGGATGCGCTGCAAGCGGTACACGAAGACGGCGAGTTCCTTGCCCATGGTTGACGGGGTGGCCGGCTGACCGTGCGTGCGACACAACATCGGCACCGCGCGGTGTTCAATCGCAAGAGACCGAAGCTCGGCAATCACGGCATCCAGCGCAGGAAGCCAAATGGTTGTGACGGCATCCCGTACCGTCATGGCGTAGGCAAGGTTGTTGATGTCTTCGCTCGTGCAGGCGAAGTGTGTCAGCTCACTGATGTGATCAAGCCCGAGTTTGTGAAGCTGGCCGCGAACGAGGTACTCGACCGCCTTAACATCGTGCCGTGTGGTCGCCTCGAGGGCGGCGAGCTCATCGATTTCTGGCTGACCGAAATCACGGGCAAACGAGCGAAGGGCGGCGCTGTCCTTTGCGCTCAAGGGACTGGAGCCGAACATCCCGCGCTGTGTGAGCGCGATGAGCCACTCGACCTCGACGTGCACTCGAGCGCGATTAAGTCCGGCCTCGGACAGGTATTCACCGAGCGACGATACGGTCGCGTGATAGCGACCATCGAGTGGACTCAAGACCTGCACGGGAAGCACCATGGTTCTATTCTCCCAAACGGGCAGTCATCCACAGCGCACATTGCGTGAGCAAATACACAGCGGCACTCCGGCTCATTTCGGCAGGGTTAGAGAGCTCGCATCGTGTCCTCATGTCAAACGACGACCCGTGGGCGAGTGCGCACACCGCGCTGAGCATGCGCTCCCGAGTTATTGCACTTGCCCTCGACTGGGACGAAATCGTGCGCGCGATCGGGGCCTTGGCTCGACACGAGGGTAGCGGCGTGAGGTGGCAATCCCGAGCCGCGACTTACGCTGAGGCGAACGCCGACGCACTGCTCGCCGAAGCTCGCTCGATTCGAGATCAGCTGTGGGATCTCACATCGTGACCCGACAGCGTGTTGTCGTTGACACGATTGATCTCGATTCGAACGCGTGGCAATGGCATCGCCAGGTGGCCCACATCGATGAGTGGTTAGCCTCGGCGCAAACGATGAGGGGGTACTTCTCGATCGACACGGTCGACGACGAACTGCTGACCCTGATGAGCCAGGTGCGCCGAATGCGCTGCCGCGCGCACGAACACGCCTCGTCCCTCACCGAAGCCGCTCGCACGTATGAAACGTGGGAGACCGACATCGGCGTAGCGTGTCAACGAGCAGCGGATGCGGCCTGGTGGCTGTGCGGCCGTCTGGCCCCCCTGCTCACCCTCGCTATCGGACCCGGGGTGCTTGTTGGGGTGGGAGCGGCTCAGCTTTTTGGTGCAATCCTGAACGCCATTGCACCCGCAGCGGCGACGGAGTATGAGCAGATGTCGGCTCGCGCGTGGGCGACGGTGCTGGCGACACCCGCCGTTGTTCGAGCCATCGAACTGAGTGTCGGGTCGCTCGATGAGGCGCTCGCCGGATTTGCGGGCGCCCCTCTGCCCGTTGCCTTGGCGCTCGGGACTGCGGGGGCGGGAGTAACCACGACGGCAGGCGCGGCCCGCCTCGCGTCGCGCATCAACGCGATAATCGCAAAGCCGGATGACGCGATGACCGCGTCGGCCGGGGGTACAACTTTGGCCCAGACAGCGGTCGTGCGCACAGAAACAGCGCCGGCACAGCCGCCCCGAGATTTCGCCGAAGCGTTGCAGCGCATCCCGAGTGATTCAGATGCTGGCGCCCAAGTCAGAATCGAAGACTATGACGGTACTTACGTCGTCTACGTGGGCGGAACGGTCGACGGCGCTTTGGGTGCGAATGCGCAACCGTGGGATATGTCGAGCAATCTTGCTGCTCTGGGCGGCGACCCCTCGGCGAGCGAAGCAGCGGTTCGTCTGGCCATGGCCGAATCGGGAATCTCGCATGATGACCCGGTCATTCTCGTTGGGCACAGTCAAGGAGGTCTGATTGCGATGCGTATCGCACAGGCAAGCGAAGTGCACGCGACGACGGTGATTGTCGCAGGGGCACCCATTCATCGCATCGAACCGCCAGCAGGCGTGGCGGTGGTTGCCTTCGAACACCGTGACGATGTCGTGCCAGCTCTAGGTGGTCCTCGCCCGGAGCCCGAACTCAATCGACCGCAGGCACACTATGTGCTGAGAACAGCGCTCGCCGGAAAGCAGCTGGATGGGAGCGACGCGCTTCCAGCCCACCAGCTCAGTGAATACGTCGAAACGGCTCGAACGAGCAGCGACGTTGCAGATGCGCGCCTCGAGGCTGCCCGCCGAGCGCTGATTCAACTCGAGCCGCAGGGTACGTCGTCGCTCTGGCGCGCCAGACGAACCTAAGGGCGCAGACGAACCTAGGCGCGCGGGCGCAAGATGAGCCCGAGAATCCAGCTCACGAGGCTCAAGACGATCGAACCCCAGAAAGCGCCCCAGAAACCGTCGACCGTCAGGCCGGTTCCCCAGAGGGTGCTCACCCACGCGATCAACATCAACAGCAGCGCGTTGAGCACGAGCGCGAAAAGCCCGAGCGTCAAGATAAATAGCGGAAACGACAGGAAGCGCAAAACGGTGCCGAGGGTGCCGTTGACCAGGCCAAAGACCACCGCAACCCACAAGACAGTGAGGGCAAACGGCAGCATGGCCATTCCGGGCGGGTAAATGGCCACCTGGGCGGGAAGAAGAATCGTGGTCAACCACAAGGCGATGGCGTTGATGGCGACCGAGAGAATAAATGACTTCACGTTGGGTATCTTGCCACCTTATGGATGCGTGACACCACCGAATGCCGTTTCAATCCCGGTATGTTGATGGGGTGAGTTCTTCCGCTGACGACACGATGGTGCAATTGCTGACCCCAGAGGGAAAGTTCAAGCCCAGCGCATCCGCCGAGGAATTTTTGCCGTATTTCGAGAAGTTGACGGATGCGGATTACCGCAAGTTTTACCGTGAAATGGTTACCGTGCGCCGCTACGACACCGAAGCGACGAACCTGCAACGTCAGGGACAGCTTGCGCTGTGGGTGCCAAGCCACGGACAAGAGGGCGCACAGGTTGGTTCTGCCTTCGCGACGAAAGACCAAGATCACATTTTTCCCGCATATCGCGAGCACGCCATCGCCCACATTCGCGGCGTCGACTTGATCAACATCATTCGGCAGTTCAAAGGATTCACCCACGGTGGTTGGAATCCGTTTGATCCCAAGCACAAGAACTTTCACATCTACACCTTGGTCATCGGATCCCACGCGTTGCACTCGACCGGTTACGCCATGGGCATCAAGTTCGATGGGGCCACGAACACGGGCAAGCCCGACAAAGATGAGGCCGTCATTGTGTACTTCGGCGACGGAGCGACGAGCCAGGGCGATGTCAGCGAGGCATTCGTGTTTGCCGCGAGCTACCAGACCCCCCAGGTCTTCTTTATCCAGAACAATCACTGGGCAATCTCGGTTCCGGTGAGCGTGCAGGCACGCGTTCCGCTGTACACCCGTGGCGAAGGATTCGGTGTTCCGGGAACCCAGATTGACGGCAACGACGTTTTTGCAAGCTTCGCCGTCACGGCCAAGCACATGGATGATGCCCGCAGCGGCAAAGGGCCGAGCCTGATTGAGGCACACACGTACCGAATCGGTGCGCACACCTCGAGTGATGACCCAACCAAGTACCGCAGTGACGCTGAGTTGCAGGACTGGATCAAGAAAGACCCCATTGCGCGACTCGAAACGTTCTTGAAGGCCAGCGGAACCGAAGAAAAATTCTTTGCCGAAGTGCATCAGGAAGCAGCGGATTTTGCGGCGGACATTCGTCGACGCACCGTTGAATTGACCGGACTCGACTCGAGCAGCATGTTCGATTCGGTCTATTCCGAACCGCACGTTCTCATGGACGAACAGCGCCAGTGGTTGGCCGCGTATGACGCGTCGTTCGAGGAAGAGGCACAGGCATGAGCGTGCAGAATCTCCCTCTCGCGAAAGCCATCAATTTGGGCCTTCAGGCCGCCATGGCGGCAGACCCGAAGGTTTTGCTCATGGGCGAAGACATCGGCACGCTCGGTGGCGTCTTTCGAGTCACGGAGGGCCTCAAGACCGAATTTGGTGAGCATCGAGTTCTTGACACCCCACTCGCCGAGTCGGGGATTGTCGGTTCGGCGATCGGGCTTGCAATGCGCGGATATCGACCCGTTGTCGAGATTCAGTTCGACGGCTTTATCTATCCGGCGTTTGATCAGATCACCTCGCAGCTCGCAAAGATGACATTCCGCCACGAAGGCGCGTTGAGCATGCCCGTGGTCATTCGGGTTCCCTACGGCGGACACATTGGTGCGGTTGAGCACCACCAAGAAAGCCCCGAAGCCTACTTTGCGCACACTCCCGGCCTCCGACTGGTCAGCCCGAGCAACCCCCACGACGCCTACTGGATGATTCAAGAGGCAATTGCAAGCAATGACCCGGTGATGTTCTTCGAACCCAAGAGCCGCTACTGGCCCAAGGGTGACGTCGATATGTCGGCTTCGGGATACCCGTTGCACGCGAGCCGCGTTGTTCGAGAGGGCACCGATGTCACGCTCGTCGGTCACGGCGCGATGGTCAGCATGATGTTGCAGGCGGCCGATGTTGCGGCAGGAGAGGGCACGAGCATCGAAGTCATTGACCTTCGCTCGATTTCCCCCATTGACTACGCGCCAATTTTGTCGTCCGTTGCGAAGACGGGTCGTCTCGTCGTCGCACAAGAGGCCCCGGGCTTTGCTTCGGTCGGTAGCGAAATTGCTGCCACGGTTCACGAGCGGTCGTTCTACTTGCTCGAAGCGCCGGTCTTGCGTGTTTCTGCTTTCGACACCCCATTCCCACCGGCCAAGCAAGAGGCCGTTTACCTTCCAGACGCCGATCGCATTTTGGACGCGGTCGACCGAGCGTTGAGCTATTAGGAGAATCGCGATGAGCGCATCCAAGTTCTATCTGCCCGACGTCGGGGAAGGCCTGACCGAGGCCGAGATCGTGTCGTGGAAGGTCAAGCCCGGTGATGTTGTTGACGTCAACCAGGTGCTCGTTGAGATTGAGACCGCCAAGTCGCTTGTCGAATTGCCGTCGCCATTTGCTGGCACCGTGGGCGCAATACTCGTTGCGGAAGGCGAAACGGTCGAGGTGGGTACCGCCATCATCACGATTGAATCGGATGGGCCCCAGCAACTGACGTCTCCGACACCCACGCTCGCGCAGGCAGCCATGTCTAACGAGATCTTCGTTACCGATGACACCGAAGTTGACGGAGCGAAAGACGCAAACGAAGAGAAGTCGGGGAGCGTTCTTGTTGGTTATGGAACGGGCGGCCACGGCCCCACCCGCCGCCGCCGCCCGGGATCAGGTTCGACGCCTGCCGCCGCGCCAGTACCTCCGGCCGGGACCCAGGCGCCGAAGCGCGCGGCCCTGCCCATTGTTGAGTCACTGGGCGTTATTGCGAAACCACCGATTCGCAAATTGGCCAAAGACCTGAACGTCGATCTTGCAACGGTTGAACCCACAGGGATTGCCGGAGAGGTCACCCGAGATGACGTCATCCGCCACGCACAACAAGCCAGCGTCTTCCGCAACATTGAGACACCCGAGTGGTCTGCCGATCGCGAGGAGCGTATCCCCGTCAAAGGCGTTCGTAAGGCTATTGCCACCGCGATGGTGCAGAGCGCCTTCACAGCTCCGCACGTCTCGGTGTTTGTCGACGTGGATGCCACGCGCACGATGGAATTCGTCAAGCGCTTGAAGGACTCGACGGACTTTGCCGGAGTGAAGGTTTCGCCGCTTCTGATTTTGGCAAAAGCCATCATCTGGGCCGTTCGTCGAAACCCCACTGTGAACTCGACGTGGACTGACAAAGAGATCATCGTTCACCACTTCGTGAACCTTGGCATTGCCGCGGCCACGCCACGCGGACTCATTGTTCCCAACGTCAAAGAAGCCCAGTCAATGAGCCTGCTCGAGCTTGCTCGCGGCCTCGAGCAACTCACGTTGAACGCGCGTGATGGAAAGACGTCGACGGCCGACATGTCGGACGGCACAATCACGATTACGAACATCGGCGTTTTTGGCATGGACACGGGAACACCAATTTTGAACCCTGGCGAGGTGGGCATTGTCGCACTGGGCACAATCAAGCAGAAGCCGTGGGTTTTCGAAGGCGAAGTGCGTCCGCGATTCGTCACGACACTCGGGGCAAGCTTTGACCATCGCGTCGTCGATGGGGATGTCGCCAGTCGATTCCTCGCGGACGTGGCGTCGATTGTCGAAGAGCCTGCGCTACTGCTCGACTAGCGTCCTTCGAACAGCGCCAGAAATAGCCCGAGGGCGATGATGATGGCTCCGCCGGTCGTAATGATGACGGTGAGTCGGCGAGGGTTCTTGGCGAGCCAATCACGAGCGTATCCGGCGGCTAGGGCGTAGATCATGTCGCCCATGATTCCGAGCACTTCAAAAATGAGCCCAAGAACCAGCATTTGAAACCACAGGTTTCCCGCACTGTAGTTGACGAACTGTGGCAAGACCGCAAGAAAGAACACCGCTGTTTTTGGATTACTCACGCCGACGATGAACGCCTCGCGCAGAGTCTTGCCCACGGTCTGCGACTGCAATGAACCACCGAGATCCGGCGCTTTCGCGTGGCGCTGAACGATGGTCATGACACCCAGATAGATCAAATAGGCGGCACCACCGAGTCGAATGACTTGGTACGCGATTTCGGAGCTCGCAATCACGGCGCCGAGACCAACAGCGACGAGCACAATCCACACAAACGTGCCCATCGCATTGCCCAGAACGGTGAGCACACCGAACTTCTTGCCGAGAGCCAGCGATCGACCCACGGCAAACATCACAGACGGACCGGGAATGGCAATCAGCACGACCGACGCGACAATGAACGTGAGGAGGGAATCCCAGGTGGGCACTAGTTTGCTTCTTCCATAATTGCCATCGCGGCACTGCGGCCACCGATGCCACTGACCGCGCCGCCACGGCGAGAGCCAGAACCGCACATCAAAACACGAGGATGGTCTGTCGCGACACCCCATCGAGCCGCGGGGGTCGACAGGTCCTCGTCGTCTTCGACCCAGGGCCACGAGAGTGGGCCGTGGAAGATGTTGCCACCGGTCATGTTGAGCGCCAGCTCGAGATCGAGTGTGGTCTTGCCCTCGATACACGGGCGTCCGTGCGCATCCATCAAGACCACGTCTTCGATGGGTTCGGCGAGCACGCTGTTGAGCGAGCGCAGCACCGACGCGACAAGTTCTTCGCGAACCCGGTCGTTATTCTCTGGCGTAGTCAGTGCGTGTGGTGCGTGCAAACCGAAGACCGTCAGGGTCTGCGCACCGGATTCGCGCAGCTCCGGCCCCAAAATACTGGGATCGCTGAGTGAGTGACAGTAGATTTCGCACGGGAGCAGGTCGGGCACCCGACCAGCGGCGGCCTGGTCAAACGCGGACTGCAACTGCGAATACGTTTCGTTGATGTGGAAAGTTCCGCCAAAAGCCTGTTCGGGCGTGATGGTCGAGTCAGCCAGCTTGGGCAGGCGCTTGAGCAGCAGGTTCACCTTGATTTGTGAACCGGCCGGCCGCTCGTCGTCAGGAAGAGGTTTACCGAGAAGCTGACCGAGAACCCACGGTGACACGTTCGCCAGAACGTGCTCGGCGCCAATTGTCGTTTCGGCGCCGTCAATGATGACGTCGACGGATGCTCGTTCACTGGCCGTTCCGGGACGGACGCGAACCACCTCGGCGCCAGTAACGAGCTGCGCACCGGCTTCGCGTGCGGCCCGCGCCATCTCTCCCGACACGGCACCCATGCCTCCGCGGGGAACATCCCAATCACCGGTTGATCCCCCGACAACGTGATAGAGAAAGCAGCGGTTTTGGTCGAGCGACGGGTCGTCGGCGTAGCTGAATGTGCCGATGAGTGCATCCGTCAGCACGACGCCGCGCGAAACATCACCGGACACATAGTGCGAAATGGCCGACCCGAGCGGCCTTTCGATGAACCTGTCCCACAGCTCTGCGTTTGCAACGAGGGACTTTGTCTCCGAGCGGGTGAGGAGCGGCTCGGTGACGGTGGGCCACAGCTTCTGCGCGAGAACCGTGGTGTCGTCATACAGACGGTCAAAGCCTTCGGCGTCGCTCCCCTCGCCGATTGATTCGAATGAGGCTCTCGTTTTTGCAGCGTCGACCTTGTCAACGAGAAGGCCCTTTTCTGGCGAACCGGGAACAGGTGTGTACGACGAGTAGCGACGACGGATGAGCTCAATCTTGAGCCCCAGGTCATCGATGATCCGTTGCGGAAGCAAGCTCACCAGGTAGGAGTAACGCGAGAGGCGAGCGTCGTGACCGTCAAACGCGTCGGCGCTAATCGCCGCACCGCCAAGGTGGTCATCTCGCTCCAGAACAATCACTGAGCGACCGGCTTTCGCGAGATACGCGGCGGCCACAAGGCCGTTATGCCCACCACCCACAATCACAGCGTCGTACTGAGTAAGCATGAATTGAGCCTATCTAGTGCCATCGGGGCGCGTTGGTGACAGGATGAAGAACATGACAACGTTTCTCGATGAGCATGGTGTTCGCATCACCTACGACGTCTACCCGGCCAAGACTCCCAAAGGAGTAATTCTTCTGGTGCATGGCCTCGGCGATCATTCTCATCGATACGCGAAGCCAATCGCGGCCTTTGTTTCCGCCGGTTTCACGGTGTACGCGCCGGACATGCGCGGTCACGGCCGCACCGGTCTCGAGCAATGGGGCGGTGACCACAGTCAACTTGGGCACCTCGGCCCCGGCGGGCTACGAGCGGCCATCGCGAATCTTCGCCAGCTCACGAACATCATTCGCGAGGAAAGCCCAAAGTTGCCCATCTTCTTTCTCGGGCACAGCATGGGCTCTCTTCAAGGGCAAATTCTCATCAACACGGATGCCCAGCGCTACGCAGGCGTGATTCTCAGCGGCACCGCCTACCGTCGCCCCGGATACATGAATGCCGGAGACCTCAACAAGCGTTTCGCGATTCCGGGCGGCAACGGCTACGAGTGGCTCAGTCGTGACGCCAAGGTGGCCGCTGACTTCGACAAAGACCCACTGGCGTTCACCGCCGATACCCTCAAACTGTTCGGCGTAATCGACGGACTCCGGCTCTTCGGAACGCCATCGAAAACCATGGCGCGTGTGCCGCTGCTGATCTACTGCGGCAGCGACGACAGCCTCGGCGGGGAAAAGAGCGTGCTGAAACTCGGTGAGGCATACATCAATGCGGGGCAAGACGATGTCACCGTCACCGTGTATCCGGGCGGGCGGCACGAAATGTTCAACGAGACAAACAAAGAAGAAGTCTTTGATGACGTGATCTCGTGGATTTCTGAGCGCACGTCGAGCTAACGACAACCGCGACCACGTGGACGCTCGCGCCGACGAAAGCTAGTTCTTGCCCGGCACGATTCGGCAGGTGTTGCCTGTTTCTGCGTCGATGCCCCCGGATCGCGCATCCGTGATGTAGCTCGGATGCTTGTCAATCCACTCGGTGACATACCAGCATCCGGATGTGATGCGCGCGTCGCTCGTGGCGAGCACGTCGTCGATTGCGTTGCGCACCAGCACAGCCCCCAACCCGAGACCGCGGTGGACCGGATTCACGTATGTGTGCGTGAACAGCAATTCATCACCGCGAGCCGAATAGGTGAGTTCGCCACCCTCGACGCCGTCGACCAAAATGACGTAACGCGCGTTGTCTTTTTCGTGCACAACTTCGGTTTGCATGCGCCCAGCCTAGGCTCTGCCAAACTGACGGGATGGTGAATCGGGTGATTGACGGCGACAATCTTGTTGCGCTCGCCGGCATGCCGGACGAGTCGTTCGACCTGATTTATCTTGACCCTCCGTTCAACACCGGTCGCACCCAGGCGCGCGTGAGCACCGTGGCCAAGCGCACTCCCACGGCTGTTGCCGGCGCGCCCGAAAGCCAAACCCGCTCGCACGCGGGGTTCAAGGGTGTCGCCTATGACCGCATCCGAACCGACCTTAAGAGCTACGACGATCGCTTTGACGACTATTGGGCGTTTCTCGAACCACGCATCCGAGAAGCATGGCGCGTGTTGTCAACTACGGGAACCCTCTACGTTCATCTCGACTATCGCGAGGCGCACTACGCGAAAGTGATGCTCGACGGCTTGTTTGGCCGCGACAGCTTCATCAACGAAATCATCTGGGCCTATGACTACGGCGGCAAGCCCAAGAATCGCTGGCCCGCAAAGCACGACACGATATTGATGTACGTGAAGGATCCGAATCGCTACACGTTCAATTCCGACGCCGTCGAACGTGAGCCGTACATGGCTCCCGGGTTGGTTACGCCCGAGAAAGCGCAGAGAGGAAAGCTACCGACGGACGTCTGGTGGCACACGATTGTTTCGCCAACGGGCAAAGAAAAGACCGGCTACCCCACACAGAAACCGGAAGGCATTCTGCGCCGAATCATTCAGGCCTCATCACACGAGGGCGACCGCGTTCTGGACTTCTTTGCGGGCAGCGGCACAACGGGTGCGGTGGCGGCAGCCCTCGGTAGAGAGTTCACGTTGGTCGACGAGAACCCGCAAGCGATTGCCATCATGCGTGAACGCTTTTCGGACGTTGAGGTCGAATTCAGCCAAGCGCGGTGAACCAGCCCCGGCGCAGCACGTGACGCGGCTGCGGGCGCGGGGCTAGCCTGTCTTCATGACAAGTGAGCTCTCTGTTTCGGAACGCACGCGCATCACGCGACTGAACGACCGCCAGATCTTTGATCGGGATGCCCTCAACGAGATTCTCGACACCGCGACAATCGCGCACGTGGGGTTCGTTCGCGACGGCGAACCGATTGTGTTGCCGGTCGGCATCGGGCGAGCGGGCGACTCGCTCTTGATTCACGGGTCAACGGGCAGCCCCTTTTTTCGTGACATGTCCGACGGGCGACCCCTCGCGGTCACCGTGACGCACCTCGACGGACTTGTCTACGCTCGCAGCGGTTACGACAGCTCGATGAACTATCGCTCCGCGATGATTCGAGGAAGCGCATCCATCGTGTCGAACGAAGAAAAGGTGGATGCCCTGCGAATCATCACCGACCACCTCATGCCCGGCCGCTCGGGCGAGTTGCGCGAACACAAGTCAAAGGAGCTCGCGGCCACTCTCGTGTTGCGCGTTCCGCTCGACGAGGTCAGCGTCAAGATCAGCAACAAGATGCCGGATGAAGACGTCAATGATGGAGACCCCCGATCCATCTGGGCCGGAGTTTTGCCCCTGCGCATTGTGGCGGGGGACCCGCTGACGTCGGACTTGACGCCGAGCGAGACGCCTGTTGCTACTTCTGTTGTGGAGCTGAAGAAGAAGCTTTCTTGAG
>CAEZTD010000023.1_pt1 | contig 15161 bp, 12 predicted proteins | sample 7264131 | NCBI WGS metagenome assembly CAEZTD01 (sample SAMEA6813795, study PRJEB35770) | uncultured Actinomycetes bacterium | biome: Freshwater; feature: Freshwater reservoir; material: water | place: Czech Republic | collected 2015-06-16 | depth 0.5m m
GCAATCTGATCGACCGCCTTGTCGCGACCCACCGCGATGCCGCAGGGGTTCGCATGCTTGATGATGGCGACCGCAGGATTGATGAAGTCGTAAGCGGCGCGAACGGCAGCGTCGGCATCCACGTAGTTGTTGTATGACATCTCTTTGCCGCCGAGAAGTTCGGCCTGCGCAATGCCGTGACCGCCTTGCTCGGTGTAGAGCGCAGCCTCTTGGTGCGCGTTTTCGCCGTATCGCAGAACGCTGGCCCGCTGCGACGACACCGAGAACGACGCGGGGAATTTTTCTCCGCGACTGAACCACGCCGACACGGCCGAATCGTACGCAGCCGTGTGAGCGAACGCCGTGGCAGCGAGTTGAGTTCGAAGTTGCAGGTTGGTTCCACCGGCACGAACGGCCGCAATGATCTCGGGGTACCGCGCCGGCTCAACCACAATGGCAACGTTGGCGTGATTCTTTGCCGACGCGCGCACGAGCGCTGGTCCGCCGATGTCAATTTGCTCGATCACGTCGGCATCGGGTGCTCCGGCAACGACCGTCTCGCGGAACGGGTAGAGATTCACGACGACGAGCTCGAAGGGGCGAATGTCAAGATCACGCAGTTGCTGCTCGTGCGATTCGAGACGCAGGTCGGCGAGAATGCCGGCGTGCACTCCGGGGTGAAGTGTCTTCACGCGTCCGTCGAGTGACTCAGGAAAACCGGTGACGTCACTCACGTCAACCACAGTGATGCCCGCATCGCGAATAGTGGATGCCGTCGAGCCCGTCGAGACGATTTCAACACCGGCCTGAGTGAGAGCGCGGGCGAGATCAAGAAGCCCCGTCTTGTCGCTCACAGATATGAGAGCGCGATTGACCTTCACCTCATCGCGTGAGGAGTACATCGACGGGTCGTGCAATGGGCCACTCATGCGCGCGCGTACTCCTTTACATTGATCTCGCCGCGAGCAATCTCCGCAACGGTTGCAACGAGCAACGGGCGCTCGATCACCTTTATTTTGTCGTGCAGGGTGCCTTCGGTGTCGTCGGATGCAACGGCAACCTCAACCTGGCGCAGAACCGGTCCGGTGTCGACGCCTTCGTCGACGATGTGCACGGTCGACCCGGTCACGGTGGCACCATCGGCCAGCGCATCCCGAACCGCGTGTGCGCCGGGATAGCGAGGCAACAGGGCGGGATGAAGGTTGATGATGCGCGGGGCAAACGCACGAACAAAACCGGCCGGCAGGATGCGCATAAATCCAGCGCACACAATCAAGTCAGGATTCCACGCCTCAATTTGTGCGCGCAGCTCGTCGGCCCACGACTCCCGCGACTCGAACGCTCCCGGGTCAACCACAAAAGACGGAATTCCGAACTCTTCGGCGTGTGCGAGACCGGAGGCCTCGCCATCAGACCCGACGGCCACAATGCGTGCGGGGTAGTCCTCGTGGGCGGCAGCTGTAGCCAGCGCGCGAAGGTTTGATCCCGATCCAGAGATCAAGACGAGAACGTCAAGCACGCAGGTAAGCCTACCGGCTTCGGCGCGAGGGCCTGGGGGCGGCCATTCCGAGCGCAGACGCCACCAGCAGCTCCGCGGCGAAAACGCCGGCGACAATCCAAAGGTTCGGCCCGACATCAACCAATCGCCCCGGGCCAATCGAACCCGATGCGAGCCACGCAAGCCCACCAAGCAGAACGCCACCGCAGACCGCGATGCCCAGAGGTGTGACGGCACGCATCAGGCGCGCCTGGCGACCTTCTGCGAACTTATAGGCGACGAGTGTGCGGCCGCGCACCGCATAGCCCGCAAGAAAACCGACGGCAACGGGAACGACGAGACAGATGAAGCCGAAGGCAAGCTGCGCCGGTGGGAGTGCGCCGAAAATCGGAATCGACGGAACGGGACCGAGGGAGGAGCCCATGGGAGTCACCGACGATCCCGTGCCAATAGCGAATCCGGGACCCACGAACCACGCGGCGACCCACACGACAAACACCGGCATGTACAGAAGCTCGATCGCAGTGATCGCCATGCTTCCGGCAACTCCGCCTTGGAGCCCCTCATAGAGACTCACAATGGTCGCGAAGTTACCGACCAGGGCAACGCTGAGGGTAATGCCGGCTACGGCAACGAGTGCTGCTGTGGCGATTCCTCCCCCGGCAATGCTCATGCTGACCACGGCTCGAAAACCCTGCGGCAGACCGGTCAGCCACTTCGTCAATGCGAGCTGAATCTGCTCAGCCCGCCCACCCGAGCGCCCGATTTCGCCTCGAGCGCCAATCACCACGCCGATCGCAAAAACAAGGCCCGGTAAGACGACCGACTGTGCGAGCGACGGAGAAACGGCGGGATGATCCGCGCTCAACACAATCAAGATCGCGAGCCCGAAGAAAGTCATGATGCCCGCCGCCGGACCGATGTACGCTGTGCCGGCTTCGACCGCCCGACGACCCAGCCTTACCCCCAGCAGAACGGTGATGAGGGCAAACGCGAGTGGCGCCAAACTGACGAAGAAGGGAGCATCGGTGCCGGGAACGCCCAGCGCGGTCGAGAGTGCGGGGTCGAGCTTGACCAGAATGTCGACGCCGTGTCCCAACAACCAAATGTCTGAGGATGCTCGCCAGTACACGTCCCAGCCCAGACCACTGTCGAGGCGCGTCACCCACATGAGGGTCAGCGGGATGAGCGGAATCGCCAGACCAATCGCCACCGCCAATGCCGCCTCGAGGGCGGACATTGCGATGACGATGGTGCGGTTGAACCTCATGACGACGTCAGAAGAAAACGAGACGCCTTACTTCTTGGCTGCCGGCTTGCGCGTGGCGGGCTTCTTGGTAGTTGGCTTCTTTGCCCCTGCCTTGGCGGCCGCCGGCTTTGCCGGCGCAGCGCGACGTGCCACTGCGGGCTTGCGCCACAGGAGCTCGAAGGCAGTCAGCGCAAGGAGCGTGACCAGTGTCCACGTGATGATCAATGCCGACGTGTGCGGAGTCGAGAACACAATTGCAACCACCCCGAGCAACACGATTACCCAACGAATGGGCGTGACCTGGCTGCCCATAATCTGGCCGGCCTTGCCCATCGTCACGCCAATCTCGTTCAGCCCGTTGCGACCTGCCTCGAGACGGGCGTTGAGCCACGAGCGCGCACGATTAGCGGACGGGCTGAGCGCCCACCCGACGAGAATCATGATGAGCGCTGCGACCAGCACGGTTGAAACGACGTCTCGCGCATAGAGCACGACCGCGTTGTAGACGACTCCGGCCGCAGGACCAAACGACGGATCCACCATCGACGTCAAGAAGACGAACCCGCTGTCGAACAGAACAAACATGAGCGCCATGGTGGCACCCAGCGCGATGCCCGATGCGATAAGTGCCCGCGGGCGATGGTTTGCAACCAGGATCCCAGCGATGAACGAGCCAAGAACAGCCCACGGCAACCACGTACCCAGAGCGGTGCCGACCTGGTAAACGATGCGAGCAACCGCAAGCTCAGGAACCTTGCCGAGCGTAATCATTGTGTCGACCTCAGGAATCACACTCGCGATGGTTACGCCCTCGCTTATTAGCGATGCCTTGATCTCGGCGATGATCGGCTTCAGGGGCAACGACAGGGTTCCGTCATCAGAAAGCTGAATGAGCGAATCGGGGTCATTCGCCAGAAGCGCCACAACCTCTTCTTGCGTGATAGTGAGCACCTTCGTCCACGCCTCTTGGAATGCAGGCGATGTGACGAAGTCTGAAACGACCTGGCGAACAATCGCTTTGACGCCCGACGCAATGGGCTGCGAGACCATGCCGAGCGCATCCTTGACGCTATCTGGCAATCCCAGGGCATCACTGAATCCCGTGATGATCGAATCAGTTACGTTCTCAATTTGAACGGCGTCGTCGATCGACTCGGTGACCTGGTCGACGATGGCGGTTTGAACGGCGGGGTCGGATGCAAGAGGCCCGAGGGTATCAACGAAAAGTTCAGTGTTTGTCACCTGGTTCGAAGCCCAGTTGGCGACAATCGCCACGGGAGCCACGGCGATGGAGAGCACAATCAAAATGCCCGAAATCCACGCGCGACCTCGGTTGGCGCGGACGGGAGCTGAGATGGTTGCAGACATGTCCATAACCGTAGCCGAAACATCCACTCTCTCCCACAAGCCACGCACCGCCGAAGACAGTGGAACGCCGACTCGTCGCACGACATAATTAGCGCATGCGTTCACCGGGATCGACGATCCGAGTCGCCATCGTCGAGGACCACGTTCTCTATCGCGACTTGCTCGAGTCTTCGTTGCAATCCACACCCGACATCGAGGTCGTCATCTCTGTTTCGGGCTCGACCGAAGCGAAGCAGTTGATCGTGGCCGGCAACGTTGACGTCGCGATTCTCGACATCGAACTCGCCGACGGTAACGGGATCGGCCTGGGCGTCACCCTGCGTCGCAACGATCCGAACTTGGAAATCCTTCTTCTGTCCGGTCGCGACATGATCGAACTCCTGCTCGGGCTTCCCGAAGAACAACGACACGGCTGGAGCTACCTTTCCAAGTCATCGAGCGCGTCGCTCGAAACGTTGCTCGACGTCATACGCCACACCGCGGCCGGAAAGTCGGTGATTGACCCGGCGCTCATTGATCGGAGTCGGGCGCGGCCCGGAACGCCCGTGAGCTCCCTCACACGACGACAGTTTGAGATCTTGAGAATGGTCGCACGCGGGCTGTCGAATCAGGCGATCGCCGACGAGATTGGCATTGCTGCGAACTCTGTTGTGAACCACCTCAGCTCGATTTACAGTGCGTTGGGAATCGCCGAGGGGTCGAATGCTCGCGTGAGCGCGGTGCTGGAATTCTTGAGCGACACCGCGCGCGCATCCTGAGACACGATCGAACCCGCCGTCTGTGCGCTCAGCAACGCAGGCGACTAGTGCAACCCGCGAACCAGAATTTCAACAACCACGATGACGACGCCGACCAGGCTCGTGGCCAGACCCGCAGCGATGCGCCACGGAATGCTACGACGGCGGGCGGCGAAGATGAGCCCCCCAATCACAAATAGCGAACACATCATCGTGATTAGTCCGGCGTCGGTGGACTGCTCATCCGTCGCACCAAAGATCGGCACGATGAGCAAGACGGCCAGGCTCGGGGCGGTCCAGGCGAACATCGGCCACGATGTGCGCAAGCTCTGACGCAACGACGTGCGCAGTGAAACACGGTGGTCGCTCGTAACGTTGTTTCCGGCCATGGTGTGCGCAAATACGTGGCCCATCCACAAAGCGAACACACCGACGAACGAGATGATGGCCTTCGCCATCGGACTGTCGCTCGGTTCTTGCATGCCCAGCACGACTCCGAACATGATCAGGCCGAGGATGGAGTCGGGGTTTAACTGAAAAATCCGGCTCACACGAAGGCGAACCGGACTTTTCGTTGTCATGATGACAAGCCTAAAGGCAACTCGTTACAGGTTGGCGAGTACCTCACGCATCAGGCGAGCGGTTTCGGACGGGGTTTTTCCGACCTTGACCCCGGCTGCTTCCAGAGCTTCCTTCTTCGCTTGAGCGGTTCCTGCAGAACCAGACACGATGGCTCCCGCGTGACCCATGGTCTTTCCCTCCGGAGCTGTAAAGCCTGCAACGTACCCGACAACGGGTTTCGTCACGTTGGCCTTGATGAATTCGGCCGCGCGCTCTTCCGCGTCGCCTCCGATTTCACCGATCATGACGATGGCTTTCGTTTCGGGGTCGTTCTGGAATGCGGCGAGCGCATCGATGTGCGTCGTTCCGACGATGGGGTCTCCGCCAATGCCGATAGCGGTCGAGAATCCGAGATCGCGCAATTCGAACATCATCTGGTAGGTCAGGGTTCCCGACTTCGAAACGAGTCCGATTGGTCCTTTACCGGTGATGTTTGCGGGTGTGATGCCGACGAGTGATTCACCGGGCGTGATGATTCCTGGGCAGTTCGGACCGATGATGCGAGTCTTGTTGCCCTTCTTAGACGCGTAGGCCCAGAACTCGGCCGTGTCTTGAATCGGGATGCCCTCCGTGATGATCACGAGGAGTGGGATCTCGGCGTCGATAGCCTCGACGGCGGCGTCTTTTGAAAACGCCGGCGGAACGAATGCGATGGAAACATCTGCGCCGGTGGCCTTCATGGCCTCAGCCACGGTTGCGAACACAGGCAGTTCAACGTCACCGTGCGTGACCGTTGTGCCGGCCTTGCGCGCGTTCACGCCACCGACAACCTGAGTGCCCGCAGCGAGCATACGTGCGGTGTGCTTCGAGCCTTCTGCGCCGGTGATGCCCTGCACGATGACCTTGGAGTCTTTGTTCAGAAAGATTGACATGTTGTATTGGTCCTGTCGTCCGTGGTGTCTAGCGGGCAGCCAGCTCGGCGGCCTTGTCCGCGCCCTCATCCATACCGGTGGCGAGCGTGACGAGTGGGTGGTTGGCTTCGGTAAGGATGCGCCGACCCTCGTCGACGTTGTTGCCATCGAGGCGCACCACGAGTGGCTTCGTTGCGGCCGAGCCGAGCATCTCGAGGGCCTTGACGATTCCGTTGGCGACGGCGTCACACGCCGTGATGCCACCGAAGACGTTGACGAAGACACTCTTTACTTGAGCGTCACCCAGAATCACATCGAGTCCGGCTGCCATCACCTCGGCAGAAGCTCCGCCGCCGATGTCGAGGAAGTTGGCGGGCTTCACACCCCCGTGGTTTTCGCCCGCGTACGCAACGACGTCGAGCGTGCTCATGACGAGACCGGCGCCGTTTCCGATGATTCCCACTTCGCCGTCGAGCTTGACGTAATTGAGGTCCATGGCCTTCGCCTTGGCCTCGAGAGGATCAGCCGCGGCCTTGTCTTCGAGTGCCTCGTGATTCGGGTGACGGAAAGCTGCGTTCTCGTCGAGCGAGATTTTTCCGTCGAGGGCGATAACGTCGCCGTCCTCGGTGAGCACGAGTGGGTTGACCTCGACGAGTGTGGCGTCCTCGCCGGTGTACACCTCGTAGAGCTTCACGAATACGGGAGCAACCTTGTCGACAAGTTCGGCGGGGAAACTCGCCGCAATGGCAATTTCCTTGGCCTTGGCCAGAGTGAGACCGTCTGCTGGGTTCACGTCAACTCGAGCGAGCGCTTCGGGCTTCTCCACCGCGAGCTGCTCAATGTCCATGCCTCCTTCGAAGCTGGTGAGCGAGAGGTACGACCGATTTGCCCGATCGAGCAGCACCGAGAAGTAGTACTCCTGAGCGATTCGGGCACCCGCGGCGACCATCACGCGCTTCACGATGTGGCCCTTGATGTCGAGGCCCAGAATTGCCTCGGCGGCAGCTTCAGCTTCGTCCGGTGTTTTTGCAACCTTGACACCGCCGGCCTTGCCACGGCCACCCATCTTTACCTGGGCCTTGACGACGACAACGCCGCCGAGTTTTTCGGCAGCGGCACGAGCTTCTGCCGGAGTATCGGCGACGATTCCCGCCAGCACAGGGACTCCGTAGCTCTCAAAGAGATCACGGGCTTGATATTCGTATAAATCCACGAGGTGTCCTCACAAAAAGTATCTTGATATCGAGATATTTACTGCTTCGACTTTAGCCTGTTTGCTCGCACGTGTGGTTGGCTTGGGGTCATGGCTAAAGACAACTTCGAACCGCACAATCTTGCGTTCGCCTCGAAACTGAACTGGCTACGTGCCGGAGTTCTTGGCGCCAATGACGGCATCGTCTCGGTTGCTGCATTGCTCGTCGGCGTTGCCGCTGCGACGACCGACTCCGGTGCGCTTCTGATTGCTGGAATCGCCAGCGTGGCCGCCGGCGCAACGTCGATGGCTCTCGGGGAATACGTCTCGGTGAGCAGCCAACGCGACAGCGAACGCGCACTCATCAATCTCGAAAAGCGTGAGCTCGAAGAGATGCCCGAGCAGGAATTCGAAGAGCTCGTCTCAATCTACGAGGCAAAGGGTCTCTCCAAGAAAACTGCCCGTACGGTTGCCGAGGAACTCACCAAGCACGACGTGCTGAAGGCTCACCTCGAGGCAGAGCTGCACATTTCTGAAGAACATCTGACCAACCCGTGGCACGCAGCCATGTCATCGGCGCTGTCATTTTTGGTCGGTTCGATTCTTCCCATCGTGACGGTGTTGCTTGCGCCGGTCGAGTGGCGAATTCCCGCAACGTTCGTCTCCGTACTTGTCATGCTCGCCATCACTGGCGGGGTCGGGGCCTACATCGGCGGAAGCCCGATACCTCGATCAATCGCCCGTGTGGTTGTCGGTGGCGCTGCGGCGCTGGCTGTGACCTATGCGATCGGGTCGATTTTCAATGTGGCTGCGTAGCCTGCCAAACGCGCGCTAGATCTTTTCGATCGGTGCGACCTTGATGAGCAACTTCTTGTTGCCGGCAAGGTCGAAAGTGCAGTGCGCCACGCGCTTGGCCCCTTCACCGGTCACCTCGTTGACGCGTCCGTCTCCAAAATCGGCATGACGGATGCGGTCCCCCGCAGCCAGTTCGAGGTCGCCGTTGTCTCGCATCTTGTTGGTGACGCGATTGGCCCACTCGGTCTTGGGGCGCTCGGGCAATGCGTCGGGCTCGCGCCAACCTGAGGTGGAACCACTGCGGGAACCATAACCGCCGGAACCGTATCCCGCACCGCCACCAATCGCACCGCCAACTCCGCCAATTCCAGCCTGAGACTCGCGCCAGTCGATCAGGTCAGCGGGTATCTCTTGCAGATAGCGACTCGGCATCGCGAGGTTCGTCTGGCCAAACATGGCACGTTGCATCGCAAGCGAGAGGTGAAGAAACAGTTTCGCGCGCGTGATGCCCACATAGAAGAGGCGTCGTTCTTCCGCCTCACCACCCGGTTCCATCGCAGCCATGCGGTGTGGGAGCAGTTCCTCTTCGATACCCGTGATGAACACCGCGTCATACTCCAGGCCCTTTGCGGTGTGCAGAGTCATGAGGCTGACCGACCCGCTCGAATCATCGAGTTCGTCGGCCGCCGCGACCAATGAGACCTCGGTGAGAAAGTCGATGAGCGTGCTTTCGGGGTTGTTCTTGTCGAATTCCTTGGTGACGGCCAGAAGCTCTTCAACGTTTTCGGCACGCGCTTCGTCTTGCGCGTCTCGGGTCGCGCGCAGCGCGACGACGTATCCCGTTTGTTCGAGAATCATCGTGAGCAACTCGCCCACACCGCCCTGGGCGGCTTTGTGCTCGGCTTCGGTGAGCAGCGCATCCAGATTTCGAATCGCACCGGAAACCTTGGGCCCCAGACCCAGGCCGTCGGCAAACCTCAACGCCTCACGCAGTGTGATGCTGTTTTGGTCGGCAAACGATTGAAGCTGAGCCTCGGTTGCCGGACCGATTCCACGCTTAGGCGCATTCAGAATCCGTCGAACCGCGAGAGCATCTGCCGGATTCGCCACCGTGACGAGGTAGCCCATCACGTCTTTGATTTCGGCTCGCTCGTAGAACTTGGTGCCGCCGAGAATCTTGTAGGGCAGGGCCGAGCGAATGAAGATTTCTTCCAACGCGCGCGTTTGAGAGTTCGTTCGGTAGAAGACCGCAATGTTGTTGTACGGCAAGCCACGCGAGTGCAGGGCCGAAATCTCGTCGACAACAAACTGGGCTTCGTCGTGAGCCGAGTAGCCGGTGAACCCGATGATCTTGGCGCCGTCGCCTCCGTCGGTCCACAGTCGTTTCTCTTGTCGGTTGAAGTTATTGCCGATGACCGCGTTCGCGGCATTCAATATGTTCTGCGTCGAGCGGTAGTTCTGCTCGAGCATCACCACGTGGGCTCCGGGAAAATCGCGTTCGAACTCGGCGATGTTGCGAATGTCCGCACCACGGAACGCATAGATCGACTGGTCGGAGTCACCGACAACGGTGAGGGATGCCCCCGGGTGTCCGTCGTGGGTCTCTCGAGTCAACTCGTGAATGAGTGCGTACTGCGCATGGTTAGTGTCCTGGTACTCGTCCACCAGGATGTGGCGGAACTTCTTGCGGTACACATCTGCCACGTGCGGGAAGGCGCGAAACAGGAATACGGTCTGCGCAATCAAGTCATCGAAATCGAACGCGTTCGCCGCACGCAAAGTTCTGGTGTACTCGCGGAATACGGCCAGGAACGCGGCTTCATTTTGGTCGTCGGGGTTGACCGACCGCGCATATGACTCCACGTCGGCCAGCTCGTTCTTGAGCTTGGAAATCTTGCCGGCAACACCCGAAACAGTCAGCCCGTACGACTCGGCGTCGTGTTCCTTGATGATGCGCTTGATGAGGGTTCGCGAATCGTGCGAGTCGTAGATGGTGAAGCTTTTCGTGAAGCCAAAATTCTCGGCTTCACGGCGCAGGATGCGCACACACGACGAGTGGAATGTCGAGATCCACATGCCCTCGGTGACCGAACCGAGCAAGTGTTCGGCGCGCTCGCGCATCTCCGCCGCGGCTTTGTTCGTAAAGGTAATGGCGAGAATTTGGCTCGGCCATGCTTCGGCGTTGCGAATCACACTCGCGATGCGGTGCGTCAACACTCGCGTCTTGCCCGAGCCCGCACCGGCCACGATGAGCAATGCGGGTCCGCGGTAGAGAACCGCCTCCGCCTGCTGTGGGTTCAGCCCGTCGAGAAGGGGATCGGGATGCGCGAGGTCGGTCATAACTCAACGAAGTCTAATCGGCGACCACCGACGCACGACCGCGCCACAGCCGCCAATCGAGGGTTGGCTACAGAGACCCTCGAACCGCAATGGCGAGGTCAGGAAAATCTGCAAACACTCCGTCAACACCGGTTTGCATTACGCCGCGCCAGGCGGTGGCGTAATCACCCCACGCCGCATCGTCGTCGCCGATTCTGAAGGGGACGGGAAGAAACTGGTTCTCGGGGCGAAGGGTCCAGGTGAAGACCTTGAGCCCGAGCGCATGTGCGCGACGAACCAGCTGGATGCCCCGCGAAATGTCGCCCGTTCGCGCATCCATCAAGAAGCGCACATCCACGCTGATCCCGCTCATGCGACCCATGAACGCTTCGAGTCCGGCCTCGGACAACTCGTCGGCATAGCTCAACGCGGGAACACGTTCGGCAGACGCCCACGCGAGTTCGTCGAACGCCGTTGCGCCCTTCTCGAGCAGGTAGACGTGTTGGGATCCGATGCCCGCCTCGCGCATGCGCACAAGGATCGATTTCTCAAAACTCTCAATGATTAACCGCTCGTCGTTGGCCACCCAGCCACATTCAACGAGATCGCTGGCCAACAGGTGATCGAGTGAGAGACCCTCCTCATCGAAGAAGGTGGCGTGCTTGAGCTCGATGCACACGCGCGTCGTCGGTGATTTCTCATCAATGAGTCGGAGCAAATCGGTCAGTCGCAGAATCTCGAATTGCCCATCGAACGCCGCTGCCTCGGGCCTCAACGACGCGAGGCGTTCGCGACAGCGAAGCGCGCGCAGTTCATCCCACGTGAAATCCTCAACAAACCACCCGTCGAGCGGCTGGTTGTCGACGATTTTTACGGTCTTGCGATCTGCATACTCGGGTCGGTCGGCCACGTCGGTTGTGCCCGAAATCTCATTTTCGTGGCGGATGACCAACACTCCATCACGCGTCGCCACAAGATCAGGCTCGACCATGTCGGCGCCCTGCTCGAATGCGAGCTCGTAGGCGGCCCGGGAGTGCTCCGGCCGGTAGCCACAGGCTCCGCGGTGCGCAATCACGAGTTGAACATCCGTCACGCTTTCACCTTAACGCGCGCGACCTTCACCCGACTCTCAGGTTTTCTGTGGCGCGCCTTGCCTAAACTGTCAGCAGACGTTTTTTTGCACGACGCATCGAGACGCACCCCTCAACACGAAAGGTTGCACACGGCAATGGCGAACCCCGCATATTCCCGCAACAAAGGCTTCATGTCACCTCCCCGTGAGATGTCTGCCGAAGAACTTCAGGCGATGTACAACGCTCCCGCCGCGACCGTGACCGCCAAGGCGGCTCCGGCGCAGACTCAGAGCAACGGTGGATTCGACTCACCGAACGCAGTCAGTGGCATCGCGATGTCAATCGAAGGCACGATGGTCAAGACCTTCGGCATGTTCGCACTTCTCGTTGTCGGCGCTGCCGGCTCGTGGGTGCTCACCAGCGTGAACCCGGCCGCCGGCGCGGGTGCCATGATCATCGGTGGCATCGTCGGTTTCGTGCTCGCGATGGTCAACATCTTCAAGCGCGAGCCGTCCGCTCCGCTCATCCTCATGTACGCACTCGCACAGGGTGTGTTCCTCGGAGCACTCTCCGCCGTGTTCGACGCACAGTGGAACGGCATCGTCTTCCAGGCCGTGCTCGCAACGCTGACGGTCGTGGGAGTCACCCTCGCGCTGTTCGCCAGTGGCAAGATTCGCGCATCCGCTCGCGCCACGAAGGTGTTCATGATCGCGATGGTCGGTTACCTCGCATTCAGCCTCATCAACGTGTTCCTCGTCATGTTCAACGTGATTGACAACCCGTGGGGCATGAGCGGCGTCTCGATCTTCGGCATTCCGCTCGGCGTGATCATTGGTGTCTTCGCCGTGTTGCTCGGTGCGTACTCGCTCGTGCTCGACTTCGACTTCATCCGCAACGGTGTCGCAAACCGCATGCCGGCGAAGTACGAATGGACCGGTGGGTTCGGAATCATGGTGACGGTCATCTGGCTGTACACCGAGATCCTGCGTCTGCTCGCGATCAGCCGCAACTAGTTCGGCGCACAGGGTAACGCGAGCGACATCGCTGCCGACACCCCCTATTGCTCAAACAATTGAAAAGGGCCCTGACTCATTGAGTCGGGGCCCTTTTCAAAACTCGCAATGACGGGCGCGTCTTCGCGCGTCGCCCGCGCCACTCATGTGCGACGTGCAGGTCGGCTAGTAGCCGACGGCCGTAACGCCGTACTCAGCTTCTGACTGCGAGAATCCCTCGAAGAGGAGTTGGTCGAGGAGGCCCTGGCGGGAGAAGGATGAATAGGCGAGATAATCCGCCGCCTTCAGCGCCGCCTGTTCGTTCCAGTCCGGGCTGATGGCGTCGACTGCGTACGTCGCGTCATCGATGCTGAATCCTTCGAATTCCAACTGGCCGATAAGACCAGAGCGAGAAAAGGATGAGTAGTCAAGGTAGTCCTGTGCCTTCGACTTTGCATTGCGCTGACTCAACGTTTCAGTCGGAGCGGCGGGAGCCGGCGGTTCGACAGCTTCCTCCTTAACCGTCGGCGTTGGTGTCGCCGTCTTGGTCGCAGCCGGAGCAGCGGTCGTGGTCTCCACAATCGGCTTTTCGGCCGGAGCCGACGTCGTTTGTGTACCCCCATTGGCGTTGTTGATTGCCGAGATCAGCAGGAAGAAGGCGACGACTGCGGCGGAGATAATCCACTGCGTCTTCTTACTCGACGGTTCGTTGGCCAGGGCCATGCCCTTCTTGTCTCGAGCCCCACCCGTGAGAATCAGAATGAGGTCAATCAGATACCAAATTCCAACACCACCAAGAGTGAGGAGCTTCAGGACACCCGTGCCCACTTTGCCGAGATAGAAGCGATCGATGCCGAAGGTACCGAGAATGAGGGAGAGAATCCAGGCGGTGGTGAAGTTGCGGTCGCCGACCGGTGTCGGCGGCGCCGAATCGCCGGGAATGTACGTGTTTGCTGTGGCCATGAAGATGCCCCTTGGTTTGTGTAGCGATGAGTGGCCGAGAGAGTCGGCGAGCCCGTTACACAAGTAGTACCACTAACGACCCACACTGTGTTGCGTCGTCGCGTGGCGCAGGTGGCGCGCGAAGACGTCTCCGTCATTGCGAGTTTGAGAAAAGCTCCGCCTCCGTCACGGAGACGGAGCTTTTCGAATCTGTCTGAGCAATAGGGGATGTCTGCAGCGATGCCACCCTCGTCGCGCTCGTTACTCCCACTCAATCGTGCCCGGCGGCTTACTCGTCACATCGAGCACCACTCGGTTCACACCCGCCACCTCATTGGTGATGCGGTTCGAAATCTTGGCGAGCACGTCGTATGGCACGCGCGTCCAGTCGGCGGTCATTGCGTCTTCGCTCGAGACGGGGCGCAGCACAATCGGGTGACCGTAGGTGCGTCCATCCCCCATCACACCAACCGAACGAACGTCGGCGAGTAGCACGACCGGGCACTGCCAAATCTCTTGGTCGAGACCGGCAGCCGTGAGTTCTTCGCGCACGATTGCATCTGCGTGGCGCAGAAGGTCGAGTCGTTCCAACGTGACTTCACCGACGATACGGATGCCCAACCCCGGCCCGGGGAACGGCTGGCGTTGCACAATCTCAGCGGGCAACCCGAGCTCACGCCCGATGGCCCGTACTTCATCTTTGAACAGCGTGCGCAGCGGTTCGACGAGCTCGAATTGCAGGTCGTCGGGGAGCCCGCCCACGTTGTGGTGTGACTTGATGTTTGCGGTGCCGGATCCGCCACCCGATTCGACGACGTCGGGGTAGAGGGTGCCCTGCACCAAGAACTTGATCGGCTCGCCGTCGGCGGCGGCCTCGGCAACGAGGTCGCGCTCAGCCTGCTCGAACGTGCGGATGAACTCGCGCCCGATGATCTTGCGCTTCTGCTCGGGATCAGTGACCCCGGCGAGCGCGGAGAGGAACTGCTCGCGAGCATCCACCGTGACCAAACGAATGCCGGTTGCCTTGACGTAATCTTCTTCGACCTGTCGGCGCTCGTCTTGACGAAGCAAACCGTGATCGACGAAAACACAGACCAACTGGTCGCCCACTGCGCGGTGAACGAGGGCGGCGGCCACTGCGGAGTCAACGCCACCCGACAAGCCGCAAATCACACGCCCACCACCGACCTGCGCGCGAATCGACGCGACCTGTGACTCGATGACGTTGCCGCTGTTCCAGTCGTTGGGCAGGCCGGCCGCCGTGTGCAAGAAGTTTTCGAGCACGCGCTGACCGAACTGCGAGTGCTTGACCTCGGGGTGCCACTGCACGCCATAGAGCTTGAGCTCGTCGTTGGCGAATGCCGCAACGGGAGTAGCTGCCGTGCTCGCCACGATGTCGAATCCATCGGGCGCGGTTGCCACCTGGTCGCCGTGGCTCATCCACACCGTTTGATCGGTCGGTTGACCTGCAACGAGCGGGTGGTCTTTGACGACGTGCATGTCGGTAGCGCCATATTCGCGACCCCCGGTCTGCGCGACCGTTCC
>CAEZTD010000024.1_pt1 | contig 14777 bp, 16 predicted proteins | sample 7264131 | NCBI WGS metagenome assembly CAEZTD01 (sample SAMEA6813795, study PRJEB35770) | uncultured Actinomycetes bacterium | biome: Freshwater; feature: Freshwater reservoir; material: water | place: Czech Republic | collected 2015-06-16 | depth 0.5m m
CCCAATGTCAGTGGGTACCGACATACTTCTCATCCGCCTCAAACAGGGGCGACAGTTCCGAAGGGGGAATCACCATGACCGACCCGAATTACACCGCCATGCTGGTGGTCATCGACCGATCTGGCTCGATGTCGAACATCCGTGACGAGATGGTCACTGCAGTCCGTGGTCTGCTCGACGACCAGGGAGCCGAGCCCGGCAAGTTGACCGTCGACATCTACTCGTTCGACGATGTCGTTACTCGAGAGTTTCACCTCGCGAACCCTCTTGACGTCGTTGTCTCACTTGAGCCGCGCAACTTCACCGCTCTGTATGACGCCATCGGAATTGCCGTGACGGAGTTTGGCGAGACACTCGCAGCCATGCCCGAGAGTGAGCGCCCAGACACGGTGCAGGTCATCGTCGTCACAGATGGCATGGAGAACGCGAGCAGGGAATGGCATCTGGCCCGTGTGCGCGAGCTCGTTCTTCGTCAGAAGGAGTCGCACAAGTGGGACTTCGTATTCCTCGGTGCTAACCAAGACGCCGTCATGACTGGTGAAGGGCTCGGATTCGACCGAGGTAGCTCCATGTCTTTCGACCCATCAGCCGGGGGCGTGGATGCGATGCTCAAGGCTTCGAGTCGCTACACGTCCGATCTGCGACGCAAGCAAAAGCGTGTCTTCATGATGGAAGAACGCATGGCCTCGCTCGAAGCCGAGAACGATGCCCTGCGTCGTGCAGCCGCTGAGGCGCAGGCACGCGCAGCGGAAGATTCGACGGGACAAGACGAAACCGACAGCAAGTCGGCCTAACGACTAGAAGGCGCGATCTCTGACGACCTCACCTGAGTCATCGCGCATCACGGCACTCACCGGACGAACGGAAACGTCGTCGGTGAGTGCCGTCTTTGCATCGAAAACAAAGTTGTCGAAGAGCCGAAATGCCTCCCGCTCGCGCAGGTTGTCGTGAACCTTGCTCTCGCCATCACTCCAGGTGAACTCGACCGTGAATCGAGGCGCGGGCGGGCGAAAGCTTGCCGTGCGTTCCCTCGGGGCATCCAGAAACATCATTTCCTCCATCATGAAATCTTGCGGCGACATCAATTGGTCGCTGCGCGGGCGCGACGCACGCCTGACCGGACGCTCGGTCATGTTTCCGTATCGCAGCTTGTGCTTCTCATCGCTTGTTGGGGTTCTCCACACACGCGACGGCCTCCCGCCAGTCGACAGCGGTGCGATGTCCGTCATCTCAATCAGTTGCGGCTCCATGATGCGGCGGAATGTGTCTCGCAGAAGAGTGCCGCGATCAATGCGCTCGTGAAACGACCGCAGTTCGCTCAACGTGAAGTGTTCCAAGACTCTCCACGGGTCAGGTTCGGCCAAATACTCTGAGCGGATGCGCTGCACGGCCATCTCGATCATGTCGCGGTGATCAAAGTCGAGTTCCGGCAGGTCATCCACCGGACGAACGTCGCGGGGCCGAAGCTCATCCAAAGTCGACTCGTCAACGAGCGCGTAGTGAGCAACGGAGATGACCCAGCCGCGCGGGTCGCGCCCAGGCTGATCAAAGACGTGAAGCTGTTCGATTCGCTCCACCTGAATGTTCAACTTCGTGGCGAGGCCGCGAGCGAGTGCCTGAGCAAGCGTCTCGCCCTCGCGCACGAACGTTCCCGGGAGGCGGGGGAGCGTCGAGTTCTCGGTGTCGACTACGACGCTCAGCTCGCCGCGATACACGGCCAAAACCACGGGGTCAACGGCGACGCTTGGTCGCGCGTATCCATCCAGCGAAGTCATGTCGGCCTTTCGTGCGGTCACCTCAGTGTGCCATTTACCGCGCAGTCACGCGGTATTCGGCCTCAGTGAGGAGTGAGTGTCGGTGGGTGGTCGTATCTTTTATTACATCCGCTTGAAGTTTACGCCAATGTGCGTTACTGTCTACTTCACGCAACAATGCGTAAAGAAAAAGCAACCAAAAGAAAACAGATTCCGGTCTTGAACTGGATCTGAATCCGGCACCACTCGATTAGCCCAGGAGGCGCACATGAACTCAACGATTCACACTGGCAAGGGCACGTTCCTCGGTAACGGCGTTACCGTCTTTCCGATTTGGACATCGGCTCCCGAGATGACAAACGTCTGCTTCAAGACGAAGCACCTCACGGTCACGGAGGTAGATGGTGAGCCCGATGTCAACCACCTGTCGATTACGAACAACGGCCACCGTGACCACATCGTGGTCGAAGGAGACATTTTCGAAGGCGGATGGCAGAACCGCGTCGCCGCGGCAACCATCCTCATTCCGCGCGGTCAGACAGTTCGCGTACCCGTTGCCTGCGTCGAACAGGGTCGTTGGAACGGAACCCGTTCCCACGGCGTGCAGGTTCGTCGCGCGCCGTATCGAACCCGCGCTCGCCTCAACGCAAGCCTGCAGATGAATCTCCTCGACGGCATCGTCGACGCCTCTGCCGCCCAGGGCGACGTGTGGGAAGACATTCAGCGATTCGAGGCGTCGTCCGGTTTCGTGCCTGGCCACTCGCTGTCTCTGGCGATGGATCACCTCGAAGGCCCGTCGGACAATGACATCGCAATCGATCTCGTTGCGGGTCAGCGCGGAGTGATGATTGGCATCGGTGGCTACATCGTTGCCGCGGAAATCTTCGGCTCGCACGAAGCGCTGAAGCAACGCTTCAACGCCATCATCAGTGCCGCGCGGTTTGAAGGCATGCATTCTCAGAACCGCAGCACGCCGAACTACATGGCCCGGGATTTCGCAACCGTCCTCGAGCGCAGCCAGATTGAGCGTGGACGCGAGATGCCCGAGCACGTGACGACCCCTGTCGGCCCGTTGGCGATCTCCAGCTTCGCAGTGGCTGCCGGGCTCGTACACGCGGCGGTGTTCAACAACCACCCCGCATAACCCTCGGTGCGCCCCACCCAACCACCCCCACTGCCACAGGAGGCCACATGAACAGTTCACACACATCAGCATCACGCGACGAAGCCCGCTTCATCCCCGTGCGCGCCGCCGGCAGCCTTCTCGGGCTCGCCTGCGGTGACGCGCTCGGCGCACCGTACGAATTCGGGCCGAGTCTGGCGCACACCGTCACGGTGGAAATGAAGGGTGGCGGGCCATTCAACTTCGCGCCCGCCGAGTTCACCGACGACACCGCGATGGCGATCGGCATTGCCAAGGCAATCGCTCCGGGCAAGAATCGCGTCGAACCAGACGGTAGTGATGCCATCGACCTGACCTCGGTTCTCGAAAACTGGCTGGCCTGGCTTGAGGTCACGAAAGACGTCGGCATGCAGACGGGCACGATTCTGCGTCGGCTCGTTCGTGATGGTGTCATTACCGAAGAGGCATGCCGGACTTTGGCGGAAGAACATCACGAGGCGAGTGGCGCGCAGTCGGCTGGCAACGGAGCACTCATGCGTACCGCGCCGGTCGCGCTCGCGTACATCCACGACACCACCGGTCTTGCAGATATGGCTCGACGCGTGGCGCAGCTTACGCACTGGGAAGACACCGCGGGTGACGCGTGTGTGCTGTGGTGCTTCGCAATTGTGCACGCCGTGCGCACGGGCGAACTCGACATTCGCATCGGCCTGGAAGAGCTGCCCGAGGAACGTCGCGTCTATTGGCTCGAGCGCATCGAAGAGGCCGAAGCGTCACAACCGGCGCACTTCAGCGTGAACAACGGCTGGGTCGTCTCCGCATTCCGTGGCGCGTGGTCGGCCATCTTCCACTCGCTCGCCGAGAACGGTCGAATCGACGTGGTGGATGCGCTCGAACGCGCCGTTCGAGGCGGCAATGACACCGACACGGTCGCTGCCATCGCCGGTTCGCTCATCGGTGCCGCGGCCGGGGCGGCCGTGTTCCCCTCCAAGTGGCGCACGCGCATCCACGGTTGGGGCATCGCAAACGAGCGCGAACTCGTCGCACTCGCTCTCTCGACCGCGTACGCGGCAGATGTCGACCTCGACGCGTGGCCGTTGTCAGCGAGTGAGTCGGCCAAGCCAATTGGCACACTCGAGCGTCACCCGCACGATGACGGGGTCTGGCTTGGTTCGATGGACATGATCGACAACCTCCCCGCCGATGTCACGGCTGTCGTCTCGATTTGTCGCACTGGTATTCAGCAGATACCGGCGGACCGAGCAAACATCACGGAACACGTCGAGTTTTGGTTAGTCGACGATGTCGGGGCGAACATCGATTCGCGTTCCGTCGTCATCGACGCGGCGAACACGGTGGCTCGATTGCGCGAGGAAGGGCACGTTGTCTTCTTGCACTGTGTCGCAGCGCATTCCCGCACACCCACGGTTGCGGCTGCGTATTCGGCGCTGCACCTCGGTATCGATTGCATCGAAGCGCATGAGCAGATTCGTGAAGTTCTGCCCCAGGAGTTCGCGTGGCGTAATCCCGAGTTCATCGAGCTTCTCGCCACTCTGCCCACCGATGTCGGAGGGTCCCGCTAACGTCATTCAACTGCCTACAAGGCGACCAGTTATCCACGTCTACAGATCGGAGATCTTCATGAACACCACTTCCACCCAGCTCGGCGCCACGGCTCCAATTGCGGTGTCGGCAGCGCATGTTGACTCCGTCGGACCACTCACTGTCGCCTACTCTCCCGACTTTCTTGTCTGGATGCTTGGGTCAGGCGATGGCAGTCACCCCACCAACCCGGTGCGGGCCCAACTCGCCACCGAGTTTCTCGTCAGCGAACTTGCGGGGGCAACTTCGGTCTTGGATCCGACATCACTCGACCGGGCCACCGTTCGTGCGGCAATTGAGAGCGTTCATGAGCACGGCTTTGTGTCACGAGTCGTCGACGATGGGCTGGACGCTCAATGGTCAGGTCGTCGGCCGGAGATGGGCCAGACCGCAATGACCATGTTTGCAGGCACGATGGTTGCCGTCGAAAACATGCTTGCAGGAACCTCGAAGGTGGCTTTCAACCCTCAGGGCGCCAAGCACCATGCCGCGTTCGACGGATCGAGCGGATTCTGTGTTTTCAATGACATGGTCTGGGCCGCACTCGAGTTCAAGAAAGCCGGGCTGCGTCCGCTTTACCTTGACTGGGACATCCACGCTGGCGATGGAACGCAGACGATGTTGTTCGAAACAGATATTCCAACGTTGAGCATTCACAACGGGGCAACTTTCCCGTACGACGGCATGACTCGCGAACTCAGTCTTGCCGGAACGCGACACGTTAGCCATCACCTAGAGAACCACGCGTTCAACTGGTGCATCGAAGATGAGGACGGCGACGACGCACTCGCGTGGGCACTCGGCGAAGCGATGGAAGTCATCGATGAGTATCAGCCAGACGTCATCCTGCTCGCAGCGGGTGCCGACGGCATGGGTGGAGCGAACAACCTTGGCGTTGACAACACCTACACCTACGCCGGATTCACGGCCGCGGCTCATTCCGTCGCCGAGGTGGCGAACCGCTGGGCCAATGGTCGCGTGCTGATCGGGGGAGCGGGCGGCTATCAGCCACTCACGCACACGCCACGCGTGTGGGCCAACGTCGTCGAAGAAATCTACTTGGGGGTCAACTAATGAATAGCAAGCCAGCACCTCGCAGGCGCGACGAAGCCTCGCGCATCACTCCGCCCTGCATCGTCGGTGACACCCTCCGCCGTTTCTCTGCTCTCGGCCAATTCGCGTACGGGGCGGTTTCGCACGGTGCCCACCAAACGGCAACGGATGAACAGCTCATCGCGTGGTTGTTCGGTTACCAGTTGCGTGCCTTGAACCTGCAGTTCGAAGGCCTTCTCGGCGACGTTCGTGAAGAGATTGGTCGTCGTTCGGCACTCGCAAAGGCGATCATGCAGAAGGGCGATGCGTCGGGCCGATTGCATCGTCTTCAACGGATGGCCTACGGGCACGTCTTGACGTGCCGCGGAGTTGAGGTCGGCATTATCGACCGCATGGCACGACGGGCATCCGCTGTGGGGTTTTTCCTCATGAAGCTCTCCGTCGCCAATGATGAGCAGCGCGCCCAGATCGTTGCCACTGCAACCGACCAAACGCTGATTGACGTCAAGTTCTGGAACGACTTCATCGTCGACAACGCGGGGGAATCGAGCCGCGCTGCCAAAGGAATCGTGCTCGGCGACGACACCGCCGTCATTCGCCAAGAAATACGCGATCGAATCGACGAGCTGCACGACCCGGAGCTCAACCCCGAACTCAACCCCGGCTTCAACGAAGACCTCGATCCTTACGTGCAGGCCGAATTTGACCTCGGCTTGCCACCGGCGCCGTCGCCGGCGCGGGTCAAGCGCCCACGCGGACCCCACACGCCGGTGCCGAAATACAAAGACGAGTTCGCGATCTTCGATTACCGAGTCGACCACAACCTCCCCGACAACGATCCGTTCTGGACAGACGAACGTATCCTCGCCGCCCTACAACTTGGAATGGAATAAATCATGGATTACAAAGCCCCCACATACGCCGCGTCACGCGAAGCGAACGAAGAACTGTGGTCGGAGGTGCTTCCCGGCCTCTGGCAGGGCGGAACGCACTGGAAAGACGTCTTGTGGAACACGGACCGCGATCACCAGAACATCACGAGAGACGACTTCGATCTCGTGGTCACCATGTACGCCGACGCTAATCCGGTCGACTGGTTCGTTGAAGAAATCCGCCTCGGCGTGATGGACGCACACATCGATGACGTCGATTTGCCGCGTATCCTCTCCGTGGCCAAGCGCGTGCACAAAGCGTGGAAGCAGGGTGACAAGGTGCTCATTCGTTGCCAGGCCGGGTGGAATCGCTCCGGACTCATCACCGCTCTCGTTCTCATCAAAGACGGTATGGATGCCGCAGCCGCAATCGACCTCATTCGCGAGCGTCGCAGCCCGAGTGCGTTGTGCAACCGCTCATTCGCCGAGTGGCTGGTCGAGCAGGGCGAGACCGCTGTTCTCGAGCTCACGCCAACGAGTTAGTTCGCACGCACCTCGATGACGCGGAACCCCTTGTAGTGGTCGCCTTTCGTCACAACGTGCGTAGCGGAGAATCGACCCGTCATCCACGAGAGCAACGAGTCGGCACCGAGGTGCTTGGCAACGACGAAGTACGCCTCGCCACCGGGTACCAACCTCGGCAACCACATTTCGAGCATCGCGTGAAGCTCGGTTTTGCCCACTCGAATCGGCGGGTTTGACCAGATCGCCGCGAACTGAACAGCCGTAGGCACTTCGGTCGGCTTCGACACCGTGATGTTCGGGCACTCAGCTCGCGCAGCGTTGCGGCGGGTCAACTCCAGAGCGCGTTCGTTGACGTCGACTGCCCACACGCGTGACTCCGGCGCTTCGATGGCCATGGTGAGTGCGATGGGGCCCCAGCCGCATCCGAGGTCGAGCAGGTCACCTGTGGCCGGCGCCTCGGGCACAATGCGCAACAGCGCTCCTGTGCCGGCATCGACGTGCTCAGGCGAGAAGATGCCACCCGCGGTCTCCACGACCAGCTCGCGACCGGCAAGTCGAACCGAGATTTCGCTCGGGGTGAAGTCACCGGCGGGGGATGCGCTGAAGTAGTGCTCCTGGCCGTCCGTGCTCACGAGCACAAGACTATCGAGCAGTTACGGGTGACCGATGCGACCGCGACCGCTGGCCACGAGGTGGCGCCCCGAACAGACGGCCGGTTGAAACGGGCACTCGTCCATCACGATCACTGCATCGGTGAGATGCGCGTCGTAGGGGGCCGTGTCGCCCGGAGAAACACCCGCAGCCTTGACCGCTTCGAAAAGCGCGCGACCGCGGTCGATCGCCTTTGTCTCGTCGCCGTCGAGGGGTTCGCCCCACAACCATTGAACGATGGCGCCATCAGCGTCGCCACGATGAACGTCGAGTGTGTATCCACAGCCCGGGGTGCTGAGCACGTCCGCGACGTGGTATGTAAGTCCGGCCAACTTCACTAATCCTGTCTATCCCAAAAAAGTCCCTGTAAGAACCTATCGGAAAGTCAGTAAACCCTGAGCCACCGACACTCGGCGTTCACAGGGGTTAAGCCGGAGCTAGAGCAGCTCGCGAATTTCTACTTTGAGGGCATCCGCAATCGAGTAGACGTTTGCGAGGGTCGGTGAGTAGCGCGAGTTCTCGATGCGGTTGATTGTCTTGCGATCAACACCGGCCTCGCGAGCGAGTTGTTCTTGCGTGAGACCGCGCGATTTGCGAAACGCGCGAATTCGCGAACCGAATTCTTCGAGTCGATCACCGTGCGCTGCACTTCGGGGTAGAGCCATGGGAGTGTCCTTTGGATCTGTGAATGGTGATGTGACGCCGTGTGTCTCCAGGGTCGCCTTGAAGCAGGGTCCCCCGCAAACCCTGAGTCAAGGCTACGACGCATCTGTCAAGATGAAGAATTATTACTTCCACTAACCGGGGTAAATCCTGTTAATGTGCCGTAGATGGGACATTCACAGAATGCTTCCCTGCTACTGCGTGATGAAGCCAATCTGCAGATTCCAGGCACCGTCTGAGTTGATGACGAGCACGAGTGGCCCCTCGGGCAGGTCAACCTGTCCCGTCCACCAACCGGTTTGGCTCGTGAGTTCGGTCGGTCGGGGGTCGCTACCGGCAAACGACGTCATCGTGAAGTCGCCCGACGTCAATGACTGGACCGTCATCGGACCTGCCCCTCCGCCGTAGAGCAGCACGTCATTTGATGTGCCTTGCCCGAGATCCATGGATGCGGTCGAGACGGGAGCGAACTCCACGCTCCAGTTACCGGCAGACGTGATGAGAATGGTCGTCGGGGTGGCACCGATCAGCGAGGCGAGGCCGTAGGCAACCGTGCCCTGGTAGTCACCCTGAACGTCAACCAACCGAGACATCGGCTTGCCGAACTGGTTGACAACCTCGACACGGAAAACTTGGTCATCGGCACCGTTGTTCGTCACGGTGAGCAGGGCGCCCTTGATGCCCTTGGGTACGGCAACATGCGAGTTGCCTTGGCCTGTCGCCGTCAACGGAGCGAATGTGCCATATAGCGAGTTCGCCCACGCAATCGTCGGGTCAACCGTCGGTGTTGGGCTCGGGGTTGATGAACCACTCGGGCTCGACGAACCACTCGGAGTCGTCGTCGGCGACGCCGTGGGTGTGGGGGAGTTCGACGTCGATGGTGACGGTGTCGGCGTGACCGTCGGCGTGGCAGTCGAGGATCCCGACGGCGAATTCGTGGGCTGAACCGTGGGGTTCGAGTCCGTCGGACCCGGTGCGGGAGTGTTGGAGACGGCGACCACGATGACGACGACGAGGGCAACAACGGCGACTGCCGCGATAACTGCCGTCACAATCCAGGCCGTGCGAGCCGAGTTTCTGCCTGTTCTATTGGCCGAGTAATTCGACATTTCAACTCCTATTTTGTTTCAGTAGCAAACCATCCCACAGTAACGGAGGATTCACTCACTCGTGCGCGCGGTAACCTTGTGGTAATGACGACCGACGAAAACCACAGCGCCATCGACCGCATTTTGGCGCGCGCGAAGAGCGCAGACACATCCGCTCAGGTCTCAGTTTTCTCCTCGGGCAAGAAGGCGCAGGCTCTCGACGAAGCACTCCAGCCCACACCTCGATCGCGTCGGCAGTCGGAAGAATTCGACGGTGCCCAGCAAGACCTCGCTGACCGCGCCTCCCTCAAGCGAGTTGCCGGGCTCTCGACGGAACTCGAGGACGTCACCGAAGTTGAGTACCGTCAGTTGCGACTTGAGAAGGTCGTGCTCATCGGCGTCTACCAGCAAGGCACGCAAGAAGACGCTGAGAATTCCCTGCGCGAACTTGCCGCACTCTGCGAGACCGCGGGCGCGCAGGTGCTCGACGGCGTTCTGCAGCGCAGACCCACTCCAGACCCGGCCACGTATCTCGGGCGAGGCAAAGTTGAAGACCTGCGCGACATCGTCAAGGCAGCCGGGGCCGACACCGTCGTCGCCGACACCGAGCTGGCACCGAGCCAACGTCGTGCGCTCGAGGACGTGGTCAAGGTGAAGGTGATTGACCGAACCGCGGTCATCCTCGACATTTTCAGTCAGCACGCGAAGAGCCGGGAGGGCAAGGCGCAGGTCGAGCTCGCTCAGCTCGAATACCTGCTTCCGCGTCTGCGTGGATGGGGTGACTCGATGAGTCGCCAGGCCGGTGGTCAGGTCTCGGGTGGTGCCGGTATGGGTTCGCGTGGTCCGGGTGAGACCAAGATCGAACTCGACCGCCGTCGAATCAACACGCGCATGGCTCGCCTGCGCAAGCAGATCATTGCGATGAAGCCGGCGCGCGACACGAAGCGCGCCAATCGCAAGCGCAACGCCATTCCGTCGGTGGCGATTACCGGATACACGAACGCGGGCAAGTCGTCGATCCTCAACCGCATCACCAAAGCCGGTGTGCTCGTCGAGAACGCCCTGTTCGCGACCCTCGACGCCACGGTGCGAAAGTCGACCACCACCGACGGCCGCCCCTTCACGCTCGTCGACACCGTCGGGTTTGTGCGCAATCTGCCGCACCAATTGGTCGAGGCGTTTCGGTCCACACTCGAAGAAGTTCAGGATGCGGACCTCATCGTGCACGTCGTCGACGCGAGTCACCCCGACCCCGCGCAGCAACTCAAGACCGTGCGAGATGTGATCGGTGAGGCGGGGGCGCGGGACATCCCAGAACTCGTCGTCTTCAACAAGGCCGACCTGATTGATGACGATCAACGCCTCGTCGTGCGCGGGCTGGCAGCCGACTCGGTGTTCGTCTCTGCGCGCACGGGCGAGGGCATCGACGAGTTGATGAACGAGATCGCGGCGCGTTTACCGAAGCCCGACGTCGAGGTTGACCTCTTGATTCCTTACGACCGTGGTGACGTTGTGTTCGGCCTTCACAACCGTGCGCTCATCTTGTCGACCGACTACGAAGAACACGGAACACGAATCCGCGCGCTGGTGCGTGAAGCCGACGCAGCGGCTCTTGCGGTATTCTCGACCCGGTCTTAACTTCGCAAGACTTGCGAATCTTCCACTATGAAACAGCTACAGAAAGAGTGCGCGCGTGCTTGCAGCCATCCTCCCCAACACCGGTCAGAGCGAATCCACGCTGCTGTCGATCTTCATCATCGGTGGCGTTCTGGTCATCGCGGGCGTCGCAGCGATGGTGGCCGTGCGCGTGTCGCGCAAGAAGAACGCCGACGCCGCGACGTTCAAGCCAGTGGCTGCTGCCGAGAAGCCTGCTGCTGCCGAGAAGCCTGCTGCCAAGAAGCCCGCTGCCAAGAAGCCGGCTACCAAGAAGGCGGCCAAGCCTGCCGCCGACGACAACTAGTCGTTCTTCTCGAATGAGTACGCACGCGGCTGTGCAGGCCGAGCGCGCGACGGGCATCCCGTTCTCGTTCGAGGTGTATCCCGCTCGGAGCGAGTCGCAGGTCGAATCTGTTCACGAGACAGTCCAAAAACTTGCGGCCGTAGCGCCTCAGTTCATCGCCGTGACCTATGGCGCTGGTGGTTCATCGCGCGATCGCAGCCTCGACTTGGTGCGCTACATCCTCACCGAAACGAACGTGCCACCGATGGCGCACCTCACGTGCGTGGGGTCGACCGCCAACGAGGCGAACCGTCTCGTTCGCGATTTTCTTGACGCGGGCATCCGGCAGTTTCTTGCCATTCGTGGCGATGCCCCCGAAGACGCCATCGAGAGCGAAGACTTTCTCGGTGACCTGCGCAGCGCGACCGAGCTCGTGCAACTCATTCATCGCGTTCAGTCCGAGCGCGAGCCCTACACCGAGGTTGACGAGCCGCAGTGGGGCGGGGGAGCCGTGCGACTCAGCCAGCGCCGCGAACCGGTGCGCATTGGTGTCGCGGCTTTTCCGAACGGGCATCCGCAATCGCGCAATCGAGCACAAGATATCGACGTGCTTCTCGCGAAGCAGGCCCAGGGGGCAAACCTCGCCATCACGCAGTTGTTCTTTGACGCCGACGATTACCTGTCGTTCATGGTGGATGCGCGCGCTGCCGGCGTCGATTTCCCGGTGATCCCCGGCATCATGCCCGTCACAAGTTTGGGGCGGTTGAATCGCATCGTCGAGATCACCGACGAGCCCATGCCCGTTCACCTCGAGGCGGCGCTCGGCTCGGCGAGCGATGCGGCCGCTCAGTACGAGGTGGGTATCGCGCACGCCACGGAGCTCGCTCGCGCAGTGCTCGACGGCGGGGCTCCCGGCATCCACCTGTATGCCTTTAATCAGCACGCACCCGTGCTCGACGTTCTGACTCGGCTCGGCGCAATCGACTAGATCGCGGCATACGATCGGCCAGCGTATGCCCAAAACGAAAGCGCCCCGAGACTGTTTTCAGTCCCGGGGCACTTGCTTGATGAAGGGTTTTGATGGCTGAAGAGGACCATCACGAAAAGGTTACGACTCGATTCTCGACTCGTCCACCTCGAGAGACCGAAAACCCTCCACCTCGAAGAAAACTCTCAGGTTTACCCCAACGTCCCAACAGGAATTCCGAACTCATCGTCAGCGAACCGACCGCAGAACGGCGACAACCTTGCCCTGGATTTCGGCGTGGTCGCCGAGGATCGGCTCGTACGCAGAGTTGCGGGGCAGCAGCCAGGTGTGACCGTCGCGTTGCTTGAAGACCTTCACGGTGGCTTCGCCGTCGAGCATCGCCGACACGATGTCGCCGTTCTCGGCCGTCTTCTGTGCGCGCACAACGACGAAGTCGCCGTCGCAGATTGCCGCTTCGACCATCGAGTCACCGTGCACCTCGAGCATGAAGAGGTCGCCCTTGCCGACGAGCTGTTGCGGCAGAGCCATCGTGTCGTCGATGTTCTGCTCCGCCGTGATCGGAACACCGGCGGCGATGCGACCGACGAGCGGCACCATCGTCACCTCCGGCCCCAAGTCGACGCGTGATGTTGCGGGGGTGGATGCTCCGCCCACGAACTCACTTCCATCCGGGTTCAGCACCACCTCGATGGTGCGCGCCAGTTTGGGGTCGCGCCTGATGTATCCGAAAATTTCAAGCTGATTGAACTGGTGCGAGACGCTGCTCAGTGACGAGAGGCCGACGGCCGCGCCCACTTGCTGCATCGTCGGGGCGTACCCGTTCTCGTCGATGAAGGAGATGATGGCCGACAGCATTTCTGCTTGCTTGGCACTCAGTTTCTGTGTGCCACGACCGTTGTCGGTGGTAGCTGTTTCACTCGTTGACATGTCGAAAGAGTATTCGAAAACAGAAGCAGAATCAAACACATCTTCGACTGTGTCGTCGCAAATTCGAAAATTTCGAGCAAATCGACTTGACACAGTCTCAGAATCGAATATATATTCGAAACAAGTCTTCGTGTCGGGTACTCCCGGCCGAGTGCCCGACACGAGATTTAGCTCCACCGAGAACCCACGCACCACATCAGACCACGACCCGACAGCAATGTCGGAGGGTCACACAAAAGTTAGTCGCAACGAAGAGGAGTTCACGATCATGAGCACAGTTGCCTACCCCACCTACCGCCCGCAGGTTCTGCGCAGCCAGGCTGCCCGCACGCGCCTCGTGCTCACCCCTCGCGGTCGTCGCGTCATCACATTCCTCATCGCCGTGCCTCTCGCGCTCGCCGCGTTCTTCGCCATCGTGAGTGCGGGTCAGGCCGCTGCAACGAACAGCGCCGTTGTGACCGACACCTCGCACACTTGGATCACGGTCGAGTCCGGCGAAACGCTGTGGAGCCTCGCCTACGAGATTGCTCCCACCAAAGACCCCCGCGATGTGATTGCAGAGATTGTTTCGCTCAACCAGTTGAACAGCGACCTGCAGCCCGGTCAGCGCATCGCGCTTCCTACCGGTTACTAGTTCGCCCCCTAATGGACCACTGGTTTTTGTCCGACCCGACCCTCCGCCACTTGCTTGGCGACCGGATTTAGGGCTACCGCTCCGCTTTTAGACTGGCTAGGTGACCAGCCTTGACGATCTGCCGATTCGCGACGACTTGCGCGGCCGAAAGCCGTACGGTGCACCGCAGGCGCACGTGCGAGTTGAGCTCAACGTCAACGAGAACACGCACCCGGTTCCCGGCGATGTCGTTGCCGACATTCTGAGCCGCGTCGAAAGCGCACTCGGCACAATCAACCGCTACCCCGACCGCGAATTCACCGCGCTGCGTCAGGCCCTGGCCGAATACCTCGGGCACGGGCTGAGCGCCGACAACATCTGGGCGGCGAACGGCTCGAACGAGGTCATCCAGCACGTGCTTCAAGCCTTTGGCGGACCCGGGCGTTCCGTGCTCGGATTTCCCCCCACGTATTCGATGTACCCACTGCTCGCATCCGGAACCGGAACACAGTGGGTCACGGCCGATCGCGACGCTGACTTTGAAATTTTGCCCGTGACGGCTGCCACGGCAGTGGCATCGCGCAAACCAGGCCTCACCTTCTTCTGCTCGCCGAACAACCCGACCGGCACGCCCGTCTCGCTCGACGCCATCGCTGCCGCCTACGACGAAACCGACGGAATTGTTTTCGTCGACGAGGCGTACGCCGAGTTTGCCCCCGACGGCACTCCATCTGCGCTCACCCTGTTGCCGGGCCGACCGCGCTTGATTGTGTCTCGCACCATGAGTAAGGCCTTCGCCTTTGCGGGTGCCCGCGTGGGCTATCTCGCCGCTGACCCGGCCGTGGTGGATGCCCTGCGACTCGTTCGCCTGCCGTACCACCTCTCCGCTCTCACGCAGGCGGCGGCCGAGGGTGCACTCGTACACATGTCGACCATGCTCGCGATGGTGGACGACATTCGCACCCAGCGCGATCGCCTC
>CAEZTD010000025.1_pt1 | contig 13887 bp, 15 predicted proteins | sample 7264131 | NCBI WGS metagenome assembly CAEZTD01 (sample SAMEA6813795, study PRJEB35770) | uncultured Actinomycetes bacterium | biome: Freshwater; feature: Freshwater reservoir; material: water | place: Czech Republic | collected 2015-06-16 | depth 0.5m m
CAATCGACCGGTACGGCTCGCCCCAACTCGGGCGAAACGGATTCAGCAGGTACTTCCAATTTCGAGGCTTCAGCACCGCGGAGTCGCGGCCACGCATCTGATTTCCTTCGAATTCGTTCGTTGGCTCGATGATTCGCTCGTCAATGTCGACGGTAAGGCCCAGCGCCAGTGACACCGGTTCGGCCGACTCGCGGGTGCGTTGAAGTGGTGACGCGATGATCCGTGAATAAGTGCGGTCACGGGCAGCCAGGTCACTCGCCGCGAGTGTTGCCATACGAACGCCCAGATCGGAAAGGCCGAAGCCGGGGATGCGCCCATAAAGCACACGGCCGGGGTTTAATACCTCGCCGTGACGCACGAGATGAATCTGGCGGGCCACCACGTGACCAGTCTACGAGCCGGTTGCCTGAGCAAATCCCGAAGCCAGCCATACCCGTAAACTTGGGCACTGTGACTACTCGCACTCTGATCAAAGACCTCGCGCACGCCCCCGAAGGGACCGTTTCGGTTGCCGGCTGGGTCGACACGGTGCGCGACCAAAAGAAGGTGCAGTTTGTCGTGCTGCGCGACGAGTCGGGTGCGGCCCAGCTTGTTCACCCACGACCCGAAGAAACTGACCCCATTGCCGAGATCATCAGTGGCCTCGCCGCGGGCACTCACATTCGCGTGACCGGTGAACTGAAGATGGATGAGCGAGTCAAGCTTGGTGGCTTGGAGGTCAAGGTTGCGTCGATTGAGGTAGTGACCGAAGCCATCGCCGAGACTCCTATCGCAGCCGACTCAGGAATTGACAAGCGCATGGACTGGCGCTTTCTTGACCTCCGCCACCCGCGCAACAACCTTCTTTTCCGCGTCGAGACGACGCTTGAGCACGCGATGCGCACGTACTGGATTGAGAACGGCTTTATCGAAATCCATACGCCGAAGCTGATGGCGAGCGCGTCGGAATCAAATGCCGAGTTGTTTGAACTGGAGTACTTCGAGACGAAGGCATATCTCGCTCAGAGTCCGCAATTCTTCAAGCAGATGGCGCAGTCAGCTGGGTTCGGCAAGATCTTCGAAATTGCTCCCGTTTTTCGCGCCGACCCCTCGTTCACGTCACGCCACGCGACGGAGTTCATTTCGGTCGATACCGAAATCAGCTGGATTGACAGCCACGAGGATGTCATGCGCATGCAAGAGGAACTTCTTGTTGCTGCCATCACGGCCGTGAAAGAAAAACACGGCGATGAGATCAAGGAACTGTTCGACGTGGACGTCGTTGTTCCCACGATTCCGTTCCCGCGCATCCCGCTCGCTGAAGCCAAGAAGATTGTCGCCGAACGGGGCTACGAGGTTCCTCGCGCCGATGACGACATGGATCCCGAAGGCGAGCGTCAAATCGCGGCCTACGTTGAGGAAAAGTTCGGCCACGAATTCGTCTTCTTGATCGATTACGCCTCGACGATTCGCCCGTTCTATCACATGCGTCATGCTGACAACCCGAGCTTGACGAACAGCTACGACCTGATCTGGCGCGGAACGGAAATCACAACCGGTGCTCAGCGCGAGCACCGCGTTGACATCCTCGAAGCACAGGCGCGCGAGAAGGGTCTCGACCCCGAAGAGCTTTCGTTCTATCTCGATTTCTTCCGGTACGGAGTGCCACCTCACGGCGGCTTCGGAATGGGTCTTCAGCGCGTAATGATGCTGTTGCTCCACCAGCCGAACCTGCGTGAGGTCACATACCTCTTCCGCGGGCCAAACCGACTCGCTCCCTAGAGGGCGCCGAGTTCTTTGAGTTTGCTTGTGAGGTCGGCGTCCGTCGGCTCCACCTGAAAGCTGCCGTCGGGAAATGAGATGACGGGGATGTTCTTACGGCCAGCAATCGCCTGAGCAACATCCGCGGCCTCCGGGGTCGCCTCAAGGTCAACGTAGTCGTAGTCGACACCCTGCCCATCGAGAAGGGCTTTCGATCGTCGGCAGTCACCACACCAGGCTGCGCCGTACATCGTGATTCGATCTGAGTTGTTCGTGGTCATGCCGACAGCCTAGAACCGGAACGCCCGAAAGGCGACACCTTCGCAGCTCGAAGCCGGCGCGGTATATTGGCGCTCAGCAGCTTTCCGCCTGCCTCACCGACAAAAGCCCGAAAGGTTTTACCCGTCATGCTCATTCTCGATTTTCTCGGGGAATTCATCCTCATATTCCTCGTCATCACCTACTTCATGATTCTGATCAACATTGTTTCTGACCTGTTTAGCGACCACAACCTCGGCGGTTTCGCCAAAGCCCTCTGGGTCATCGCTCTCATTGTCACCTGGTGGCTTGGCGCTCTTGTGTATCTCATCGTGCGTGGAGGTGGCATGGCCGCTCGTCGTCAGGCCATGTTCAAAGAAGCAAAGAAGGAACAAGACGATTACATTCGCTCCGTGGCTGGCGCCAGCCACGCCGACGAGATTGCCAAGGCGAACTCGCTACTCAAGTCGGGTGCAATTACTCAGACTGAGTTCACTGCGCTGAAGAAGAAGATTCTGGCAGGCAAGTAAGTCCTCGCAGGTCGAACGTGATTGCTTCGACCAGCACATGTTCGGGTGTTCGCTTCGCGAGCACCCGAACATTCGTTAGCGAGCCAAAAGCAGATGCCTCACGGAATCAGCACGGACTCAATTGCTCAGCGCGAGTTTAAAGCGGACCGGGTCAATGTGCCAGAAATTGTGCTGCTTCCCGTCAATCAGCACGACCGGAATCTGCTCCCAGTACTCAGTGTGTAGCGCGGGGTCGTCGTCGATGCTCAGTTCAACGAGATTCCGTTCGCCGGGCTCGTTACGAAGTTCTTCAAGAACAGACGTGATCACCGAACGCGCGTCGTCACACAGGTGACAGCCAGTCCGCCCAATGAGCGTGACCTCGTGACTAGTCACCGTCGAAGATGTGGCTCACGATGACTCTGTTGATGAGGTCATTCCACTTCTCAGGATCAACTTTTTCTGTGCTGATGTCATCTACGACGCGGCCCAACGTATAGGCCTGAATGAACACAGCTGTGGCCATCGAGTCAATATCGGCACGAATCCAGCCGCGACGCTGTGCCTCTTCGATATGGCCTTGAAGGGCGTTCGTCATGCGGGCCTGTTCTGCTCCGAGAACAGCCTGAAAGCGCGGGCTAAAGCCAGCCAGCCCGAACGCGCGGGCACGCTCGAGGCGATTAAGTCGACGACTGGCATCCTGCGACTGCGCAGTGATAGCGAAAATACCCTTGCGGATGTCCTCTCGCGACTGCGCGGAGTCCAAAATACTGCTCATGGCGGCCACCGATTCATTCACCCACTGCGTGATGCGATACGCGAGTCCGGTCTCGTGCAACTCTTCAAAGTCAGCAAAGTGGTGGTAGAGCGACCCGCGTGAGATTGCGGATTCGTTCAGAACCTCTTCAACCGTGACATGTTCTGGGTCTGGTCCGTCAAGAAGACGCACCATCGTCATGATGAGTTTTTCACGTGTCGGATGCATTGTTTTTCTTGCCATAAATTAATAGTATCGGCGGTCTAGAAAAATCAAAAACTCAAACGAAAAGCGCCTTCCAAAAAAATGGACGGCGCTCACTCGCTTATGTCGCAAGAAAAGTCGATGACTACTTCTTGTTGCGGCGCTGGTGACGAGTTTTGCGAAGCAACTTGCGGTGCTTCTTTTTCGCCATGCGCTTGCGACGCTTCTTGATGACGGAACCCACGAAAACCTCACAGGATGAAACGGAGTGGGGGCGGATGCCCCGAAGATACGGCTTGGAAAAGCCTTCGGTGAGTCTAGCGGATTAACGCCACGGTGCTTTGCCCACCAAATCTGCAGCCGCAGCCCCCAGATCCCGAGCTAGGTTGACGACCACGGCGGGGAGCGGTGACGCTGTCTTTCCTCCACTCGAGCGTGACCCTGGGTCGCGACGAGAACGCTCCGCCCTGAAAAGATCGAGCCACGCGCCCGCATCGCGGAGCGGCGCGGCGTCGAGGCGATAGAGCCGGTGTTGGCCGACTTCACGAACCGAAACAAGCCCGGCTTCGCGCAACACCTTGAGCTGCTTTGAAACAGACGGCTGGGATAATCCAGTTTCGCCAACAATTGTCGACACACTGACTTCGGGTGAAGCTGAGCTCGAGCTTTCCAAAAGCAACTGAAGAATCGTGCGGCGCGTTTCATCGCTCAACACGTCAAAAATATCCGCCATGAGCTCAAGGCTAGTGCGCCGTTTACCCGAGATGGCGAGGGCTAACATTTGACTATGCAGAGTCACGCGCGTTCGCTCACGTTGTCGCGCATGCTCAAGCCGATTCGCGAAGGAATCGAGACGTTCGCGAACCGATCCCCGTCACAGTTCGCAATCGCTGTCTTCGCCGCGATGATTCTTGTCTTTAGTTTCTTGTTCGCACTCCCCATGGCTTCCGCCGACGGCCAGGCCACCAACTATGCGGATGCCCTGTTCACCGCCGTCACGACGGTTTGCGTTGCAGGCCTCACGACGGTCGACATGGCGACGCACTGGTCTCCATTCGGAAACGCGCTGATCGTGATCGCATCTCAAGTCGGCGCCATCGGCGTTCTGACCCTCGCCTCGATTCTCGGGCTCGTCGTCTCTGGGCGTCTCGGGCTTCGGGCGCGACTCTTGGCCGCAGGTGACACAAATCCGGTGCGCATGCACGCCGGTCCGGTGAGTGAGGGGCAAGCAATTCGCTTAGGCGACATTGGTGGGTTGCTCGTCACCGTCGCGGTGAGTCTTCTCGCCATCGAAGCGGTCATTGCGGTCGGCCTTTTTCCCGGCGCGTTGGCCGCAGGCTACGACGTGGGCACCAGCGTGTGGATGAGCATTTTTTACTCTGCAATGGCGTTCACCAATACCGGAATCACGCCCAACGTGGGAGGCATCTTGCCCTTCGCCGAGAACTACGCATTTCTCGGTCTGATCATGGTCGCGGTCACCATTGGATCACTCGGATTTCCCGTTATCCACGCGATCCGCACAAATTGGCGTCGGCCGCGCTCCTGGCCGCTTCACGTCAAGCTCACCATCTCGTCATGGTTCATGTTGTGGGTGGTGTCATCCGCGCTGTACCTGCTTTTTGAATTCGGCGGTTCGAGTCAATTTGCGCAAATGAGTATCGGAGACCGCATTTTTCAGGCGGGATTCATGTCAACCATGAGTCGCTCCGGGGGCTTCAACGTCGTTGACTACTCGCAGCTCGACACCACCACGCTCATGTTGACCGACATCCTCATGTTCATTGGCGGTGGTTCCGCCTCGACCGCCGGCGGAATCAAGGTGACAACGCTCGCCGTTCTGCTTCTCGCGGCGTTTGCCGAAGCCACCGGGCGAAGCAGCATGGAGGTTTTTCGTAAGCGCATTCCGAGCGACGTGCTCCGCCTTTCCGTCAGCGTTCTTCTCTGGGGTGTCGCCACCTGTGCCATCGGCACGATGATCGTGAGCGAGCTCTACGATGCCCCATTCGAGTTCATCCTGTTTGACGTCATCAGTGGTTTTGGAACCGTCGGCTTGTCTACTGGAGTGACCGCGGCAGCTCCCGATTCAGCTCAGCTCGTCATTGCCCTCATCATTTTCATGGGCAGAGTTGGTACCGTAACGTTGGCTGCCGCACTTGCTCGCCAGCAAGTTGGTCGTCTTTTCGTTCGACCCGAAGAAAGGCCCATCGTTGGCTAAGAATAAAATCAACCACGACGACGCCGTGCTCGTTATCGGCTTAGGTCGATTTGGGGGAGCTATTGCGACCGAGCTTGCGCGAACCGATCGCGAAGTGCTCGCGATCGATTCGGGGCTCGATCGAGTCCAACGGTTTTCGACAATCGTGACGCACGCGGTCGCTGCCGACGTCACGGACATTGACGCGCTTCGTCAGATTGGTGCTGAAGCATTCGGCACAGCTGTCGTTGCCGTCGGGTCTTCGGTTGAGGCGAGCGTTCTCATCACGGCGAATCTCGTGGAATTGGGCGTGCCAAACATCTGGGCAAAGGCCATCAGCAAGTCACACGGCATGATCTTGACCAAAATCGGAGCATCGCACGTCATCCAGCCCGAGCAAGAAGCCGGCGAGCGCGTAGCTCACCTGCTATCAGATCAGCTCCTCGACTACACCGAGGTCGAGCCGACTTTTGTCATGGCCCGCATGTTCGCGCCGGGGGTGCTCATCGGCAAGACCCTCGCTGAGGCAGGCACTCGTCGGGACTATCGCATCACGGTTGTGGGTGTGAAATCAGGAGGCGCCGACTTCACGTATGCGACAGCCGACACGGCCATTCACGAATCAGACCAAATCATCGTGGCTGGTCGCCCCGAAGATGTTGACGCTTTTGCGAAGCTCAAGAGCTAAAGCACGTCGGGCTAAATTACGTCGAAGTCTGGGATAGGCAAAGGCCCAGGCCCCCCGACCTAAGCTGTGCCCATCTCGTGTTGACGAGCGACGGCGGCGTCTGTTGCGTCCGTGAAGATGTTCTTCAGATCTGCCGCTTCGAATACAGCGATTGCGCGCTCGGTCGAACCGCCTGGGCTCGTGACGCGGCGGCGCAACTCAGCGGGCGACTCGCCAGATGCATCGAGAAGGTCGAGGGCACCACGGAACGTTCCGCGAACCATGCGTTCGGCCTGTTCCCGGGTGAATCCCTTTTCGACGGCAACCGCCGTGAAGGCCTCAATAATGAAGAACAGGTAGGCAGGCCCCGAACCTGATATCGAACCGAGTGCATTGATTTCTTCCTCTTCGATGACCAAGACATCGCCAACGGTCTCAAAGAGTTTCACGGCGAGGTCGAGGTCGCCCGGTTGCACCCGCGTTCCGCCCGCGATTCCGGTTACTGCACGACCGACGGTCGCGGGAGTATTTGGCATCGTTCGCACCACCGCTTGTCCGCTAGGCAAATGCGCTTCCATCGTCTGCGTTGTGACGCCGGCGGCCACGCTCACGATAAGGGCGTTTGGCTCGAGGGAATCAGCAATCTCGTCAAGCACGTCGGCAACCATCGCGGGCTTCACGCCAATAATGACAATGGATGCACCGACCACTGCCTCTCGATTCGCATGAGGGTTGGCCCCGGTCGCCGTCGCGATCACGCGCGGCTCGTCGGCAAGACTCGCCGCGTTGGCCGTGTCTCGGTTCGTCACTCGAATGCCACCGGCCACCGTGACGTGAGGCGCAAGCAGGCCTAACAGAATCGCTCGACCCATTGATCCGGCCCCCACAATTGCGATCGTCGGCAGGTGCACTTGAGTGGGGGTCATGTCACTCATTCTAGAATCGACGAATGAGTACTCACGGAGGCAGACGAGCAATCATTGCCGCACTGCTAGCAAATCTCGGTATCGCCACAACAAAATTCATCGCGTGGGGTTTCTCCGGCGCGGTATCGATGCTCGCTGAAGGAGTGCACTCTCTCGCGGATTCGGGAAACCAGCTGCTCCTGCTTCTGGGCGGTAAGCGCGCTCAGAGGGATGCGACACCGACACACCCCTTCGGTTATGGCCGGGAGCGTTACTTCTACGCGTTCATCGTGTCGATCATCCTCTTCACCATCGGTGGTGTCTTTTCGATTTACGAGGGCATCAACAAACTGCAGCATCCGCACGAACTCGAAATGTGGTGGCTGCCGCTTCTTGTTTTGGCCATCGCCATAGTTCTCGAGTCGCTCAGCCTGCGCACCGCCGTCAGGGAGTCCAATCCGTTGCGCGGGTCTGCCTCGTGGATTCAGTTCATTCGTCATGCCAAGGCCCCCGAGTTGCCCGTGGTGCTTCTCGAAGATTTGGCCGCGCTTCTCGGGCTGGCCTTCGCTTTTGTCGGTATCGGGCTCACGGCCATCACCGGCAATGCGATGTTCGACGCGATCGGCACACTGTGCATTGGTGCGCTTCTCGTGGTGGTTGCCATCGTGCTGGGAATCGAAACGAAGTCGCTTCTGCTGGGTGAAGGTGCTCGACCAGACGACGTCAAGGCAATCTCGCGCGCGATTGAAGCTTCCCCAAAGGTCACCGGGCTCATTCACATGAAGACCCTCTTCGTCGGACCAGAAGAGCTTCTCGTCGCGGCGAAAGTTGGCTTCACCGCAACGTCAAAACTGAGCGACGTGGCGAGTGAAATCGATGCGATCGAAAAGAGAATTCGAACTGCGGTTCCAGTTGCTCGGGTCATCTACATCGAGCCTGACGTCGTTCGGGTGACGGCTAAGAACGCGCCGAGCACAGAAACGATTGTGGTGCGAGGCCGCGACTAATTGCGACCCGGACGTTCCTCGAAGAACTCCCTCAGCAACGTTGCGCACGCGGCCTCTTCGACGCCGCCGATGACCTCAACGCGGTGATTCAATCTGCGGTCGCGCAATAGATCAAAGAGCGACCCGGCCGCGCCCGCCTTTTCGTCCCATGCCCCGAATACGACTGTCGGGATGCGGCTACTCAGAATCGCCCCGGCACACATCACGCACGGCTCGAGAGTGACGACCAGCGTGCACTCTTCGAGACGCCACTCGCCGAGATGATCTGCCGCACGTCGAATGGCCAAGACCTCCGCGTGGGCCGTCGGGTCGCCCGTGGCCTCACGCTCGTTGCGGGCGTGGCCGATGACATCGCCGTTCTTGTCGATAACGAGTGCGGCAACGGGCACGTCGCCGGTCGCAGCGGTGAGGCGCGCATCCTCGATGCATCGCTGCATGAGTTCGATGTGTGTGTGGGCGACCGAGGTCATGACCCAAGGCTACGCGCAGGGGTGTGTTGCGCGCGCGATGAGAGTGCGACGTTGCGTTGTGAGCAACGCGATTCCTGCACTATCCTTTTGCACATGACTAACCGTGTTCGCCCCGAGTCCGCCATTGAGGTGATGGGATTTGTCGCGATGATGACGCGCGACGCGAACTCGATGTGTTGTCGAATGTGTTGTTGTTAGAACCTCATCGCTCTCACAAATACATTCACCGCCGAGTGATTCACGCGTGACGAAGTTCGTCGAACTTCGCGTGAAGAAAGCACCATGAAGACCATTGGTTTTGGTGCCGGCACAACACAAAGGACTTTTGCATCATGGCTGTTACCAAACTCTCCCCCGTTCCCGATGAGACACCGCGTCCATCCGTTACGGCCGTTCCGCGCGAAACACGGGCGCGCGGTTTTGCGCTTTACGTCGGTATCGACGAAGCGGCCGCCGCTGCCAACGGAATCGATCTGACCCAGATTGTGACCGCGCTGCGAAACCTGACTGCTGAATTGGCGCCGGGTGCCGAGACCTACGCCGCCGTCGCGTTAGCACCGTCGGGTTCTGGCGGCCGCGATGTCGATGTCGTTCGCCTGGCATTGCAAGAGCCCAGCGCCGTCGCGCGTCACCGCACTGACGAAGACCCAGACAGCATGGAAGGCACAGGTGTGATCGTCGACATCTCACGAAAGCGTGTGGTAATCGACGACGAAGTTGCTCCGCTGACCTTCAAGGAATTCGAGCTCATCCAATACCTCGTGACGCACAAGGGACAGACGATTTCTCGAGCTGAGATTATTCGGTCGCTGTGGCGAGCGGACGACGTCGACATTCCGAACGACAGAACCATTGACGTGCATGTGCGCCGCCTGCGCTCTAAGCTTTCGCGATTTGAGGACATTGTGCGAACGGTGCGCGGTGAGGGCTACCGCTTTGATGAGCATCCCGATGTCACGATTCTGTTCGCGAGCGCGCCGAGCCCCGACGTCTTCTAGAGATCAGCACTTGTGCTTCGTTACCATTCCGTTATAAACTGACGTCAATGACCGTTTGCTGTGACGGTTGTGAATGTGATTGCTAACACTCTTGGTGTATCTGAAGAGGGCCGGCCCGAGAGGGCGGGCCCTCTTTCGTTTCCCCGCCGAACGCTCCGGTTCCGACCCCGAACGCACCTCCAGAAAGCGGCGGTGACCTCATGTCGTTAGGGTTGAGTCCACGGAAACGACGAAGCCTCAGGAGGGCGAATGGGCAACGCAATCGTGTGGCTTCGCGACGACCTTCGGCTCGCCGACAACCCCGCGCTCAATGCTGCAATCTCACACGCCCAGGCAACGGGTGGCCGTTTGGTCATTCTGTATGTGCTCGACGAAGTCAGTGGCGGCGTTCGACCGCTCGGTGGTGCTGTGAAGTGGTGGTTGCATCACAGCCTCGAACGTTTGGCCGCGCGTATCGAACGGCTTGATGGAACCTTCATTTTGCGTCGTGGCGCTGCTTTTGACGAGCTCCGAAAACTCCTGCGCGAAACCGACGCCACGGGCGTTTTTTGGAATCGGCGATACGGTGGTGCAGAGCGCGACCTCGATGCAGAGATCAAGGGCTACGCGAGCGCCGCCGGGCTCGAAGCGCAGAGCTTTCAGGCCAACCTCATGTTTGAGCCGTGGACGGTTCGCACGGGCGGCGGAACTCCGTACACGGTATTCACGCCGTTCTGGAAGTCGTGCCTGAACCGGCCCGAGCCCATTCGCTCGCCGTTGGATGCTCCGACAAATCTGCTGGGACTCGATTCGAGCTCAACTCCGGCACGCGACGCGCTCGCCAGCGACGACCTCGATGCGTGGAGTCTGCTGCCCACAAATCCCGATTGGTCACTTGGACTGTCTCTTCGCTGGCAGCCCGGAGAAGTGGCAGCGCACGAAAAACTCGAACACTTCATCGAACACAGGCTCGAAGGCTATGCGGCCGGTCGAGATTTTCCCGCGGACAACAACACAAGCGAGCTGTCGCCCCACTTGCGCTTCGGCGAGATTTCACCGTTTCAAATCTTCGAGCGCATTCGCCGCGTGCCAACTTCTGGCGCTAGCGATGACATGCTCGAGGGCATCCGCCGATTTAAGGCAGAGGTGGGCTGGCGGGAGTTCAGCTACAACCTGCTCTTCCACTGGCCCGATCTCGCGACCAACAATTTCGATAGTCGCTTTGATCACTTTGAGTGGAGCGACCCCAACGACGGTCGGCTCGCCGCTTGGAAGCAGGGAACGACGGGAGTGCCGCTCGTCGACGCGGGGATGCGTGAGCTCTGGCAGACCGGGTACATGCACAACCGCGTGCGCATGGTGGCAGCGAGCTTTTTGATTAAGAACCTGCTCATTGATTGGCGAATCGGAGAGGCCTGGTTCTGGGACACCTTGGTTGACGCTGATCCGGCCAACAATGCTGCAAGCTGGCAGTGGGTTGCCGGATGCGGTGCCGACGCGGCTCCCTACTTTCGGGTATTCAACCCAATGCTGCAGGCAGAGAAATTCGATCCAGAGAAGCGATACCGTGAGCGCTACCTCGGCAATTACGAGACGGATATTGACTATCCGGCACCCATCATCGACCTAGCAACAAGCCGCGGTGAAGCGCTCGAAGCTTTTGCGAACGTGAGCGGTCGCTCAAAGCAGGTTCGGCCACCAGCCTCACTGACCTAGAGGTTGACGAGAAGTTCGGTGATTTCGTCGGCCGTTGTCTTCCAGTTGAAGGTCGACGCCACAACAGTCGTCGGGTCACTGATTTTCGTGACGGTGCGCTGAAGTGTGGCTTCGATCCCCTCGCTTATGGACTCGACACTCGATGGGTTCACAAATACCACGGCTTCCGTTTTCCACTCGGCCAGTGCGCCAACCCTCGAAGACACGACGGTTGCTCCCGTAGCGAGTGCTTCGAGAGGTGGAAACCCGAAGCCCTCGTAGAGAGACGGAAACACGACTGTCGAGACCCGATAGAGGTCTCGCACTTGAACCGCCGAAATGTTGCCCACGTGCGTGACGTAATCCGGCAGCGTACCGAGAGCCTCTCCGTCCGACCCGGACAAAATCAATCGCAGGTCAGGCCATCGTTCGCGCAGCTTTGCCACCGCCGCCAGCAGCCGAGCATGATTCTTGTGCGGCAGTGCTCTCGCCGGAAAAAACAGCAGTGCTTGAGCGACAGGTTTTCCCGCAGCCATGGTGCGTGCCGGCTCCGTCAGCAATTCCGGCGAGGCCGCCGCGTGGAAAATAGTGGTGTCGATTCCCGGGTACACGCGACGCACCCGGGTTGGGTCGACACGAAGGTGCGAAATGACGGATTCACGAGAGAAGTCGCTGACCGTGACAACCGCGGCCGCCCGAGACGCTGGTCGCTCGTAGGTGAATTTGCGATAGATGCGTTGTGCCACGGTAAACGCCCCTGGCATGTCTCGGTGCTGCACGTCGTGGATGATGCTGACAGTCTTCGTGCGACCCCGCGGAGCAGGTTGCACAGCGCTGAGTGGATACACGGCGATGTCGATCCGCCCGCCGGCGGCCGACTCGATGTCTGACCAAATACTGTGACGTCGGAGTGTCGAATTTAACCACGCCCAGGCTTTGCTTCCATGCGTCAGGCCCGCAGTAACGGCGTCGATGGTGATGTCACGAAAATTATCACGGTAGATCGTTTTCGACGTGTTGACCGGCTGAAAGTGGTTCGGCTGCCGACCTCGAACCACCGTGATGTCCAGTCGCTCGTCGGCATTCTCGCGCAGATGCAACACGAGATTTTCCGCATACACCTCTGTGCCGCCCATTCCGCCAGAAACAAGGGTCGGAAGCATGACGGCGATACGAAGTCGTGCAGCCGTGTCGGCGTTAGGTGCGCGGTGAGATGAGGCGCGTGGGTGTCGAGAAGCGATACGGTCAGTTTATTGGCGCACGGCTGTGGTGATGAGCCTCTCGCACAGTGTCCTCCCGAGCAGATAGAGGTGACGAGATTTCCACGAACAGTGAAAACCGTCTTGTGCTTCTTGGCTTCGATCCAGCAAACGCGGTGCCGAGTGGTATCGGTCGCTATACCCGGGAGCTGTTCTCCGCGATGGCCGCTGCCCCGCCTCATTCGGGATGCACCGTAGCTCGGGTATCCGTCGAAAATTGGCGACGTGCAGCGACGGCACGGACTTGGGCGCTAGGACTCGGCGGCAGTCAACGCGACTCTGCCCTGCCGACATCGCTCCACGCAACGAGCGTTCTGGCTCCACCTCGGCGCAAACAACCACTCGTGACGACGATTCATGACCTCGTGGCATTCACGCATCCCAAAACCCTCACGCCGCACGGCGCTCGGTGGCATCGTCGAATGATCACACGCGCCGTGGCCCATGCCGACGCAATTGTTGTGCCGACACAAGCGGTTGCCGAACAGCTGATCACGGCGTTCCAAGGGCAGGCCACGGGGCTCCGTCAACGGATTCACATCATTGGTGGGGCTGCGTCCCTCGTGCCGGCGAGCAAGCCCGAGGCTGACCGCTCCATCGCTCACCTCGAGTTACCCTCGGGTCCATTCGTCGTTTTCGTCGGCACTCGGGAACCCCGAAAAGGCCTAGACCTGTTGATTCCCGCTGTAGCCCGAGTCCCCGACTTGTCATTAGTGCTTGTCGGGCCGGGAGGTTGGGGGACCCTCAACATCCGGAAAATTTCTCAAAAGTCAGGAATGGAATTGAGCGGAACCAACAAACGCCTTTTCGTCACCGGGGTACTCGACGACATCGCACTCGCAACGGTGATCGAACGCGCGCAAACACTCGTCATGCCAAGTCGTGCCGAAGGGTTTGGGCTGCCCCTTGTCGAAGCCATGCACCTCGGCACTCCCGTGGTGCATTCTTCTGACCCCGCGCTGGTCGAAGTCGCCGGTGGCGCAGGAATCAGTTTCGAACTCAACGATTCTGACTCCAAAAACATTGAGCTCCTGAGCGCAGCCATCGTTGACGCAGCAGAGAATCGCCACTCACTGCGCGCGGCCGGGATGCAGCGGGCGCAAGCTTTCTCCTGGGGTGAATCTGCGCGTCGTATTTGGGACATCCACCTGAATCTTTGACCCGGCCCACCGGGTCGCCCTCAGCGACGCAATACGATTAGAGCGTGGGGCCGACATACGACGATCTAGACGCGCTCGAGGC
>CAEZTD010000026.1_pt1 | contig 13825 bp, 13 predicted proteins | sample 7264131 | NCBI WGS metagenome assembly CAEZTD01 (sample SAMEA6813795, study PRJEB35770) | uncultured Actinomycetes bacterium | biome: Freshwater; feature: Freshwater reservoir; material: water | place: Czech Republic | collected 2015-06-16 | depth 0.5m m
GACGGATTCGCGGGAACACTTCTCGATGACGTCGAGGTGCTCATCCTCGACGATGCTGGTCTTCCCATTCCTGAAGGCGACACGGGCAACGTTGCCATCAAGCGCGCCTTTCAGCCGCAGGAATACCTGAACGACCCAGTGACGACAGCACGCACTTTCCGCGACGGTTACTTCTTTCCCGGTGATACCGGTTACCTCGTGGGCCGCGATTTGTTTCTCGCGGGGCGTTCAAGCGAAATCATCAATGCCGCCGGTGTGAAGGCCGATCCCGCGCGTATCGAATCCATTGTCTTCGCGTTTGGCGGCATCACGGATGCCGCGGTGTTTCCTCTCGAAACATCCCAAGGGCTGACCAAGATTGCCCTGGTTTTTGTGGCGGATGCGGTGCTCGACGTGACCGCCATGCTCGCCTACCTGCGCGACCAGTTGGGGGAGTCGTCCCCGAGCCACGTGGCCCGCGTGCCACGCATCGCGCGTAACCACATGGGCAAGGTTAATCGCGCAGAGCTTGCGCAGACTTTTGCCCAGCAGGTCACCCTAGGTTTTTCGGTTTAGGTGACTGCTTGGCACTACGCTCGAGGCATGGAAAAGCTTTCAACGCATCGCCGTAACGTTGCCGCATTTGCGGGACTCGGCCTTATTGCGACCCCCCTCGTAGCCCTGGGCAACCCAGCTTTCGCGTCGACCGAAGACTGCACGGCGGTTGACCCGAGCGCGACAGAGGTTTCCGCGGGAGTATGTGAGATTCAGTTTGTCGAAGCAGGTGATTTCTCGATTGCTGCTCCATCCGGCGTCGCCAAGATGTCTGCGGTACTCGTCGGCGGCGGCGGGGGACACAGCAGTTATAACGGAGAGTATGCCGGCGGGGGAGGTTCCGTTGTTTACGTTGCCTCCGTCAACACTTCGGCACCAATCGAGGTGACCGTTGGCGAAGGCGTCGACGGAGCGGTCGACGCGGGGGGCGCGTCCTCAGTGAATTCGGATGAAGCCGCCGGTGGCTTTAGCGGCAATCGAGACGGCACGACGACGGGGTGCATGTGTGGTGGCTACAGCGGAAACGGAAATGCGGGATGGCTCAGTGATGAAGGTGGGGCTGGCGGTGGTGCAGGCGGGTCCGCCATTGATATCGCAACAGGTGGTCTCGGACGCACCGCTTCGGCTGTGGCGAACGACGCAGAGATGTGGCCGGCACTTCCGGGTGAACCTGCTTACGGACCGGGCGGCTTGTTCGGTGTCACCGTCACTCCGGTTGAGACCGCCGGAGCAGGTGCACCGAGTGACGGTTCGGTCGGTAACGACGGGCTCGTCATTCTGCGCTGGACATACGCCGGACTTGCAAACACGGGACTGACGACCTGGAACATCGCACTGGGAGCCATGTTCGCAGCGGGCCTATTCTTCGTGGCGTTTGGCTCGTTGTCGGCACGCAACAAGTTGCGCTTCGCTGGCAGTCGCGAGCGTCTCGTCGGATTGCTGAAGGACGCGAATGATCGGCTGACTCGCGAGGATTCCTCTCGTCGTGACGACGTGAGCTAACCGTTCGTAGCATTCTCGAAAAGCCGGGGCAGGGTAATTGCCCCGGCTTTTCGCATGCTCGTCAAGCGCGCAAGCAAAACCATCGCTTGGGTGACCGAACGACTCGTACACTGAACACATGAGCTACGAAACCCGCGCCTTTGCCGCATTTGACACCACATCACCCCTGCGCCCACTCACAATTCTTCGTCGAGATGTAGGCCCGAAGGATGTTCGAATTGACGTCGAATTCGAAGGCATCTGTCACTCCGACATCCACACGGTAAACGGTGACTGGGGACCCCAGCCGTACCCAGTGGTTCCGGGGCATGAGGTCATTGGGCGTGTTGCCGAGGTTGGCGCATCCGTGAAGAAGTTTGCCGTGGGAGACCTCGTCGGTGTCGGCGTTTTTGTCGATAGCTGCGGGGAATGTGTGAGCTGCAAGGATGGTCGCGAGCAGCACTGTTCCAATGGCCCGGTTTGGACATACGGAACGCCGGACCCCGACTTCGAGGGTCAGATGACCCACGGCGGATACTCGCAGTCGATCGTCATCACCGAAAAGGCCGTCATGCGCGTGCCGGACAACCTCGACCCCGCTGCGACGGCACCGTTGCTGTGCGCGGGCATCACCACTTATTCACCGCTGAAGACATGGGGCGCTGGCCCCGGCAAGCGCGTCGGCATCGTTGGCATTGGTGGACTCGGTCACCTGGGCGTCAAGTACTCACACGCCCTCGGTGCGCATACCGTTGGTTTCACCACCAGTCCCGAGAAAGCGGACATGATTCGCGGTCTTGGCGCCGACGAGGTCATCGTTTCAACCGATGAAGACGCGATGGCGAACGAGGCAGAAACCTTCGACCTGATCGTGTCGACTGTTCCGAGGTCGCACGACCTGAACCCCTACCTTCGGTTGCTCAAGGTAGATGGCACGCTCGTGCTCGTCGGAGCAATTGAACCGCTGACCGAGCCGATTGATTCGCGCTTGCTCGTTCTCAAGCGACGTCGACTTGCTGGGTCGAACATCGGCAGCCTCGCAGAATTGCAGGAGATGCTCGACTTCTCTGGCAAGCACAACATCGTTGCCGACATTGAGCTCATCAATGCCGACTACATCAACGAGGCTTTCACGCGCGTCACCAAGAATGACGTCACTTTCCGCTTCGTGATTGACACGAAGACGATTCCGTCAGAGTAGGCCTCCACCTCTCACGTGAGGTCGTGGTGGATCCTGAGAACGGGCCCTATGGACTAACCGGGAGCCGCCCGTAAACTAATGTCCGTGTTGCGACGGACGTTTCTTGGTGGCGTGGTTGGGGTCGGCGTAACGACAGTTCTCACCGCGTGCATTCCGTTACGCGCGGAAGACGCTGTCATCGAGCCCCTGCCCTCGGGCAGCTTGGCGCCACTGCCAACCGCCCTCCCGGGGCCACAGATTCTCCCTCTTGATCCGACGATGCCGGTTTTTGGTGTCCCATCGGGTTCGATCTACAGTTTGCCGACAACTGTGGGTAATCCGATCGCGTGGACAGTTGACGACGGATGGGATGCGGATGTCGTTGAGTCGTACGCTGTTTTTGCCCGCGAGACGGGTGCCAGATTGACGTTCTTTATATGTGGTTCGGCAAATGGCTGGAGTCGGTCGGCCAGCATTCTGAAGCCTCTTGTTGAGTCAGGACAAGTGCAGATAGCAAATCACACACACAGCCACATTCGCATGGTCGACGCAAGTGATGATGTGATTCGTGCCGAGCTCATGACGAATCACGACGTCATCCAGAACCTCTTCGGCGTGGATGCGCGACCGTACTTTCGACCGCCCTTTGGGGTGTACGACGAGCGAGTGGCCCGTGTCGCTGCATCCGTCGGCTACACCGTGCCGGTCTTGTGGAACGGAACCCTTTCTGATGCGGGAGCGATTGATCCGACCCTTCTGGTGGATTTCGCTTCGCGATACATGAAGCCCGGCGTAATTTTGTTGGGGCATGCAAATCACTGGCCCGTCGCAACTGTTTTTCCTCAGCTGGTCAAGATTTTGGAGGATCGAAATTTGGTTACCGTGACCCTCAATGATGTGTATCGCGCATGATGGGGCGATTGTTGCAGTGGCTCCTCGCATTCATCGCCGGGGGTGTCGCCGTCTTCGTGCTTCTCACGCTGGCAAACGGCAAACTCCCTGTTCCCCTGCCGACGTCGACGCCCTCGGCAACGCCCTTCGTGATCACGGACGATGCGTGGGCGTCAGTTTCGAACCCCGCATTACCCGTCTCCGTTGTTGCACCAGGTTCCACCGTGACTCTGGCCCAGCCAGCACAGGTGGAGATTGCGCTGGGGTCGGGCAAGCTCGCACTCATCAACGTGGTTGTGGATGCGCCCACACTCGCCCCAGATGACGACCAGGCCATTCTGCGCAAGGCAGTTCCGCAACTCGACGGAATGGAGGCGTTCTACTTTCAGGTTCACGTCACGAAAGTCGCCGGTGACGCGTTAGCCGGCGCCGACCTGAGCAACGTTTTTGACGCGGTGACCGATCAACGCCACATCATTCAGAAACTGACTCTCGTTGACTGGAGAAAGTGTGACCGAACCGCGTTACCTGCAGAAATTGACACGGAGAACGTGACGGCGACACTGTGTTTCGCCGCAGCCGCCCCGGCGTCTGGTCTGACCCCGGCGGGCGTGCAGTTCTCTCAATCCGGAGGACCGTATGACGCGGCGGCCGGCACTGCGATTGTGTGGTTGCCTTAGGCGCGCGGGCGCTTAGGCCGTGCCACGGGTTGCTGTTGCGTGATGCAGTGAATCCCGCCACCGCGGGCAAAGATCGCTCGCGCATCCACCAACACAATCTCGCGACCCGGGTACACACGCTGTAGGACTCGCTTCGCGCGGGCGTCACCGGGGTCATCGAAGGCGCACAGAATGACAGCACCATTGCACACGTAGTGGTTGATGTAGCTGTAGTCATTCCACCCGTGGTCGTCTTCGATTGCATCGGGCGCGGGAACGGAAACCACCTTGAGCTTGGGTGCGTTCGGCTTGTCTTTCGCGCGTCGGCGAGCCACTGCCTTCAGAACTCGACGGGCTTCTTGGCTGATCCAATAATCCGGATGCTCGACGTTTCGCTGATCGTGGAACAGCACCGTGTTTGCGTCGGCAAAACACGAGACGATGTCGATGTGGCCGCGGGTGCCGAACTCTTCGTAGTCGCGGGTCAGGCCGCGGGCAAACCACACGACATCTTTCACACCGAGAGTGCGACGCAACTCGGCTTCGACGGTTTCTGTGGTCCAGCCGGGATTACGGTTCGGATCGAGTTGAACGGTTTCAGTAATGAGAACCGTCGATTTGCCATCGGTGTGGATGCCACCACCCTCGTTGACCATGTCGGAACGCACCGCGGGCACACCTGCCCTTTTTGCAATGAACTTTGCAATCGCAGCGTCTTTATCGAACTCCGACCATGACTGCGCGCCCCAACCGTTGAACACCCAGTCAACGGCGGCAACGGATCCGTCTTCTGTCGAACGCACGAAGGTTGGACCGATATCGCGCATCCACGCGTCATTCAATGGCGCGGCAATAATGTCCACTTGTGGGTCGAGCCATTCCCGTGCAACCTTCACATCCGCCGGGTCAACAATCATCGTGACCGGCTCAAACCTCACGACGGCGTTGGCAACGCTGGCCCACGCCTCGCGTGCCTCGTCATGCTCTTCTGGAGTTTCACCCAGCGTGTAGCCGCTCGACGGCCACGCCATCCATGTGCGCTCGTGCTTCTCCCATTCCGCAGGCATGCGCCATGCGGGAGTCGAGGCTGAGCGAGGCATGCTACTTATCTTCCATGGAGTCGAGGATCTGCACCAGAGTCTCAAACTCGGTCAGTGGGTTAACAATCGAAAATCGCGTGTTTGGTTCTCCCTGGTGGGAACTCGGCACGACGAATGCGATGCCATCGTTGAGAAGCTTCGCTGACCATCGCGCGTAGTCTGCCGCTACCCAGCCATCGCGGGTGAAGACGACGTTCGACAGCTCGGGTCGGCGAACCAGGTTGTATCCCGGACGCCGCTCGATCTCATCAGCGATGTCATGTGCGAGCTGGATGTTCGCCTCGATCGCCTCGCGGTATGCGCCCGCGCCGTGCGTGGCCAGCGAAAACCACAGCGGCAAACCACGTGGGCGGCGCGACAAGTGATACGCGTAGTCACTCGGGTTCCAGTCGCCCGTTTCGGTCAGAACGTCCAGATACTCGGCGTGCTGTGTGTGAGCTGCTTTTCCGAGCAGGGGGTCACGGTAAATCAGCGCGCAGGCATCAAACGGCGCGAATAGCCATTTGTGGGGGTCGACGATAAACGAATCGGCAAGTTCGACACCATCAAAGAGGTGGCGTGATTTCGGTGCGAGCATGCCGGAAAGTCCGTAGGCGCCATCGACGTGGAACCAGGCACCGTGCGCCTGAGCAACTTCACCGACCGATCGCAGGTCGTCGACGATACCGAAGTTCGTGGTGCCACCGGTTGCGACAACGGCGAACACACCGTCCCAATCGCTGACTGCGGCTTCGACCTCGTGGCCGTGCATCTTCCCGGTTGGGTTGATAGGTACCGGGATGATCTCAACATCCATCACGCGTGCGGCCGCCTTCAGGCTCGAGTGCGCCTCCGCGCTGCACACGAATGACCAACGGTGCGGCATTGAGTCACCTGCGCGTTCACGAGCCACCCGGGCGGTGTGCCGAGCAGCAACGAGTGCTGACAGATTTCCCAGCGTGCCACCCTGCACGAAGACGCCCCCGGCGCCATCGGGAAGTCCCGCTTCACGGGCAAGCCAGCGCAAAACCTCGTTCTCTGCGTAGACCGCACCAGCGCCCTCGGCCCACGACCCGCCGTAGATGCTCGAGGCGGAGACGACGAGATCGAACAGGGTCGAAGCTTCAGTAGGAGCCGCTGGGATAAAGGAAAGGAAGGCGGGGTTATCAACCGAGATGCACGACGGCGCCAGGATATCTTCGAAGAGCTTCAGCGCAGTGAGCCCGCCGATGCCGTCTTCCGTCACCGTCTGCGGCATGAGAGCCGCCAACTCCTCGGGGGTTTTTGAGATATCCAGCGGAACGGGCGCGTAATTCATGCGCCGACGCGCGTAATCGAAGACCTCTTCGCGCAACTTTAGGGTGTCGACGTCGAGAGCGTGCATGCGCCCAGAGGAGTGATTTGTCATGGCGAGAATCGAGCCTAGTCTCACCCGCGACACGCCCAAAGTGACCCCATATCTTGTGGAATGACAAAGATGTGATTCCGGTTATATAGTGGGAATCCACCGCAACTGCGGAAGAGGCCATTTGCCTCGTCAGACGCGAAGAAACATAAGGAGGCGACCATGGAGTTCGAAGGAAACGACACCGTAGGTGGTTACGCCGTGCCCGTCGACCCGATGGACATGCTGCAGTGCGACAGCTGCCAGTAGGCATCAGACCACACTCGCTCTAGCGAGACGTGAAAACCTCGATCTTTTTGGTCGAGGTTTTCGCCATTTCGATACCCTGAGGGCATGCTTCAACGCAGCTTGGCGAGGATGCGGTCCGCCATCGGTCAGATTGCTGGCAGCCAGGCGCTGTCCCTCGCCGTGCTGCTTCCGGGTCTTGTGCTCATCACGCTGGGCACCGCATTTGCAGACATCCAGAATCTTGGCGACTACGACGAGGCATGGATTGTTGTCGCCGTCCAGGCTTTCGTTGCCGCGCTCGCCACATTCTTTGTGACTGGTCTACCCGTGCGGTTTCTGCGTGGCCAACTGCGCGTCGCGATGACCTTGTGCGTCTACGCGTTGACTGAAGTCGCTCGAACCGTCGTTGTGCAAAGCCAAGCACTGCAGCGCGGGCTCATCGAAAACGTGTCGTGGCCTGCACAAGTCTTGATTGCAGTGTTCATTGGTCCCGCAATGTACGGGGTCGCTTCGCTCGCCATCAATCAGTCTCATGAATTTCGAATACGAGTTGCCGAGCTGACCGCACGCACATCGTTATTGCAGACAACACTGGCTCGAACCGAGATCGATGCCAAGATTTCCCGGCGCGAAATTGTGACGTCTGCGAAGAATGCGATTCGCACGGCGCTGAACAAATCGCTCGGCGCATCCGGCAGGGTCGTCCCTAGTGCTGAGAAGATTCGCGCGCTTCTGGATGTCTCAGATGACGTCGTTCGACCACTGAGTCGTGAATTGAGATATCGCCATGGCTCCTTTTCGGGAATCGCCGAGGAACCTGTGCGAGCGAAGTTTCACGTGCGGCAAGTTCTTGATCTCGCCTCGACCGTGAGGCCGTTTCGAGCCATCGAAACAATCGTCATCGGCGCAATTCTTGCCGTCGGCGTGGGAATTCCCAACGCGCCACTGCTCGTCGGCTTGACGGGACTCGTGATCTTGCTTGCGCTCACATTCGGGCTTGTCGCACTGGCCGACCGAGTTCTGACGCGAGTGCTGCGGAGGCTCCGGCTGCCCGCGCGTCTCGCGGTTCTGATTCCGACGTACATGGCGTTGTGCATCCCCGACGCGTTGGCTGTGGCACTGCTCAATGGGTTACAGGGCGGGCTGCTGCTGTCGTTCATCGTCTACTCGATGTTTGCCGGATCTCTCATCCTCTGGTACTTGGCCACGATGTCGGGCGTAGAGAAAGGCTATGCCGACGTCCTTGAAGAGGTTCGTGGAGTTAACCGCCGACTTGAGTGGGCGGTCGCACGTGTGAATGCGCGTCTGTGGACTGACCAAAAGGAGCTGTCGCGAATCCTGCACAACGACGTGCAGGGTGTTCTCGTGGCCACCGCGTTCCGCATGCAACGCGACCTCGATGCTGGAATTGATTCGGAAGTTGACTCTCTCGCTGTGCGCCAAGCAGTTTTGGACGCCCTCAGTAATCCGACGACTGACTCAACGCCACCCATCGAAACCGCGTTAGCCCACGAGCAAGAGCGGTGGGCGGGTGTGCTCGAAATTGCGTTCGATGTAGATGAGGCAACGCAACGCATCGTGAATCACGATCGCGACGCGCGTCGGGTCATTCTCGACCTCGTTCACGAGTTCATGGTCAATTCGCTCAAGCACGGCAAGGCCCGGTCGGCGCGCATGTGGATGAGGCCGACAACGCGCGGGACGATGGATATCTCGCTCTACAACGACGGTGCGCCCATGGCCCCCGACTTCACGCCAGGGCTCGGTGTTGAGCTGGCCTACTCGGTCTCGGTCTCATTGCGCATGCCGCCGCATCTCACCGGTGTTGAGTTGCGCATCGAAATACCCTGCGACGGCACGGAAGCTTACGTCGGCGCGCCCTCGTCGCCCGTGTTCGTCGCAACGACACCTCGCTAGGCTTGCTCGCATGGCTGTGAATCCCGCTATCGAAGGTCGCAAATTGCCACCCGCCGAGCCGTACTTGGTTGGCCGCGAGAAGATTCGCGAGTTTGCCCGCGCCGTGTTGGCCACAAACCCGATCAATTTCGACGTGGACGCGGCGATTGCAGCCGGTCACGCCGACCTCGTTGCGCCACCGACATTTGCAATCGTCGTTCAAGAAAAGACCCTTGCCCAGTTGTTGGCGGAACCCGACGCGGGAATCGACTTTAGCCGTGTCGTGCACGGCGACCAACGCTTCACCTACACGCGCCCGATTGTGGCGGGCGACGAGTTGACGGCACAGTTGACGGTCGCATCGATCAAGAGCCTGGGCGGCCACAACATGATCACCGCTGTCTCAGAAATGACGGATGGAACGGGCGCCCACGTTGTCACCGCGACATCCACGTTGGTCGTGCGAGGAGACGAGTAATGGCCCCCACGATTGCGACCGTTGCTGTCGGAGACGAGATCCCCTCGGTTGAATACCATCTGACTCGCGACACACTCGTGAGGTATGCCGGGGCATCCGGAGACTTCAACCCCATTCACTATCGCGACGACGTTGCAGCTTCGGTGGGGCTTCCGGGTGTGCTTGCTCACGGGATGCTCACGATGGGTATTGCCGTTCAGACCACGGTCAACTGGGCCGGAGACCCGGCGCAGGTCGTCGATTACCAGACTCGATTCACACGCCCGATTGTCGTCGACCCAAAAACTGGTGCTGTGGTCACCATTTCCGGCAAGGTTGGCGTTGTTGATACTGAAGCGAGTGAAGTGCGCGTTGACGTGACGGCCACCTTCAACGGCGACACCGTGCTGGGCAAGGCCCACGTGCGAGTTCGACTCGCGTAGTTCGAGAGAAACAACTTCCTCTCATGCGATTCGCAGATGTGACCACCCTTGGAGTCGGAGGGGACATCGACGACTTCGTTGAGGTCGAGACAAACGCCGAACTACTTGCGGCGGTGTCGCAGGCGCAGAGCGCGGGCTTACCAATACTCGTTCTCGGCGGAGGATCTAACCTTCTCGTGGGTGACGCCGGTTTTGATGGTCGAGTGATTGCCTTGCGCACTCGAGGAATTGACGTACGGATTTCTGAAACCCCCAGTGGCGAAAATAGGGGCACGGCGCGGGTTCGAATTGCTGCCGGCGAATCGTGGGATGACATCGTTGCCTGGTCAGTCGAGAATGGCTTTGCCGGCATCGAGGCCTTGTCAGGCATTCCGGGTTCAGTCGGGGCCGCACCCATCCAGAACATCGGCGCCTACGGCCAAGAGGTCAGTTCGGTCATTATTGGGGTCGACGTCTACGACATCGTGGCGGGCGAGGTTCGCTACATTCCGGCCGACGAGCTTGAATTCGCCTACCGTGATTCCGTCTTCAAACAGGGCCTCGAGGCCATCGTGCTCAGTGTCGATTTTGAGTTAGCGGATGCGCGCGCGACACGTCTCTCGCAGCCCATCGCGTTCGATCAGCTCGCCGGCGCGCTCAAGGTGGAGATGGGCGCGCAGGTCGCGCTCGCCGATGTGCGAGAGGCTGTGCTGCAACTTCGTCGCTCAAAGGGCATGGTGCTCGATGCGCAAGATCCAGACACGCGCAGCGCGGGATCATTTTTTGTCAACCCGATTGTCACCGAGCACTTTTCTCGTTCTTTGCCCGCGGATGCACCCCGTTTTCCCGTCGGTGAAGCGGCTCAGGATCGCGTGCTCGAAATCGGCGCGCACGTGCCTCCGCTTGCCGGGCCGGGTTTGGTGAAACTCAGCGCTGCGTGGCTCATTGAGAACGCCGGGATTCCGCGCGGGTTTTCGTTACCGGGTTCACGAGCAGCCGTGTCGAGCAAGCACACACTTGCACTGACGAACCGGGGCGGGGCATCCGCCGAGGAAATCGCCGGACTCGCTCGCTACGTGCGCTCGATGGTTCAGTCGCAGTTTGGCATTCTGTTGCAACCCGAGCCCGTGTGCATCGGCATCGAGTTGTAGCCCACTTAGTGAGTGCCGAAGAGTTTCTGTAGGCGGTGCATTCCCTCGAGCAACGGCTCGTCACCCAGCGCGTAGCTGAATCGCAAGAACCCACTCGGCCCGAACGCTTCGCCCGGAACAGCTGCCACCTCGGCTTGTTCGAGAATCAAGTCGGCGAGTTCGAGCGATGACTGAGGTGTCACCCCACCCCAGGTCTTGCCGAGTAGTTCGCTCACGTCGGGATACACGTAAAACGCACCGGTAGGCGTCGGAGTATTGAAGCCAGGAATCTTGTTGAGTTCGCCAACAATCAAGTTGCGACGCCTATCGAAGGCCTGAAGCATCTCGGAGACACACTCTTGCGGACCCGTGAGCGCGGCAATGGCTGCGCGCTGGGAGATGTTCGAGACGTTGGAGGACAAGTGCGACTGGAGGTTCGCCGCTGCCTTGATGGCATCTGACGGCCCGACCATCCAGCCCAAACGCCATCCGGTCATGGCGTACGTCTTTGCAACACCGTTCACCAAGATTGTGCGGTCGGCTAGTGCTGGCACGGCGTCGACAATGGACACTGCCTTCACGCCGTCATAGGTGAGGTTCTGGTAGATCTCGTCGCTGATCACCCACAGGCCGTGCTTCTCGGCCCAGTCGCCGATTTCTTTCGTTTGCTGAGGCGAGTAGACCGAACCCGTAGGGTTCGAGGGCGACACAAAAAGCAGTAACTTTGTGCGTTCGGTGCGGGCCGCCTCGAGTTGGTCAACGGTCACGAGGTAGTTCTGGTCGGCACCCGCGAACACGTCCACCTGCACGCCACCGGCGAGCTTGATCGCTTCCGGGTACGTCGTCCAATAGGGCGTGGGAACGAGCACTTCGTCGCCCGGATCCAGCAAGGTGGCGAAAGCTTGGTAAACGGCCTGCTTGCCACCGTTCGTTACGACTACCTGCGATGGGTCAACGGCCAAACCGCTATCGCGAAGAGTCTTGGCGGCAATCGCCTCGCGCAATTCGGGCAAACCCGCGGCTGGGGTGTACCGGTAGTTCTTGGGATCCTTCACGGCGGCCAAGGCGGCTTCAACGATGTGCTCGGGAGTCACGAAATCGGGTTCCCCGGCGGCGTAACTGATGACCGGGCGACCTGCCGCCTGGAGGGACTTTGCTTTCGCATCCACTTTCAATGTCGCCGATTCGGCAATGGATGCAATGCGGGTTGAGATTCGCTTCAATTCAGGCACGGCTCAAGTTTAGGCGGGCGCCATCTCACTCGCTTCAGTTTGTGGGGACATGGTCTCGTGACCTAAACTTCTCAACGGCGGTTGAAATCAGCCATGCTTTTGCATGCCTTGAAACAAACCGCTTAAGGGTGGTGGCTCAATTGGTAGAGCAGCGGTCTCCAAAACCGCAGGTTGCAGGTTCGAGTCCTGTCCGCCCTGCAAATCCTGAAAGGAAGTAGCAATGTCACAAACAGTCGCTGACGAGCCCGGCGAAGACCTCGTCGCGCAAGCTCGCCAAGACAGTGCCTCGCGTAAGGGTCCGTTCGCGCGACTTTCGCTCTTCCTGCGACAGGTCATCGGCGAGCTTAAGAAGGTTGTCACCCCGACACGTCGCGAGCTCATCAACTACACCATCGTCGTTCTCGTTTTCGTGGCCATCATGATGGCGCTCGTGGGTGGACTCGACTGGGTATTCGGGTGGATCGTCGTCTTTATCTTCGGTGACCCGGCTGCGTCCACGGCCATCGGCTAGACCCGCGCAGTTCGACCATCGGCGCCAATTCGCGCTGGTCTACATCAACAACTACGAGCTAAGAAGTTCAAAGGATTATGGAAAACAACAACCTGAGTGAAGCAGAACGTGACGAGCAGCAGCTCGCCGCGGCGCTGGACGAACTTGCGACACACGCCGAACCAGAAGTGACGGAAGACAGCGTTGAAATTGCCGAGACGCACATCGAAGCCGACATCGAAGCCCTCGTCGATGCCGTTGCCGAAGACGCCGAGCCGGTCGCTGACGACCCGTACGCCGAGTTTGAGCGTGAGCTGAAGACGCTGCCTGGCAAGTGGTACGTCATCCACTCCTACGCAGGATTCGAGCGCAAGGTCAAGGCCAACATTGAGAACCGCAAGAAGACGCTCGGTCTCGAAGACTTCATCTTCCAGTGTGAAGTTCCGATGGAAGACGTCGTTGAGATCAAGAACGGTCAGCGCAAGATGGTCACGCGCGTGCGCATCCCGGGCTACGTTCTCGTACGTCTTGACCTGAATGAAGACAGCTGGTCGTGTATTCGTCACACGCCGGGCGTGACGGGCTTTGTGGGCAACGCTCACAACCCGACGCCGCTGCGCTTTGTCGAAGCGTTCAACATGCTCAAGCCGCTCGTTGAGGTCAAAGACGTCAACACGGCCAAGGCCGTTCAAGCCAAGGGTGGAGTTGCAGTTGCACGCACCCCGATTGCCGAGATCGACTTCGAAATCGGCGAAACGATCATCATCAAGGAAGGCTCGTTCGCGGGTCTGCCGGGATCGATCAGCGAAATCAAGCCCGAGAGCGGCAAGCTCACGGTTCTGGTTTCGCTCTTTGAGCGCGAGACACCGGTCGAACTGAGCTTCGACCAGGTCACCAAGCAGTAGCTCAGCACCTAAGCCACCGCAGTTCAGAACTTCTGAATCGCGGGAGAGTGAGCCGGGCATCCGGTTCGTTCGAACGAAAGGGAAAGAAATGGCACCGAAGAAGAAAGTCACGGGTCTGATTAAGCTTCAGATCAAGGCTGGAGAAGCAAACCCCGCACCGCCCGTTGGTCCCGCATTGGGTCAGCACGGTGTGAACATCATGGAATTCTGCAAGGCGTACAACGCTGCAACAGAAGGACAGCGCGGAAACATCATCCCCGTCGAAATCTCGGTCTACGAAGACCGTTCGTTCGACTTCATCCTCAAGACCCCACCGGCTGCTGAGCTCATCAAGAA
>CAEZTD010000027.1_pt1 | contig 13569 bp, 9 predicted proteins | sample 7264131 | NCBI WGS metagenome assembly CAEZTD01 (sample SAMEA6813795, study PRJEB35770) | uncultured Actinomycetes bacterium | biome: Freshwater; feature: Freshwater reservoir; material: water | place: Czech Republic | collected 2015-06-16 | depth 0.5m m
AGACCCCGCCAGTGGAATGACAACGCGAGGAAAATAGACCTTGCTGATGAGATTTGGATTAGCCAGCAAGCTGGACATGCCTCGCATCGATGACGCTTGAAACAATGACCACGGAATGAGTCCGCACAAAAGAAAAAGTGCGTAATTGTCAACGCCGCTGGGGTCGCCCACGGGGCTCTTGATGCTGAAAATGAAAGAGAAAACGAAGGTGTAGACGAGCACCTGGGTCAACGGGTTTGCCAACGACCACAGCTGTCCGAGAAGCGTGGAGCGATACTGCCCGCGGATGTCGCGGAAGGCCAACGCCCACAGCACATACCGTGCGTCGGCAAGCTCTTTCATGTAAGACAAAGCTCGACCCCTCTTGCGGACAAAGGCACAACGCGAACAACCCGTTTGACAACGTCTGCCCTCGCCATAGTACCAAGACGGCACCCTCGCATGACTTCTGGAGCCATAATGAAGAGTTCCCCCTCCCTGAGCGAATGTCGAGGTTTTGCAGATGAGTTTTCGTCGAGCGCTCATCACCGGCGTTGCTGGCCAAGACGGCACGTACCTAGCGCAGCTGTTGCTCTCCAAGGGCTACGAAGTTCATGGGATTGTTCGTGAGGCGGGTCACCCGTCCAACAGCATGCTGGCGCACATTGCGCAGCTGAGCAGTACAGCCGGCGCTCGACTCCACCAACATGTCGGGGACATTCGCAACACCCAGTGGATGGCTCAATTACTTGAGCAAATCATGCCAAACGAGGTCTACAACCTAGCGGCCCAATCAAACGTGGCCACGTCGTTCGCAGAACCGGACGTCACGCACGAAATCAACTACGTGGCTGTCAATAGCCTTCTGGAGTCAGTGCGTCGGCTCGTGCCTCACGCACGTTTCTTTCAGTCGTCCTCGTCAGAGATGTTCGGTCTCACTCCACCGCCGCAAAGCGAAGAGAGTGCGTTCCTGCCGCAGTCTCCCTACGCCTTAGCGAAAGCGGGAGCGCACGTGCTGGTGAGGGAAGCTCGGGAAGAAGGCAATCTCTTCGCGGTAAACGGCATCTCGTTCAACCATGAATCACCGCGACGTTCCACTGCATTCGTCACCCGCAAGATTGCCCATGGCGTTGCGTGCATCGTTCGTGGCGAAGCCGAACACATCGAACTCGGAAACCTAGAGGCAATCCGCGACTGGGGTTACGCACCGGAATACGTCGAGGGTATGTGGCGAAGCCTGCAACACGACGAGCCGCACGACTACGTCTTCGCCAGTGGCCGCGGCCACACGGTTCGCGAATTCGTGCAGTTCGCGTGTGACTCGGTCGGGCTCGATTGGCGAGAGCGCATCACGCACGATGAAGCTTTCGATCGACCGCACGACGTAAAGGCAACTATCGGCGATGCGACCAAGGCGAAGGCGGTTCTTGGTTGGTCAGCAACCACGACAGCGGCCGAGCTTGCGCGCATAATGGTAGAGGCCGACATTGAGCGCGGTTCGAGGCACGTCAGTTTTCTCGACATGCCTCGGCTTGCTGCGTGGGGCTAGACGAACAGAGACGGTGATCAGTCCAGATGGCGACAGTCAATTTTGCGCACGGCACTGCCCTCGCTCAGGCCGCTTACCGCCAAGCGACGTCTCTCGGGCAGCTACTCGAAACAGTTGATTCATTTCGTCCACCAGCAATCGATTTCGAAGCCGCCGCCCATGCAGCAGTACCCGACTCACTCACCGAGGTCTCACGAGCCCTCTTCCACGATCGACGAAACGGATCGCGATTTCTCTCCTCCGCCGACTGGTCTGCTTTGGACCGCGCGCGGGCTTCGTGGCCGGGCTTCGCGCCAGTAGGTCAGTGTCGCATCTTGAGGGAACCCTGGCGAGCAGGTTCGCCAGAACAACGAAGCAAGATTGTTCTGCTCGATGCCCGCACACTTCAGCTTCCCCACATGAACGGCACAAAGAATCATGCGCTCGCTCTGACGCGAGCCTTCGCTGCCGAGCTACCCCCACATCATGACCTTGCGTTCTTCACGAGCCCTCGCCTGCCTGCCCTGGAGCAAGAGATAGCTGCCCTCGCAACAGTCGATTGGCGGTCTGGGCTGATCGGTGATGTCGAGGTTTACGTGCAGCTCGCCACGGTGATGGACCCGAGTGACCCCACAAACCTTGACCTCTTGCGGGCGCCCTGGATTCGACGCGTTTCGGTCTTCCTCGATGACATTAAGGGGCTTCATCCGGCGCACTTCATCGGCACCAACGTTCACTTCTGGGAGCACCAAGTCACGGTCGAAAAGATGAGACCCAGTGATGTCGTACTGACCCTCGGACAGGCGTCCAACGACGAAGCAAGACGATTGTGGGATTCCCTCGAGGAAGGTGAGCACCGACCCGCCTTCGTGATTACGTCATGCCAAAGTGGCTTGGGTCACGTTGCGACTGAACGCACAGAATCCCGCACAAACGAGTTTCTCGTTTTCGGCAACCACTTACCGCACAAGAACGTGGCGCTAGTTGCCGCCGCGAGTTCACTCATTCACGCTGGAACGACCGGCCAGCCGTCGATCACCTTCGTTGCAGCAGTCAGTCCTGTTCTAGAAGACGCCATCCGACGGGTGGCCGAGAACGAAGGCGTCTACGAGTCACAGCGCTGTCTTCAGTTTGAAGCAAACCTCAGCAGTGAGGCGCTGTCGCAACGACTGAGCCAATCACGGGGCGTGATTGTGCCCTCACTTCACGAGGGTTTTTCATTGCCAGTGATCGAGGCCATCGAGCGCGGTGTTCCAGTGGCGCTGTCCCGCATTCCGGCCCATCAGGAGCTTCTGCCAGAAGGGCCTTGGTTTTTTGACCCACGTAGCGTTGAGTCGCTTCTCTCTGCCGTTCGGTCAATGGGCGAAGCTGATGAATCGTGGTCTTTGATGCAGTCGGCCCATCTTGCTGAGAGATACCGCCCATCGACAATGGTCCATGCTGTGCGGGAATCACTCTCGACGCGGACGAATGATGCGCCGTTACGGCGAGCGCAACCCAGTGGTGCTGCACCGCATGAAACCGCGCACTCACGCCACGAAACGGCTGCGGGCATCACTCTCGATCAGCTCCACACGCGCGATACGCAGCTCATGACAGTGCTGCTCGCTCGTCCTCACGTCGATGAGACATTTACGTCGGCGCCAAAGAACCTTCCCTCGTTCAAGCACGTTCACGATGCCGTTGTCGCAGAATTTCACCGGTCTCTGACGTGGCGAGCCGGACGCGTTGTCACCGCACCCCTGAGATGGCTGCGCTCAATTCGAGGGAAATCCTCATGACCGTTGGATCTCAATTTCCTGTGCTCGTCCTGAGCGATTCTGGGCGACGAACAAGCCGTACATTCCGCAGATTCACCTCCGAACTCCAGCAGTCCGGAGGGGTTCTGCTGCCGATTGGAAAGCGTGTGCGCGATGTTCTCGAACAGGTGCGCTCCGCCGCGCCCTCTACGCACGTTCTTTTTCTTGGCTCCACGGATGCTCCGCTCGCCGGTCTCGTGGCAACCATCGACACCGCTGTTTTCCGCAGTTTCACACAGGACGTGGTGTACGCCGACAAGACGCAGTCCCTAAAGACTTCGATGCCTGAAGACGTCCGGCGGCTCCCGGCCTGGTCCCCTCATCGCATTGAACATGAGAATTTTGTTGGTGAAAGTTTCCTCGTGCGAATCCCCTTTCTGCTCTCAATCGGGTCACAACTCGACCTTGAATCTGACTGGGACTCCTGGGCCTTTTTGCGAGCTGCAAAGGAGTGCGCCGGACGCGTAGCGAAAGTCGACGAGACCTGGTTCGCCACATCTCGCGTTCCTCGAACATCACCAGTCCGATCGTTCACACCTCCCACTTCAGGGTTGTCTGCATCTGACTGCAGTCTCATCACCCTCACAGCAGGGGCTCAGGACACGTCACGCAGGTTCCCTACTCTGGTCGAAGAGCACCTCGAGGCAATCTCGGGTTCGAGTGCCACAGACGCCGAACAAATCCTTGTTCTCGGGCCGGAGTGCCCTCCTGCTCTGCGCGCGACGCTCGAGTCACGCGTTTCACCCAAGCTGAAGGTTGTCAACGTCGAGAACGCGTTCAATTTCGCTCACCGATGCAATGTCGGGCGAACCGTCTCTTCGGGTGACATCACCGTGCTTGTTAATGACGACTTCATTCCATCTCGGCCCGATTGGCTTGAACGACTGCTCGAACCGTTTTCAGACCCGGAGGTCGGCATTACGGGTGCCACGTTGCTCTATGCCGACGATACGATTCAGCACGTCGGAGTGGGCGTGCGCCACGGCAACTTTCACCACTTCTACGTCGGCGCCGAGCTCACCGACCCGCGTATCGCGCAACTTGTCGCGATGAATCGCGAGGTCGACGCGGTCACCGGCGCGTGCTTCGCCATTCGTACGAAGCTATTCGACGACGTCGGCGGATTAACCGAGGGATTTCCATTGAACTACAACGATGTCGACCTCTGCCTCAAGGTTCGTGCACTCGGCTATTCAGTAGTTTTGGTTGGCGCGCCGCTGGGCTACCACCTTGAGTCGCGCACTCGCGCTGCAGTGTCACTCCCAGAAGAATCCCTCTTGTTCTTTTCCCGCTGGCCCCATAGGGCGAGTGAATCCGATTTCCCTTTTGAAAACCTGGCGTGATTCATGCCACAGACCAGTCGAGAAGGGGGCCCGAATGTCCCGAGCACGTAATGTCTCCGTGATTCTTCACGTCGGCCCTCACAAGACCGGGTCGTCGAGCATCCAGGCGTTGCTCGCATCCCAGCGTGACACATTGGCTTCCCTCGGGGTCTTTGTACCAGACGGAGTGTCCGACGAGTATCCAGGACATCACATGGTTCCGTTCGCGCTGTGGGATCGTGACATCTCTTCATTGGGTGGGTCTGACGTGGACGATCTGTCGAAACTTCTCGCGTCGTGGCTCGAGTCGGCATGGGAGAAGGGTTGCTCTCGGCTCGTTCTTTCCGCAGAAGATTTGTCAACCATGACGGATGAGCAATGGGGGCAGCTCGCCGAGGACCTCACTGTCGCACAGCGGATTGCCGACATTCACATCGATTCGCTCAATGTGTGCGTCACCGACCGAGATCTCGAAGCACGCGTTCGGAGCACGGCACGCGAACTCGTCAAGGGTGGCGCGAGCGACTCAGCGGAGGTTCTCGAAGGACTGCTCCGCGCGGACATCCCAACGCAAGACCATGCAATCGCTGAATTCGTCTCGCAGCTACCGATGCCGACCCGGGTGATACGCACACCCTTTGAGGGCGAAGATTTTGTGAAGCGGTGGTGCGAAATTAACCTGGGTTCGGAGATTGCCGAGCACATTCCGCGTGATGCTCTCGAGCGAAGAATCAACGAGATGCTCTCGGAGAACACGCTGGAGCAACTGCGTGAGTTCAATCGGCTAAACGCCCCGCGCGCTGGGCTGAATCCGCTCCATCCGTTTTCAACGTTGGACTCAGAGGAAGAGCGACTCGCGTTTGAGCGGCTCAAGATGTTTCGATGGGTACTTGCTGAGCGTGACCGGTACTACACGGAGATGAACCGGCTTGCGTATCGGCTCACGGAGCTCAGAGAAGAGTGGGAGAACTGATATGAAGTTTTTTTCTCGTCGAAGGAATCCGGGAGTCCGGCTGAATCCGCCTCGGGATTTTGACGAGGCCTTCTACTTGTCTGCGCACGAGGATGTTGCCCGCGCTGTTGCGCGGGGAGATTTCGCTTCGGGATTCGAGCACTTCGAAATCCACGGGACTGACGAACGGCGGGCGTGGAGCACCCTGAGTGGACTCGCATCGTTCGCGCGCACGGCTTCATTCGGCACCGGGATTTACCGTCCCAAAACTTTGAGGACTCGCTTTACGCGACCCATCTCGATGCCGTCATTGTCGGGTCGACGCGCGACAGGTCAGCTTCTCATTTTGGTGCCACACTTGCGAGCCGAACTCTTCTACGCGGGATACAGTTCGTTCTTTGCAGAGTGCGCGCAAGTGGCTGTCGATTTCACTTCTGTTCGGGTGATTTGCTTCGACATCGACATCAGTGCAGGGTTGCTGGACGAATACCTCCCTGGGGCGCGCATCGACTCACGCCACTCGTTGAGTGACGAACTCATCGACGAGCCCGATCTCATCATCACGTTCGACACAACGACAACGCTCGCGGCCTGCGACACCTGGGGGCTCGCCAGCCGCACCATCTATTACTGCCAAGACTTCGAGGCGGGATTCCACCCCTACGGTTTCGAGTACACGCAGGCGCTTCGGGCGCTTCACGTCGCCGAACACATCGTGGTTTCGACCCCACAGTTGAAGGACTTCTTGGAGCGGGGCGGCTACCTCTCAACCCGTGACGTTTCTGTCACGGTGCCACAGGTGAAGAAGTTGCGTCAGCGCGAAAAGGTCCAAGGCCGGGTATTCGTCTATTTTCGGCCTGAGGCCTTCAACGCGCGCAACATGGCTGATCTGTTGTTGCCCCAAATCTTGGAATTCTGCGAAACGCATGCTGGTTACGAATTCTTCCTCGTCGGGACCGTCGCGACAGATCTTGCCTTTGTGCACGGAGAGAACTCAATCACCGTCTTGAGCAAGTTGAGCTTCGAACGCTACGAGGATCTCGTCATGTCGAGTGAAGTCGCCATCAGCTTGATTTACTCAGCGCATCCGGGGGTAGTTGCCTATCAGGCCGCCTTGTCTGGAATTCCAACAATCACGAACGTGTTTGACAATCGTTCAGCCGCGGACCTGCGCTCCTTGTCGCCCAATCTGATTCCCTTTGACGTCGTTCGCGACTCGTTCGACGACGTTCTCGCTCAAGCCTTTGCTCATCAGGTCGTGTCCCAAGAGAGTTTCCGATTCGGTGACGTCGCAGAAGGTTCTAGCGTCGAATACATGCGTGGTGTGGGACGCAGACTGTCCGCGCGCTAAGCCCTGTGCATTGGCTCGGTTCCGAGCCACGACGCGCGCACGCGAGCGTATCCGCAATTGGTTCGGGTCATCCATACACTGATGGCAATGTCTGAATAGAAAGGAATGACATGTCATTAAGGAAATATGCGGCTGAGTTCTTGGGAACGTTCTGCTTGGTGTTCCTCGCCGTGGGAGCTGCCGTCTTCGGAATTAGCGCCACGGTTGGCGTGGGTGGAACGGGACCCGGTTCGGGCATTCTCGGTGTTGCCTTTGCCTTCGGCCTGGTTCTGTTTGCGCTCGCGTACGCTTTCGGGCCGATCTCGGGCACCAATGTGAACCCGGCTGTGACGCTCGGGATGCTCCTCGCCAAGCGACTCTCGCTGAAGGATGCTGTGGGCTACTGGGTTGCACAGGTTCTTGGAGCTATCGCCGGCGCCGCATTGCTTCAGGCATTCGTTTCGTTCTTTGGTGTGACGGACCGCACCGGAGCTCTGGGCACGAATAGCTACGACAACGGTGCCATTAACATGACCGGCGCCTTCGTGCTGGAAGTTGTGCTCACCGCCGTCTTCGTGCTCGTGATTCTCTTGGTCACAGAGAAGGCTGCAACGCCCACCCTCGCCGGTGCGGCAATTGGCTTCACGCTCGTCTTGGTTCACATCGTCGGCATCCCGCTCACGGGCACGTCGGTCAACCCAGCTCGGTCGTTCGGACCCGCGCTGTTCGTTGGCGGAGAAGCTCTGGCGCAAGTGTGGCTCTTCATCGTTGCTCCACTCGTCGGTGCCGTTGTGGCGTGGGCCGCATGGAAATTGCTCCGGGTTGAGGCAACTGCTGAGAAGTCCCGCTCCTAATCGCAACTAGCTAAACCCCGTCCGACCCCAGCTGTGTTTGGCTGGGGTCGGACGCATTAACACCATCTAGGGAATCCTCATGACCGTTTCGTTCACGACCGAAATCCTTCGTGAAGGAAACCACGCGTCGATAGAAATTCCCGACTCAGTGCTCCTGGAACTTCGCGCAAACAAGCGCGCACCACTCTTGGTTTCGATTAACGGCCACACCTACCGAAGGACTGCGGTTGGCGTTGGTGGGGCCTGCAGAGTCGTCTTTCCTCAGCGGGACCGAGAGCTCGCCGGCGTAAGCGAGGGAGAGGTCACGGTTCACGTGCAACTCGAGACAAGTCGACGCGACGTTGAGTTGCTCCCGGAGTTGTTGGACGCGCTCACACACGCGAGTCTGCTGGAGGCCTTTGAAGCGTCCAGCTACTCCCGGCGTCGAGAGTGGGCGAACTTGGTCGTTGAAGCCAAGCGGCCAGAAACACGTGTCCGGCGCATCCAGAACGTCATCGACTCGGTGAAAGCCGTTTCTTAGCGCTGCTTGAACACGAATCCGCAGTTGTTGCAGTTGCGCATGAAGCCATGCGGCATCACCTGTTGGTGGGTATCCATCTAACTCGCCACCATGAAGTCAGGGCCCCGAGGTTGGCGCCTTTAGGCTCGGAAGCGAAGTTCGGCAGGAATCCCGCCGCGGCGCAGAATCGTCGGGCGAGAGCGAAGCACGATTTTAGCGAGCCCCGGATGCGAGAGAAGCCAGAGGCCGGCTCGAATCCTCACGTTTAGCTGTCCCGACGTGCGTCCTGTCGAAGAGACAAGCAGCGCACGCAAGTCACTTGCGATTGCGCGGGCAGTATCGTGATCCCGAATCGTGAGCGCCGTCGCATAGTCCATCATGAAGCTCTGCCTGAGCCGGGGAATCAAGAAATCCCGAATAAAGTATGTTCGCGTCCGCGGGTTATCGGGCACCGTCGATGAGATGTTCGCGGCGAAACGCAGCCGACTTGCTCGAAACGTCGGCGACATGGAACTTCCTGATCCGTGAACGCGATAGTGGACCAACGCTCCGGTCACGAACGTTGGATTCCATCCCGCTCTAAACCCACGAAAATAGAGGTCGTCATCCTCGTAGCCTTGGAGTCGCTCATCAAAGCCCCCGATGGAGAGAAAATCTGTGCGACGGACCATGGTCGCGCTGGGCAGCGCCATGATGTCGCCCTCGAGAATCTCGGTGATGCTTCGCTTGGGATGGCCATTGCCCGCGAGCGCGTTGAGCCGAACGATGAGGAGCCCCCCATCGGCATCAATGGTGTTCACGTCCGAGTAGACCATCGACGTTGATGGGTTGTCATCGAGAATTGCCTTCAAGCTGGCAGCGTGCCCCTGGAGCCAAATGTCATCTTGGTCAAGAAACGCTAGATAATCTCCTGTTGCGAGTTGAGCACCTTCGTTCCTGGCAGCCGACTGACCGACCCCAGCGGTTCGAATGGTTCGAAACTGCACGAGGGAACTCTGCTCAAACTCTGCGACGAGAGTCATGGTTTGGTCTGTTGACGCGTCATCGATGACGATTACTTCGCTGACTGAGTCGCCTTGCGCTGCGATGGAGCGCAAGGCCTGAGAAACGTATTTCTCCCCGTTGTGAACAGGCATGATTACCGTTACGGAACTCATCGATTCCCCCAATTCTGGGCAATGCCGTCAACGGGGTAGTCGTGTGCTCGCTCTCGGCCGGTCTCCGAATCGTAAGGCCACGACGCGGCGAGCCCTGCATCCGAGACCTTTTCGGTGATTATCCAGGTTGTGCTCGGGCTAACGAAGGATGGCATGTCATCAAATGCCGGTGAACGCCGATCGGCTTCGGGAATGACCCGAGCGACATCCGATTCACCGGCCACCATTGTGCGGCAACCAATCTCTACTGAAAAAAGTGTCTGCAAACCCTCTGCAGAGACTCGAAAAAAGTCATTCGGCTGAGAATGGCTCGGCCACACCCATGGCACCGAGTGGGCCATGATTCCGCCAGGCTTCACTACGCGCAACATCTCGAGCACTGCGACCCACGGCATCGCGAGGTGCTCGATTACTGACTCGCTGAACACAACCGCGAACTGGTCGGCCGCAAATTGAGCACGGAGGTCATGAATGTCACCAACAACATCCACCCCCGGTCCCGCGTGAATGTCGAGCGAGACAATTTGACGCGACCCGAAGAGCGAGCGGATTTCAGCGAGTCGATTCGCATCGTCTGTTCGAATACCAATAGCGAGAACTGGGCCGTCGGGAGCATGTGAGACGGCCTTCGCGACTTCCGTGCGGAATGACCGAGTGTCACTCGGACGCTTCTGAGGAAGTGGATGCAACGGAAGCTGCCAGCGAATGACGGCATCTCCCTTCGAGGTTGTCAATGTGATGTCAAGGAATTCACCTCGGCCACCGGGAATAAAGGCTCTAAAGCCATTTGTTGACTTCTTTGGCAAATCGCCGAAAAGCGGGTCCAGGTCAGAACGGACTTTGCGTTCGGCATCTTGCACAACGTCTCCGTGCCGCAGGCGAATCGACCTGACGGGAGTTGCTCCAAGATGCGCCCATCCTTCGACAAAAACACCGCTCGAGTCGCGACTATAACTGTCTATGCCAAAGTGCAGCGGCGGCAGCGGCTCGGCGAGGGTGATGCGGCGCAAGAATTCGGAAGCAACGTGATTCGCTCGGTCAAGTCGGTCGAGCGCAGCGTTGGAATGGCGGATGAGCGAAATTTCGTGTGCAACAACCGCTGGCGAATTCAAGCACGCACCAATACATCGTTCGTAGAGCTCAATCGCGGAGTCGACTGCGCCCGCGCGCTCATTCATGCCCGCAAGCATGAAGAGAGCGTCTTGACCGGCTACTCGTTCTGCGTCATCAGAACTCGCGGTGAGTTGATGGACGGACTCCAGGCATTCGCGCGCAAGCCTGCCGACAGCACCATCGTGCCCGTGGGCGACCGCTTCAACCAAGACACGCGCTGCAAGGTAGGGGCGACGAACATCAACGAGGTCAAATGTTGCAAGCGCGTCGCGCTGCGCCACATCAGGCTTTATTCTCGCAAGGGCGATGAGGCGATTCACAAAGCTCTCGCGAGCCAAAGAAAGAAGGTGGGGGTTCGGCGGCGCACCGAGACTCAGCCACTTTCGGACGGAGTCAATCGAGGTCTGGAATTTGATCGAGGCTTCATGGGCGTCTCGGGTGCCCAAGAGTGCAATCACGCCCTCGCCATAGGCGAGTGACGTAACCGTCGGAAGTGCGATCACGGTAGACCCTGCTTTCGCATCCGCGACAAGTTGATTCAAATTGTCCGTTCCGTACTTCAATTTGAGGTCACCACGAATCTGCTCGGCTCTATGTTGCGCCTCCACAAGGTCACCAGAAGCAACCAACGAATCAAAAAGTCGTCGGCCTGCCGCAATTCGAACAGACGACCCCGGCTCTGTTTTCTCCGTTATCGCGCCGTACCACTCGTTTAGTTCTGCGCGCGAGACTTCTCGCCGCCGAAAGCGCTCCAGAGCGGCGGGAGAGTGTGCGGCGGACATGATGAGCGTTTCGCCTTCTTCGACGACGGAAAAGTGAACGAAGCCTGCTCTGCGCAGCAACGCACGCATGCCTTCGGCGCTCGCCACGAATGCGTGAAACCCGGGGCTGAGGGCTGCTTCAACAATCGAGTCGGAATGGTTGGGTGAGACAACCGCACGGTTCGGGGTCGACAACATGAGCACGCAAGATTCACTCATTTGGCTTCGGAGTGTCTCGAGAAACGCAAGTGGGTTGGGCACGTGCTCAACAACTTCACTCGACAGTATAAAGTCCGGGGTCCCCGTGAGCTCACTACCCGGTTCGAAAAATTCATTACGGATATCTACTCCCAAAGCTGATGCGCCCGCAACACCCAAGAGCGACGGCTCAAAGCCAGTTGCGTTCCAGCCGAACACATCGCTCGCGAATGCAAGGGAGAAGCCGAAACCGCAACCGACATCGACGAAGTTCTTAACTGCTTCTTGAGGCATGCTGCACACCATGCCCGCAATCGAATCAATCCCGACGCCAACTTCAAGGTAAGAAGCCACTTCGAATTCGGTCTGCGAGAAATACTGAGGTTCGGCGAGCACTTCTAAGCTGGCACAATTCGGGCACTCGATGGGATCGACGGTGATGCCGAGACCCGTCACGAATCGGAGCAGGTGCCGCCCTGAACCCCTAAATCCGCATAAACGACAATCGATTTCTGCCGTGCCCTTCTTCCAGGTAACTTTCGACACGATGCTCTCTCGATCCTGGGGGCCAAATGGGACTCGCTGATGCGGGTCCGAGTTCTCACGAACCTCCCCCCGACGTTGCCGAGCAAGTACCAGAATGCGGAGGTCCCTAGAGATTCTAGACGCGGGGATGAAACAACTTCAGATACTTGAGGGAATCCGCCTTAGCGCTGCTTGAACACGAATCCGCAGTTGTTGCAGGTGCGCATGAAGCCATACGGCGTCACCTCTTGGTGGGTATCCATGGATCCACACGTCGGACAGTCGTTAATGCTCATGGGTCTCCCTCGGGTGCTCGTCGAGACAATTTGACCACGACCTACTGACGGCGCGTCGTCATCTCGAAAGTGACGAGAGAAGCCGGTTCGTCGAGATCAATGCGCCGCCCAGAACAGCCGGAATTCCTCCGCCAGGATGCACCGACGCGCCAACGCGCCAGAGCCACCTGCTGCGCCACGACGAATAAGCCGGAGCGTGGAACGGCCCGCTTCGCCACCAGGGATGACTCTCGCCATAAAGAGCGCCGCCGAGCCCGCCGAATCCGGCAAAGTACTCGGGGTGAAGCATCGTGTGATCGGTGATCATCGCCGATAGCGGTCGGGGGAGTTCGAGAATGTCACTGATTCGCGCCATCTCTCGTTGAACAAAATCGCTCGTGATGTCATATTGCTTGCCGTCCGGCGGTGCCGTGAGCAAAATGGCTACGGTCGGTCGGGCATTGGGGTAAATGTGTCCGGCTCGGTAGTAGTTCAGAAAAGCCATGGTCTGAGCTGGCAGTGTGCGATTCTTCAAGCTCGAATACAGGTCATCGGGGTCATCGGGCATGATCACCGAGTGCGTGACCACCTCGCTCGGAAGCTCCTCGTCAAGCACGGCAAACACCGCGATACCCGAACACGATGCAGATCGGCTCTGCTTGACCTTCTTGCCCATCAGACCAGCCAAGACACCCGCATCCAGACCACTGACAATGATGTCGGGTTCGTAGGTGGCCGTTTCGGTGACCACGCGTCGACGCGCCACAGACGTCACACGTTCGTTGAGGTGAATGGATGCGCCAGATTCGGTCGCGAGACGAGCGAGCATTTGCGCGAGCTCATTGACCCCTCCGGTGGGAACCCACACCCCATCGGTCGACATCACAGCAGGCATCGTGGCGAAGAGAGCAAGTGTTTTGCTCGGCGCGACGCCGGCATTCAGCGTGTGAATCGAGATGACCTCACGCAGGTCTTCGGGCATCCAGGAAAGTCCATCGAGATACTTTTTGGTGGTCAATCTGCTGCCATAGTGAAGAAAGAGCTTTGCGGCAGCGGGCACAATGGCGGCGTCCCACGGATCGTTAGTCAGCATGGTCGTGATGTGTTCGCCCAGGGGTCCGTGTTCAGCTTCAAATCGATCCCAGGCGGGTTGCCACGCGTTTCCAGACTCCACGGGCAGATTCGCTGCCTGCCCTCGAAAGAAGTAGCGCCCAACTTCGGGCAGGCGCTGCAGATCAAGTGGGGCAATGTCGTCAGCTGTCGCGGCCGAGTCCCCG
>CAEZTD010000028.1_pt1 | contig 13387 bp, 9 predicted proteins | sample 7264131 | NCBI WGS metagenome assembly CAEZTD01 (sample SAMEA6813795, study PRJEB35770) | uncultured Actinomycetes bacterium | biome: Freshwater; feature: Freshwater reservoir; material: water | place: Czech Republic | collected 2015-06-16 | depth 0.5m m
GGAGAGCTACTTCGACTCACTCGACGAATACCTGAGCCGAGTCTCGTCGTAATGGCGTCGGGTGTGCTCGTTAGTGGGCGAGGCCGGCCTTGTCGGCGATCTTCTTCATCCACTTCGGAGCCCACCAGTTGGCGTCGCCGAACAGCTTCATCAGTGCGGGCACCAGAAGCGCGCGCACCACGGTGGCGTCGAGCAGAATCGCAAACGCGATGCCGAGCCCCAGCATCTTGACCGTGCTCACACCCGAAGTGACGAACGGCAAGAAGTTGAAAGCGAGCACGAGGGCAGCTGCGGTGATAATGCGTCCGCTTCGCTGAAGTCCGATGGCCACCGATTCGGTTGTGCTCAGGCCGAGTTCATGTTGTTCCTTGATTCGGCTGAGCAAGAACAGTTCGTAGTCCATCGACAAGCTGAATGTCACGACGGCAATCAGGATGAACATCGACGCGTCGATCGAACCCGTGACGGTGAATCCGCCCAGCAACCAGCTGAGATGTCCCTCGAGAAAGACCCACGTCAACAGCCCCAGGGTGCTCAGCAATGAAACTACGTTGAGCGCCACGGCTTTGATGGGCAGCAGGATTGAGCCCGTGAAGAGGAAGAGCAGTATCAATGTGCTGATGACGATCCAGCCGATGACCAGAGGTAGCTTGTCGGCGATTGCCTCGAGTGAGTCGGCGTAGTCTGCGGCGATGCCTCCGACGAGCACGTCGAACGGATGCTCAATCGCACGAATTGCGTTCGTCAGGTCGACTCCGTCACTCGAGCGCGCCTCGACGTCGTGAATCGCGACGATGCGCTGGTCGTCCCCGTTGACATAGTCGCTGAACAGCGGTGCGGCGCGCGGATCGGTGACGCCATCGACAGTGACGCCGAGCGCACTCTGCACGCGCACCACGTTGCCGAGTTGACTCAAGTGGGTGACATACGTCGACAGTTGTTCGTCGGTCGCACCGGTGGCAATCATCTGCACGGGTTTGGCTTCTTGCCCGTCAAAACGCTCGCGCTGAAATTCACTCGCGACAGCAATCGGGGCATCCGCCGGCAGAATGCGTTCGTCGACGAGCCCGAACTTGACTGAGCTACCCAGGGCCATTAATCCGCCGAGCGCGGCGAGGGTCACGACAAGCACGAGAACAGCGCGCTTCATGACGAAACGAGACAGCTTGGCCCAGCCACCATTGTCGCCCTTGGGGGCTGTGGTGCGAACAACGCGCCACGCGTTGACGCGATCGCCGAGGAGGGTGAGCACTGCCGGCAACGCGATTAGGGCTCCGGCGAGGGCTGTTCCGACAACGGCAATTCCGGCGAAGGCGAACGAGCGCAGAAAGTACTGGGGGAAGACAATCATCGAAGAGGTGACTACCGCCACGGTGATTCCCGAGAACAACACGGTTCGGCCCGCCGTTGCCATCGTTGTGGTCACCGCGTCGGCAACTGACTTGCCGCTGCCTCGTTCTTCACGGAACCGATTCACGATGAGGAGCGCATAGTCGATACCTAAGCCGAGCCCCATACCTGTAATCAGGTTGAGCGCGAAGATAGACACGTCCGTTTGAAGTGTGGCCAGCCAAATAAAGAAGAAACTGCCGAGAATGCCCAGACCACCCACGAGCAGCGGGAGCCCGGCCGCCACGACGGAACCGAACACGAAGATGAGCAGAATCAAGCTCAACGGAATCGCGATGCTTTCAGCGAGCTGCAGGTCGGATTCGATCGTCTCGTTGAGCGCGACGGCCATGGCCGCGACGCCGGTGTAGTAGATGTCGACGCCGTCGATGGATGAACCCAGTTCGTCTTCGATGAGTTTGGTTTGGGCGCTTCGCGAGCTGGCCGACGTGTCGGTGTAGGTCACGAACACGTACGCCGCCTCGCCATCGACACTCTTCAGTGAGTCGGGGCGACCGAGTGAGTAGTAGGTGTCGATCTGGTCGATACCGCCGAGCGCAGAAATTTCGTCAACGATTTTCTGAGCGGCAACTTCTGACTGCGTGTCGTCTGCACTTTGCTGAAAATCGAGGATGATGGCAAGTTCCGGCGGGTGGTCACCGAAGTCCTCTTGCAGCACGTTCACCACGCGCATCGAGTCGGAGTTCGGGTCGCTATATCCGCCCGACTGCATTGCGGGGAACACCTGGAGTCCGCCAATGGCGGAGAGGCCAACGAGCGCAACAAAGCTGATGAGTGTTGCGAGTGGGCGACGGATAATGGCTTGCGTCAGACGGCGCACGGGGAACCTCCTTGAAGAACTCTCCAAGCCTATGCGTGTGGCGAGGCGCCGAGATTCCGCACGGAAGTTGCAGCTGCGGCAATGGCGTCAACCGTTGACTCGAGGTCTTCTTTCGACGTTGTGTGGGCGAAGCTAAATCGCACTTGGGTGCGCGCGACATCGTCGGCGAAGCCGCACGCCCGCAAGACGTGCGACGGCTCATCTTTGCCGGCAGCGCAGGCGGCACCACTCGACACGATGATTCCGCGTTGCTCGAGTTCGAGCAGCAGGGTCTCTCCGTTCAAGCCTTCAAAAACGAATGATGCAATCGACGGGATGCGCACGGTCGCGTCGAGCGCCAGCCCAGGTGTTGGTCGCACAACCGCAGGGCCAACCAGCGCGGCCTCGGGCACGGTGGCGAGAACCGCGTCAATGAAGTCGGCGCCCATCTGGGACACGCGCGTCGCCTCGGCCTGCAATGCGTCATCGCGAGGCACTGCGTGCTCGATGGCCGTCGCGAGGGCGACGGCCCAGGCCACGTTTTCGGTTCCCGATCGGCGGTCACCTTCTTGGCCGCCTCCGTGGAGTGTCGGCTCAATCGCGAGACCGGAGCGCAGATAAACCGCGCCAGATCCTTTGGGGCTACCCAGTTTGTGGCCCGAGATGGTGAGGGCGTCAACGCCGTAGGCGTGTGACTCCGCTCGAGTCGGTGAAACGTCGAGCCAGTTGGCGGCCTGCACGGCATCGGTGTGCAGGAGCGCACCGACCGAGTGAGCCATTCTTGCGAACTCAGCGACCGGGTGAACGAGGCCGTTTTCGTTGTTCGCCGTCATGAGAGTCACCAGAGTCGTGTCGGGTCGAAGGGCCGCCTCGAGTGCGGAAACCTCGATCGCGCCGCTACGGTCGACCGGCAACCACGTGACCTCGAAGTCATGCATACGCTGCAGATAGTCGATCGACGCCAACACCGCTTCGTGCTCGGTACGCGCCGAGATGATGTGTTTGCCGCGCGGGTTGGCCAACGCGAGACCGACAACGCACAGGTTGTTGCCTTCGGTGCCACCTGAGGTGAAAACCACGTCGTGCGACGAGACGCCGAGCCAATTCGCAATCGAGCGTCGTGCATCCGTCAGTGCACCGGCCGCCCTCGCGCCGAGTTCGTAGGTGCTGCTGGGGTTGCCGAAGTCACCTGTCAACCACGGCCAGGCGGCTTCGAGTGCACCCGGAAAAACCGGTGTCGTCGCAGCGTGGTCGAGGTAAATCATCAGCGCCTAGTTGCCCGCGGTGATGTCAACGTCGAGACCGAGGTCGAGCGCGCGGGCGCTGTGCGTCAGGGCGCCAATCGAAATGACGTCGACGCCGGTTTCGGCAATCGCGCGAACAGTCTCGCGGTTAACGCCACCACTGGCTTCGACAATCGCACGGCCTGCAACGAGAGCAACACCGGTCGCCAGGTCAGCAGGCGAGAAGTTGTCGAGCATGATGATGTCGACGCCGGCGGCAAGCACTGGCTCAATCTGCTCGAGGCGGTCCACTTCAACTTCGAGTTTCATCGTGTGGGGGAGTTCCGCACGCACTCGCGCGAGTTCGGTCGTGAGGTCTTTCCCTCCGGCGGTGAGCACGGCGAGGTGGTTGTCTTTGGCCATGACGGCATCCGACAAGCTGAAGCGATGGTTGCGACCGCCCCCGCACACCACGGCGTGACGTTCGAACGCACGAAGGCCAGGCGTGGTTTTGCGCGTGTCGGCAATAACGGCTGTCGTGCCGGCGATCAGCTCTACGAATTCCGAGGTGAGTGTGGCGATGCCCGACATGCGCTGGGCAAAGTTGAGTCCGATGCGTTCGCCGGTGAGGATGCCCCTCGCCGGGCCACTCACGCGCGCGAGCACGTCACCCGCGGCAAACCTCGCACCCTCACGAATCTCAAACTCAACGAGCACGCGAGGGTCGGTCAACGTGAAGGCCGCTTCGAACGCAGCCGCGCCCGCGAACACTCCCGATTCGCGCGCACGCAGGGTTGCCACCGCGGTCGCGTCGACCGGAATGAGGTATTCACTCGTGACGTCTCCCCACGGAGCGTCTTCGCGCAGGGCGGTCGCGACCACCTCGTCAACAATCGTTTGGTCGATCATGAGTCGCCTTTCTCCACGAGCACGATCGGTCGGGCCGAGCCGGGCAGTGTTTGGGGGTAGTCGAGTCGGTAGTGTGCTCCGCGCGATTCTTCACGAGCGAGGGCCGCTTCGGTGACCGCACTTGCGAGCAGGAGCAGGTTCGCGTCTTCCCAGTCGGGAAAGAGACGGTTTGCAACTGGCGCCGCGCGCCAGCCGGCGATGCGTGCTCGAGCCGATTCGAGTCCGGCGGCGTCACGCGCCAGGCCGACGTTGTCCCACATCATGGTCTGCAGCTCGATGCGGTCAATGACGTCGGGCTTCTTCGCTGTTTGCGAGATGTGGTTAACCGCGTTGGTTCCTGCTTCGCCCGCGCGTTCGAATCCCGGTTCTTGAATGCGCAAGTGTGCCAGCGGTGGTTGGTCTGCCCAGCGCACCGACGGCGGATCAACCGGCCACGGCTCGTCGAGGGCCGCCACGGCTCGGTGAGAAAACACGACCGATTCGAGCAACGAGTTCGATGCCAGACGGTTGGCTCCGTGGGTTCCCGTGCAGGCGACTTCACCCACGGCGAAAAGCCCTTCGACCGACGAGCGGCCGAACGTGTCGGTTGCCACGCCACCCATCCAGTAGTGCGCCGCGGGCGTGACCGGAATCGGTGTGCGCGCCCAGTCGAGTCCGTAGCGGGCGCAGGCAGCGTTGATGCTCGGAAAACGTTTCGCCAGAAAATCGGCTCCGAGTGCCGTGGCGTCGAGCAACACGGGCACACCACCTTGCGCGAGCATCTCGCGCTGGATGGAACGGGCCACGATGTCACGCGGTGCGAGCTCGGCGCGCGGATCCACTTTTGTCATGAATCGTTCGCCGGCGGAGTTGACCAGCACAGCTCCTTCGCCACGCACGGCTTCAGAAATCAAGAACGACCCGGGCACGGCCAAGGCGGTCGGGTGAAACTGGTAGAACTCGACATCGGCGAGCACGGCTCCGGCCCGAAACGCGAGGGCGACGCCGTCGCCGGTGGTCACGGCTGGGTTGGTCGTGTGGCGATACAACTGACCCGCACCTCCGCTGGCGAGGATCACCGCGTCGGCCTCGATGGTCTCGGGGCCAGCCGATGTCAGCACGGTCACTCCGGTGACGGTGTTCCGCCCGCTTTCGTGCGTGTGCGTCACGATGTCGGCAACGAAGTCGTATTCGCGAATGTCGGCCACGTTGGCTTTGACCGCGGCGACGAGTGCCGCGCTGATGCCCGCGCCGGTTGCGTCGCCGCCCGCGTGCAGAATTCGCGCGTGGGAGTGAGCCGCTTCGAGTCCGCGAGCAAAGTCGCCAGAGTCGCCTCCGGAGGCCCGGTCGAAGTTCACGCCAAATGACACCAGGTCGTTAATTCGCTGGGGCCCCTCGGCACACAGCACGTCGACGGCGGGCGGCCAGCAGAGTCCGTTGCCGGCGTCGAGAGTGTCGGCGACGTGCGACGCGATGCTGTCGTCCGTCGATGTCACCGCCGCGATGCCCCCCTGCGCGTAGTGCGTGTTGCTCTCGCCGAGCGTCGACTTGGTCAGCAGGGTCACACGCGAGGTGCGCGCGGCCTCGACCGCGGCGATGAGCCCGGCGATTCCACTGCCAATGACGACGACGTGTTTCATGACTACTTTCGTGAGCTGGTTCGGTTAGGCCGGTTTGGATTCTCAGACAGGTTTCGCAGCGAGCATGCGCTCGAGCGCGACGCGCGCCGGTTCGGCAACATCTGCCGGCACGCTGATCTGATTGACGACCTCGCCGGCGACAAGTCTTTCGAGCACCCACGCGAGGTACCCGGGGTGAATGCGGTACATCGTCGAGCATGGGCAGACCACGGGGTCGAGACAGAAGATGGTGTGTTGCGGATGCTGAGCCGCAAGCCGCTGCACCATGTTGATCTCGGTGCCAATGGCGAAGGTAGTCGGTGTGGTCGCCCCTTCGACCGCTTTGCGAATGTAGTCGGTTGACCCGGATTCGTCGGCCGCATCGACGACGTCCATCGGACATTCGGGGTGCACAACGACGCGAACGCCCGGAAAGTCGACGCGCGCCTTTTCAATCTGTGCGACCGTGAACCGCTTATGCACCGAGCAGAAACCGTTCCACAGAATGACCTTGGCCGATTCGAGTTGGTCGGCGGTGTTGCCGCCGAGCTCGCGGCGACCGTGCCACAGCGGCATGTCGTCGACCGAAATTCCCATGGCCTTGGCGGTGTTGCGACCGAGGTGCTGGTCAGGAAAAAACAGCACGCGGTGGGCCCGCTCGAACGCCCACTCGAGCACGGTGGCCGCGTTCGACGAGGTGCAGACGATTCCGCCGTTCTCTCCGCAGAAGCCCTTGAGCGCCGCCGACGAGTTCATGTACGTCACGGGAATCACGGGCACCTTGCCCGAAGCATCGGGCCCGGTTCCGTAGAGGTCGGTGAGTTCCTTCCAACATGCGGTGACCGACTCGATGTCGGCCATGTCAGCCATGGAGCATCCGGCAGCCAAGTTTGGCAAGATCACCTGTTGTTCGGGGCGAGACAAAATGTCGGCGGTCTCGGCCATGAAGTGCACACCACAGAACACGATGTAGTTGGCCTCGGGGCGGTCGGCGGCCGCGCGAGCGAGCTGGAACGAGTCACCGAGGTAGTCGGCATGCTGCACGACTTCATCGCGCTGGTAGAAGTGCCCGAGAATCACGAGCTTGTCGCCCAGGGTGTCTTTGGCGGCACGGATGCGCGCGTGCAGTTCGTCGTTCGACGCAACTTTGTACTCCTCGGGGAGTCCACCCTGCACGGGTGAGCCCGTTGGAATCACGTCACCCATCGAGGCGCCCGGACCGTAGGCCGGAACCTTCGTGTCGAACTCCCACGGACCTTTCGCGAGCGACGGGCTACACGTTTCTTCGTCGGACTGCCCATTCACAATCAGCTGAATACGGTCGTTCACAGATGCGGTGCTCATGCGGATTCCTCGTTGTATCGGTATAGCTGGGGTGGACGGTGGCGTGTGCCCTTCACGCGCTCACCAGTGGGAACGATGGCTCGAGATGCCTCGAGGGTGCGACGAAAGTTGCCCGGGTCTATCGGCTTTTGCAAAATGACCTCGTACACCTCACGCAACTGCGCGAGCGTGAACGTGGGGCCCAAGAATCCGTGGGCGATGCGGCTGTATTCGAGTTTCGTGCGCAAGCGCCAGAGCGCGTACTCGACGATGGCGTTGTGGTCGAACGCAAGTGGGGGCACGTCATCGGCTGCGAACCACGCCACGTTCTCGCTCGTGAGCGCCTGGCCCGCTTCATCGCCGCCCACGAGCGCCCAGTAGACGATCGAAACGACTCGCTCGCCCGGTGAGCGCTCAGGGTCGCCAAACGCATAGAGCTGTTCGAGATAGCGCGGTTCGAGACCCGTGGTCTCGCGAAGGGTGCGGCTGGCTGAGGCCGCCAGGTCTTCACTCGGCGAAAGGGGTCCGCCCGGCAGCGCCCACATGCCGGCATACGGCTCGCGAATTCGACGAACGAGCGGGATGCACAACTCGAGCACACCGTCGGCGCTCGGAGTCAGCGTGAAGATGACCGTCGACACCGCAATGGATGCGCTCACATTGTCTGTCGTCATGATCACCTCCCAGTACTCGCGTAAAAGTATTTGTGACTCAAAGTAAACCTTATCTTAGTGTCACAATGACGCAAACACCATTTCGTCACCGTTGTGTTAGGTCACGAACGAATTCGCAAAAAACAGGTGACAAGAGCCCGTCAAAGGGGTTAAGTAGGCAGGTAAGTTCTCGAACGGAAAGTGAGACGGCACCCATGTCAACGTCGACATCCACAATGGCCGGCAAGAAAGGCCTCAAGACCGGGGCACTCGGGCTCATGTCGAGCACCGTCATCGGTCTCTCATCTACAGCCCCTGCCTATTCGCTGGCAGCCGCGCTCGGCTTCATCGTTCTCGGTGGTGAGGCGCTCGTTGGGTTCCAAGCACCCGGCATCATCATCCTGGCCTTCATCCCGATGTTCTTTATCTCGATCGCCTACAAAGAACTCAACCGCGTCGAGCCAGACTGCGGAACGGTGTTCACGTGGTCCGCTCGCGCATTCGGTTCGCGCACGGGATGGATGGGTGGCTGGGCGCTGATCGCCGCCGACATCATCGTCATGGCGAACCTCGCGCAAATTGCCGGGTCCTACTCGTTCACGTTCGTGGGTGGCATCGTCGGTAACCCCGACATTGTTGCGTTGTCGTCCGATGTTGTCTGGTCAACAGTTGCGGGGCTCATCTGGATCGTGCTGATGACCTGGATCAGCTACCGTGGCATCGAGATTTCGGCACGGTTGCAGTATTGGTTGCTCGCCATCGAGCTTGTTGTTCTCATCGCGTTCGCTGTCGTTGCACTCGGGCGCGTCTACTCGGGCAATGGTGTCGACGGAAGCACGCTTCCCGAGTTGAGCTGGTTCAACCCGTTCACTCTCGACTTCAGTACCGCAATCGCTCCCGCAGTGCTGACCGCTCTCTTCATCTATTGGGGATGGGATACCGCGGTAGCCGTCAACGAAGAGACGTCTAACCCGAGCAAGACGCCCGGTCGCGCGGCTATCCTCAGCACGCTCCTGCTGGTTGTCACGTACCTTCTCGTCACGGTGGGAGCCGTTGCCTTCGCCGGAGTGGGCGAAACGGGAATTGGCTTGGGTAACCCAGAAAACGCCGACGACATCTTCGCGGCGATTGGACCGGCACTCTTTGGTGACAGCGTCCTTGGCCAGATCATGATGTTGCTCCTCGCCGCGTCGATCTTGACGTCGGCCGCAGCCTGCACGCAGACGACGATTCTGCCGACGGCTCGCGGGGCACTGTCAATGGCATCGTTCAAGGCACTGCCGAACAGCTTTGCCACGATTCACCCGAAGTTCCTCACCCCCACATGGTCAACCTGGGGCATGGGAATCGCGTCGGCCGGGTTCTACCTTGTGTTCACCCTGATTAGCCCGAACCTGCTGATCGCACTCATCGGTGCGCTGGGTCTGCTCATCGCGGTTTACTACGGTCTGACCGGATTCGCAGCCGCGTGGTTCTTCCGCAAGACCCTCACGCGCAGCGCACGCAACTTCTTCATGCGCGGGCTCATCCCGTTGGCGGGTGGCGTCAGCATGGCCGTCGTCTTCGCCTACGGCCTGCAGCAGTTCTTGTTGCCCGATTGGCTGGTGGACGCAGACGGAAACAACGTCACCATCTTCGGTCTCGGTGCCGTCGGTGTTGTCGGACTCATGTCAATCGCGGTGGGAGTCGTCTTGATGATCTGGTGGAACATCGTCAACAGCGAGTTCTTCAAGGGCAAGACACTCGAGCGTCGGGCACACACTGCCGACTAGCGAAACAATTCGCCCGGATGCCCGCCGCAACTCGCACAAACGTGATGGGAGTGGCGGGCATCCGTCGTTATGCTGGACACACAAGTTCATATCGGGCCACACGGTCGACGCGGGAGAGCTGGCGAGCATCGAGCCAGCACCGAAGGAGCAATCCTCCCCGACAATCTCTCAGGTATCTAAACCGCGTCGAACTGGCCACTCTGAAAAGAAGGCGCCGCACTCAGGCGTCTCGCCCACGGTGAAAGTCGCACAACGCGTACGAAACTCTCAGGCACAAATGACAGAGGGGGAGTTCTTTTTGAGACTCGTGCCCCGCACGACTACGGAGGACTCATGACCGACGCCCGATACTCACCGCTTCACGACCTGCACGTCGGTTTGGGCGCGAGCTTCACTGACTTCGCCGGCTGGCAGATGCCCGTTCGCTACGACAGCGACTTGGCCGAGCACCACGCTGTGCGTGAACGAGTCGGCATGTTCGACATCTCGCACATGGCCGAGATTTCTGTCACTGGCTCGCAGGCGGGGGAGTTTCTTGACTTCGCCGTCGCCGGAAAGATGTCGGCCCTGGCTCTCGGCCAGGCCAAGTACACGCTCTTGCTCACCGAAGCCGGCACGGTCATCGACGACCTCATCATCTACCGTCTGGGAGATGAGCACTGGCTCGTCGTTGCGAACGCCGGAAACCGCTTCGCTGCCCTCGACGCGCTGAAGGCACGGGTGGCCGGCTTCTCGGCTAACGTCGTTGACCAGTCTGACGAGACGGCCATGATCGCGGTGCAAGGCCCGTCGGCGCTCGCCGTGTTGGAATCGACGGTCGGTCTGTCTCTCTCTGACACCGCAGCCGAGCGCCCCCAGACAACTCTGGCCGACCTCAAGTACTACTGGACGCTCCCCGCGGTGTTTTTAGGTCACCCCGTGCTCATTGCACGCACCGGCTACACCGGCGAAGACGGCTTTGAGCTCTACATCGACTCGACCGAGGCGGCAGCGCTCTGGACCGCCTTGGCCCAAGCTGGCGAAGACCACGGAATCGTTCCGTGCGGGCTGGCCTGCCGCGACACGCTTCGCCTCGAAGCGGGCATGCCTCTTTACGGTCACGAACTCACGCTCGACATTCGCCCCGCGCAAGCTGGTTTGGGCAAGGTCGTCGCTCTATCGAAAGAGGGCGACTTCGTGGGCCGCTCGGCGAGCGAGCAAGATCTGCCGGCGGATGCGCCGGTGCTCGTCGCACTCGTTGGTGACGGCAAGCGCGCGGCTCGCGCCGACTACGAGGTATTTGTTGGAGACGACAAGATCGGCATCGTAACGTCCGGTGCGCTGTCGCCCACACTTGGTTTTCCGATTGCGCTTGCGTACGTGCACCCGAGTCACGCTGCTGAGGGCAGCGTGGTCGACGTGGATGTGCGCGGAACGCGCATCCCGTTCACTGTTTCAACTCTCCCGTTTTACCGTCGAAAGAAGGACTAACCATGTCGAACCCGCAAGAACTGAAATACACCGAAGAACACGAGTGGCTGCGCGTGGAGGGCGACAACGCTGTCGTCGGTATCACGGCGTACGCGGCTGAGAAGCTCGGCGACGTCGTCTACGTTGACCTCCCCAAAGTCGGCGCCAGCATCAAGGCCGGAACCGTCGTCGGCGAAATCGAATCGACCAAGTCGGTCGGCGAGCTCTTCGCACCTGCGGACGGAACCGTGACCGCCGTGAACGACGCCGTCGTCGCCAGCCCCGAACTCGTCAACAGTGACCCGTTTGGCGACGGATGGCTCATCAAGATCGAAGTTTCAGATCTTCCCGAACTGCTCAGCGCAGACCAGTACACCGCCCTCACCGGAGAGTAAAGAAATTTCATGACCAGCAGCGGAATGTCCTTTCGTAACCGTCACATTGGCATCGATTCGGTCGCACAGCGTCGAATGCTCGATCAGCTCGGTTACGGTGCTCTCGAAGACCTGATCAATGCGGCCATCCCCGCCGCCATTCAGGTCGACAAGTTCCGCCCGCTGGGGTCGTCGCTGTTGCCGGTTGCGGCGAGCGAGACCGAGACGATTGAGGAGTTGCGTGCGATGGCGTCGCGCAACACCGTGCGCCGCACGCTGATTGGTCAGGGTTACTACGGCACGATCACTCCCGCCGTGATCAAGCGCAACGTGCTCGAAAACCCGAGTTGGTACACGGCCTACACGCCGTACCAGCCCGAGATTTCGCAGGGCCGTCTCGAAGCGATCTTGAACTTTCAGACGATGGTCTGCGACCTCACCGGTCTCGACATCGCCAACGGTTCGATGCTCGACGAGGGTACGGCTGCGGTCGAAGCCATGTTGCTCGCTCGCCGTTCGACCAAGGTCGAGTCGAACGTGTTCGTGGTCGACGCCGACGCGTTCCCGCAAACCAAGTCGCTCATTCTCGGTCGCGCCGAACCGCTTGACATCGAGATTGTCGAAGTTGACTTCGCCGCGGGCGAGGATGTTCCCGCCTGCTTCGGCGCGCTGATTCAGTACCCCGGCGCATCGGGCCGTCTTGCAGACCCGAGTGGTGTGATCGAAAAGGTTCATGCGCACGGTGGGCTCGCGATCGTCGCAGCCGACCTACTTGCTCTCACTCTTTTCGCGTCCCCGGCAACTATCGGTGCAGACGTCGCCGTCGGCACGAGCCAGCGTTTCGGCGTTCCGCTCGGCTTCGGTGGTCCGCACGCGGGTTACATGGCGGTCAAGAGTGGTCTCGAGCGCAGCATGCCCGGGCGACTCGTGGGTGTTTCGGTTGACGCTGCGGGTGAGCCGGCATACCGACTCACCCTGCAGGTGCGTGAGCAGCACATCCGACGCGAAAAGGCGACGTCAAACATTTGTACCGCACAGGTTTTGCTTGCCGTCATGGCGGGTATGTACGCGGTCTATCACGGCCCCGAAGGCCTGCGCCAGATCGCACAGGACGTTCACGACAAGACCGCTGACCTCGCGAGTCGCCTGACGGCCGCGGGCGTGATGGTGTTGCACGACGCGTTCTTCGACACGCTCCTCGTGCACGTTGCCGGTGGGGCCAAGAAGATTCACGACGCCGCCAAGAAGGCCGGCTTCTTGCTTCGTGAGGTCGACGCCGATCACGTTGGTGTGTCTATTGACGAGACCGTATCCTCAGCCGAGATCGCCACGATTGCCGGATTCTTTGGCGCGGGTTCGGGTGAGGTTGCCGTGACTGCGGCGAACATCCCCGGCGCACTGCGTCGTGGCGTCGACTACATGACGCACCCGGTGTTCAACTCGCACCGCTCCGAAACAAGCATGATGCGTTACCTCAAGCGCCTGGCCGACTTCGACTACGCGCTCGACCGCGGAATGATTCCGCTCGGCTCGTGCACGATGAAGCTCAATTCAGCGACCGAAATGGAAGCCGTCACCTGGCGCGAGTTCGGCGGCATTCACCCGTTCGCGCCGGCTAGTGATGTCGAGGGCTACCTCGAGCTCATTCGTCAGCTCGAAACGTGGGTCGTCGACGTGACCGGTTACGACACGGTCTCGCTGCAGCCCAACGCGGGAAGCCAGGGCGAACTCGCCGGCCTCCTCGCTATTCGTGGCTACCACCTCTCGCGGGGTGACGAGCAGCGCAAGGTCTGCCTCATTCCGTCGAGCGCACACGGCACGAACGCGGCCAGTGCGGTTCTCGCCGGCATGCAGGTCGTCGTCGTCGCCTGTGACGA
>CAEZTD010000029.1_pt1 | contig 12852 bp, 12 predicted proteins | sample 7264131 | NCBI WGS metagenome assembly CAEZTD01 (sample SAMEA6813795, study PRJEB35770) | uncultured Actinomycetes bacterium | biome: Freshwater; feature: Freshwater reservoir; material: water | place: Czech Republic | collected 2015-06-16 | depth 0.5m m
CGGGTTGTCAACCGCACTGGCGAGCTCGGCTTCGGCGACGCGTGTCGCGTGCGCGACCGTATCGCGAGCACCTCCGATCACTTGGGGCGAGCACCGCAGTGAGTAGGCATCTTGCACCCGTCCATCTTCTGGGCCTGCGTGTGAGGCGACGATGGGGGAGTCGGCCAAAACGGATGCGATGTTCGCCGCCGAGATTGCCTGCCCGGCGTGCGGGCGCAGGCGCTGCAGGTCAGCGGCGAAAACCTTGTTCGTACCCATGAGGCCTTCGATGCTCATCGCCGCGGCGACGTCGGCAACCGTCAGAAGGTCGTTGAGGTCGTGAATTGCGAGGCAGAGCTGCCCGAGCATCCCATCCGTTCCGTTGATGAGTGCAAGGCCCTCTTTTTCCTCCAGAGCAACAGCCGTTATGCCCGCCACCTCAAGAGCACGTGCTGCGGGCATTTCAACACCGTGAGAGTCACGCACATCACCTTCGCCGATGAGCGCCAGCGCGCAGTGTGACAGTGGCGCGAGGTCGCCTGAGCAACCGAGCGACCCAAAGTTTCGCACGATGGGCGTGATACCCGCATTCAACACTGCTGCGTAGGTCTCACACACGACGGGGCGAATGCCCGTGCGCGCGGTCATCAACGTGCTGAGGCGCAACAGCATGAGCGACCGAATGACCTCGCGCTCAACCTCATCACCCATGCCTGCGGCGTGTGAGCGAATCAGCGAAAGCTGCAGTTGCGCACGACGATCGCGTTCGATGAACGTGGTGGCGAGGGCGCCAAAGCCCGTCGAGATTCCGTAGTGCGGATTCGGGTCAGAGGCCAGGGCATCGATGACCGCTCGACTCTCGGCGACTCGTGCGAGTGACGAGGGGTCAAGAGCTACTTGCGCGTCGTGCCGTGCAACCGCGACGACGTCATCAAGAGAAACGGGACCGGAGCCAACGGTGACTGTGCGCATCCCACCATTTCAGTCGCTCACCCAGTCTCGCGGGCAAGCGCGAGGTCGACTAGTGTCTGAAATACCAGACGAAAGGATGCCGATGGCTCGGGTTCCCGCAGCTGATAACACCTTGCGCATTCTTGACCTGCTGAGCGTTCAGCGAGGGCCGGTCGCCGCACAGACGGTCGCAACCGCGCTGGGGCTCCCACGCTCGTCGGTTTACCAGTTGCTGACGGTGATGGTGGAGCGCGGTTTCGTTTCCCACCTACCCGAAGAGAAGCGATTTGGCCTCGGACCGAACGCGTACGCGCTTGCTTCGAGCTACACCCGGCAACAACCGCTGACGAGGCTTGGTGCACCGTTGATTGCACGATTAGTGGATGCAGTCGGGGAGAGTGGCCACCTCGCAGTGCTCCACGGCACCGACGTGCTCTACCTGGTCGAAGAACGCGCTCGAAACCGCCCGAGCCTCATCACCGATGTGGGCGTGCGCTTGCCGGCCATAAAGACTGCCAGCGGACGGGCGCTCCTCGCCGCGCTTCCTCTCGCGCAGTTGCGAGCACTGTATCCCGATGCGAAAGAGTACGCGACGGTAAAGCGCACCCTGGAGCCGGCTCGAGCGAGTGGCTTTGCATCAGAAAAGGGTGATGTTACGGAGGGCCTTGCCTCGGTGGCGGCGTGTGTGATCGATCATGCGGGATGGCCGGCCGCCGCGGTCGCGGTGACCTTTCTCGATTCGGGCGAAGAACCCCCGATTTCTCTGATTGAGGGTGTCAAGAACACGGCCGCGGAGCTGCAAAAAAGGATTCACGGGCAGAGCTAGCACGTCTGCCAAATCGCATTCGTCGGTTGCCGTGGGTAGGGTGATACCCATGTCTACGAACAAGCCCATTGAGTCTCGTGACACGTCAATTGACGAGGTTACGTTCGCTCGGTTCAGTGGCCATTATCTTTTTTCGGATTCTGATTTCTTGCTGGCTCGCGCCCGTGCCGTCACAGCAGCGAGAGCGATGCCGTATCTCAGTGAATTCAGCCTGAACACCGGAACCTACTTTTTGCTGGCGCTTGCCTGCGCCGAATCGAGCCCAACGATCAACGAGCTGTCGCAGATTCTCTTGATTTCTGATGCAGAGGCCGAGCTCTTGGTTGATGAGCTTGAACGACTCTTCTTGATTGCACGTCGCCCGGATGCTCGAAATAAGAACGGCGTTGTCGTCACGGCGACACCCCAGGGAGAAGATCTCTTCGCCAAGGCACGCGAAACGCTGACGACGATGGAGCACGATCCTCTGCAGCAGCTCAGTCTGGCTGAGCGCAAGCAACTCGCTGACTTGCTCGGTCGAATCGCCTTCTAGGACAACAGCGTGCTTGCCTATCTGCTTCTCGCCGGTGCGATTGTTGCCGAAGTTATTGCGACCACCGCGCTCAAGCTGAGTGACGGGTTCACCAAGTTGTGGCCGAGCGTCATCATGGGCGTCGGATACCTGGTCGCGTTTGCGTTGCTCGGTTTGGGCTTAAGTAAGGGCCTCTCAATGAGTGTGGGTTATGCCATCTGGGCGGGCGTGGGCACGGCGTTGATTGCCATTTTGGGCGTCCTACTGTTTAAAGAAACCATCGCCCCGTGGGGGTTCGTCGGGCTCGGACTCATTGTTGCCGGTGTTGTCTTGCTCGAGCTCAACTCCGGACACTCGTAGTCGCCGAGCGACTAGACCGTTTGGCGAAACTGTTCGAGCAGAGCCTCGCGAAATTCCACGTGTTCCGGCGTGCGTCGGAAGCCCGGCTGATCCCACGCGTTTGTCAGGTCTTCGAGTAATCGAACGCTCGCTCGACCTACGGGGACCGATCCCGATTCGCGCCAGAGCGCGAAGGCGTCAAAGTATGACTCGATGCTGAGCGCCTTCATCTGACGAACAATCTCAGCGCGGGCCAGTGGGTCGAACCTGCCTGAGACTTCTCTCACCTCGCACATCGGAACGGGAGTGAGGCTCATGTGAAAAGTGCGGTACCCGACGACGAGAGCGTGATCGTTGGGAAACCACAGGGGTGAGAAGCCCTGCGCGATGAGATTGCGGATTCGCACGGAGTGATGGTGGAACAGGTCTATCGGAATGCCGATGGGATCTTCTGTGCCGTGTGGGAGTGACAGGTCCGGCACGAATCGCACTGGCTGATTTCCGGGGACCTCGTCGAGCAGTTCTGCGTCCATCACCTCGATGGTTCCGCTCACCCATCGAAGTGGGCGGTTCACCAAATCGATTACTCCGGGATTACCGCCATGACCCGCACCCGTCACAGTGCAGCGTGGTTTGCGAGCGTCTCGTCGGTCAGCCATGTTCCCCCATTCATGTCAACCCCTCGGGGCTGACTCAGATTTGATTTGCGACCATATGGCATGCCACCGACATCGAAGACGTCAAGCGCTTTCCGATGCGGTGACCGCACCGCCCGGCGCCCGTAGTCTGGAGGACATGTGCGGAAGATACGTCGTGGCACGCACGCTCAGCGGAACAATGCCCGATTTGCTCGAGCAGATTCCCGGATGGCCGGCAGCGTTCGAGAACTTCAACATCGCCCCGACAACCGCCGTGCCCGTCGTGCTCGAATCACCTGATCCGCGCACGGGCGAAATCACGCGTCAGGTTGACGTTGTGCACTGGGGGTTCATTGCCGGCTGGAAGAAGTCGATTTCCGATCGCCCTCAACCGATCAACGCGCGAATTGAGACGATTGCAACCAACGGGATTTTCCGCTCGGCATTTCGACACCGCCGGTGCATCGTCCCCGCGAATGGGTACTACGAATGGAAGGTAGCGGCCGACGGCTCCAAGCAACCGTTCTTTATTCACGCAACACAGGGACTGGCATTCGCCGGAATCTATGAGGACTGGACCGGCGGGGGAGACAGCGCTTTCCGGTCTATGGCAATCATTACGCGGGAGGCGGTCGGCCCGGCGCAGGTGCTGCACGACCGCCTTCCCGTCATGCTCACTCCCGACGCATATGACGCGTGGTTGGGATCGGATCTCGCCAGTGCCGAACAAGCAACCGACCTCCTGATGGACACGAGCGCCCGCGTGGCGGAAACGCTCGAGTTCTACCCCGTCGATGCACGGGTCGGAAACGTGCGGAATTCCGGTCCCGAACTCATTACGCCCCTGGCCTAATTTTCCCCAGAGCGGCTCGGTGCGTTGCGCATCCGTGTCTTAAAGGCGCACACTTGTATCAGACCACCGGGAATAGTTGCCCGGCGCTGACGGATTTTCGTCAGCAACAACCGAACAAAGGAGTGCTCATGGCAGTCGAAATCATCAAGCTGGAAGCCCCCTCGGCCACCCTCGGTGGCGGCGAAGGCGGCGGTTGCTGCGGCGGTAGCTGCGGTTGCAACAACAAGTAAGAGCACAACTCTTACGCTCAAACTGAAAAGCCAGCAGAAAAGCTAGCTCATGCGAAGGCCCCGGGTGACCGGGGTCTTCGTCGTTAAGCGGCTATTCGCACACCATGCCGTCGCCGTCGCCGTCGCGATAGAAGTTGTACTCGGGATCAACGCCACTGATGTACGGACCATACCCGTTCGCCTTGGCGTTCTTGCACGTGCCAAAGTCTTGGTCGACCACGCCGTCACCCGACCCGTTTCCGCCGTTCGCCGGTGTTCCCGATATCGCGTTCGGGTCAATCGCGATGGATGCGCGTTCGGGAACGACCACGGTCAGCGTCGAACATCCGCTCAACAGGTTGCCGAGTGCGGACCGCTCCGGGGCGTCGACGCTCAAGTTCCAGCGCCACTTCACGGCGACCCACGTTGCCGCGTAGTCGCAGTAGTAGCCAGTGTTCGCCGGTAACCATTCCGCCGGGTCTTGATCGCTCTTGGATCGATTCGAGGAGGCAGAAACGGCGATCAGGCTCGCTGCGTATCCCAAGTCATTGCCGAAGGCGACTCGCGTCTGTGGCTTCCACTGCCACGCACCCGAAACCCACGCTTCCTTGAGTGGGACGAAATGGTCGATATCCACGTCGCTGGCATCCGTGAACCACACGGCGTCATAAGCGGAGTACCAGCTGCCGGTCTCGATGGTGCAGGTGTTGCGTTTGGTCACGGGAACGCCAGGCAGTGACTCCGTCTTGAGCACTTCGGCGCGCGTGTCGCACCCGTCGCCGTTGGCATCAATCCAGGCGTTGAACAAGTCGCGCTCGTACCCGGTGTGTGCGTCGGGGGAGTCGTCGGCAGGAAGCTCGGCGAGCATGGCAACGAAGGTCAGAGCGTCACCCGTCGCAGCCGACGTCGCCGTGGGTGTGGGTGTGGGTGACGGCGTGCGCGTCGACGGTGAGGATGAGCTCTTCGGTGCGGACGGGCGCACGCTGGGTTCGAGTGACGCCGAGGTCGTCGATGCACTCTGACCGGTAATCAGGCCAGCTAGTCCTGCGCTGTAGATGCCACCGACGACAAACAGAGGAACAAAGACGACGGCGATACGGGCCGCATTCGTCTGCTTGTCCCACCAGCTACCCATGCACTCAAGGCTAACTTGCACTCGCGACATGTTCTCACTCACACATCGGTTGCCCGGACTAGTCTGCAGAGATGACACAACGTCGTGCATTAGTCACTGGCTCCACGGGGTACATCGGGGGGCGCCTGGTACCCCGATTGCTCGAGGCGGGCTTTTCGGTGCGCGTGCTCGTTCGCAACGCCGAAAAGCTGCGTGACGTTCCCTGGCGTCGCCGGGTCGACATCGTCGAAGGCGACATCGGATCACGTGACGATGTTCAGGCAGCTTGCGATGACGTCGACGTTTTCTACTACCTCATTCACGGCATGGGCCAGCCCGGCGACTTCGAAGAATCGGAAAGGCGTGGAGCGCAGAATGCCGCGCGCGCGGCAGCCGAAAACGGCGTGTCACGCATCGTTTATCTCGGCGGCCTTCACCCACAGGCCGAAGACCTGAGCAAACATCTTCGCTCCCGAAAAGATGTGGGCGACATCCTGTTGGACTCTGGCGTTCCGACCGTCGCACTTCAGGCCGGCGTCATCATTGGTTCCGGTTCCACAAGTTTCGAGATGATTCGTCACCTCACCGACGTCTTGCCGATCATGACCGCGCCAAAGTGGGTCGGAAACATGATTCAGCCGATTGCCGTGCGCGATGTCATGCACTACCTGATTCGCGCCGCTGACTTGCCGGCGAGTGTGAACCGGGCGGTCGACATCGGAGGCCCGGATGTTCTCAGCTATGGCGACATGATGAATGGCTACGCCGTTGAGGCGGGGATGCGCAAGCGCAAGATTATTCGTCTTCCCGTTCTGACCCCCTACCTGGCCAGCCAGTGGGTCAACCTCGTGACGCCGATTCCGCGCGCTCTCGCGGTGCCCATCATCGCGAGCCTGCAGCACGACTGCGTGATGACGAACCACGACATCGATGCCATCATCCCCCCGCCCGAGGGCGGTCTCACGGGCTACCGTCGTTCCGTCAAGCTCGCTTTGGAACGCCTTGCTGCGGGTGACGTTGAAACGAGCTGGCAAAACTCGTCGATCGCACGCGCGCCGAGCGACCCACTGCCGTCCGACCCGGAATGGACGGGGTCGAAGGTGTACACGGATATTCGGGTTCGAGACTGCGCGGCACCCGCCGCGTCTCTGTGGGCGGTCATCGAATCCATTGGGGGCGACAACGGGTGGTACTCCATGCCCATGGCGTGGGGCGCTCGCGGGGCCATCGACAAACTCATGGGCGGTGTCGGCCTGAGGCGAGGTCGCGCAAACCAACAGACGCTGCGCTCGGGTGAGGCTCTCGACTGGTGGCGCGTGGAACGTCTCGACAAAGGGCGTTTCTTGAGATTGCGTGCCGAAATGAAAGTTCCCGGTCGCGCCTGGCTTGAGTTATCTGCGGAGTCAGTCACCGAGCACACGTCGATCTATCGCCAGCGCGCCATCTTCTTTCCACGCGGGCTTGCGGGGCGCCTCTACTGGCTCTCCGTTCTCCCGTTTCACGGACTAATCTTCCCTGGCATGAGTCGTCGCATCGTCGCCGCGGCCGAGCGCATTTCAAATGAGAATCAGAAGCCGTTCATAGAGAACGCATAGAAACCGGCCTCACTCTGGAGTCACACCTGAGGCACGAATGCATCAGCGGACTAACTCGAAGGAGAACACAATGGCTGACAAGAAGCCGACGAACAACACCCCGGCCGGTGAAGGAAAGTCTTCTGCGGCAAAGAATGCCGGCGGCACCCCACCAGCGGGAGCGACAATCTTCGGTCGCCGACTCGGGGTCGGCGCTGTGGTTGGCGCATCAGTTGCTGGCCTCGCACTGCTTATCGGTGCCGGCGCAGCCGGTGCCGCCATCTCGCAGGCCGTCGATCACGGCGGGCGCGAACACGCCGAACACGGCCAAGCGGCTGACCGAGGGCAGGGCGACATGGGTGACAAGTCACAGAAGCACGGTGGCCCCGATGGCGAGAAGGGTCCTGGCCACGGTGACGGCCCGCGTGATGGTGCGATGAAGAACGGCGCCATGAAGGGTGACGGCCTGAAGGGTGACGGTATGAAGAACGGCGAAATGCCACACGAGCACGACGCCGATGGTAACGACATCATGCCCGACGGACAGATTCCTCCCGCTCCCGGAACAACCCCAGCTCCGTAATCTCGCGGAGACCCCAGAGCGTGTCGCGCATCCCGTCATATAGATCGGATGCGCGGCACGCGCTTTTTCGTGGGAATCTTGTGAGGGGCTACGCGGTTGTCTGAGATAACAATCGAAAGAGGCGCGCATGGAGAACACCGGTCACCTCGTTCTCGACATTGACGGCATGACGTGTTCGAGCTGTGTCGCCCGAGTCGAGAAATCTCTCATGGCGGTGCCGGGCGTGCAGGCGTCAGTGAATCTCATGACGAACTCTGCGCGCGTTGATTTTCCTGCCACGGTCACGGCCGATCAACTTATTGCGGCCGTTCGCACCATCGGTTATCAGGCGTCGGTCTCGACCCCCAGTTTCGTTGCGACAGCGCCGGCATCGGCAGAACAAACTCGGACCACACGGCAGCGCACCAATCTCATGGCCGTTCGTCTGTGGGTTGCGGTCGGGCTCACCGTTCCGGTTGTCGCACTTGCCATGGTTCCATCGTGGCAATTCATCGGGTGGCAGTGGGTGTCACTCGTGCTCACGACGCCGGTCATTGTGTGGTGTGCCTGGCCTATTCATCGCACGACGTTTGCCGGTCTTCGTCACGGTTCGCTGACCATGGACACACTGATCACGATGGGCACGGCCGCAGCCTACCTATGGTCGCTCTACGCACTGTTCTTTGGCATGGCGGGCATGCTCGGCATGCGGCACTCATTCGAGCTTTTCGCGTGGCAGCAAGACCCCACAATGAACATTTATCTCGAGACAGCCGCCGGCGTGACCACTTTTATTCTGCTCGGTCGCTGGCTCGAGCAACTTTCGAAGCGCTCGGCGTCACGCGCACTCGAGGAGGTCGGTCGTCTTCAGTCAACCGAAGCCACCGTCGAGCGCGCCGGAACTGAGGTCCGTATCCCGATCGAGCAGCTTCGCGTCGGTGACCTGGTCGTCGTTCGTCCGGGGGAGAGCATTCCGGTCGATGGCATCGTCTCCCGTGGACAGAGTGCCGTTGACATGAGCGCACTCACGGGAGAATCGGTGCCGGTCGATGTCGCCACGGGTGATCGCGCATCCGCCGGCACGGTAGCGCTCGACGGTCAACTGGTGATTGCAGCGGAACGCGTATTGGGCGATACTCGCTTGGCGCAACTTGGCACGCTCGTTGAGCAAGCCCAGCTTCGCAAAATGTCTCTGCAAAAACTGGCCGACAGAATCTCTGCCATCTTCGTACCCACTGTCATTGGGATTGCCCTCGTCACCTTTGCGGTGTGGCTCATGGTTGGCCAACCCGTCTCGGGTGCATTCATGGCAGCGGTCGCGGTGCTCATCATCGCCTGCCCCTGCGCACTCGGCCTTGCCACGCCTGTTGCTCTCATCGTTGGCACCGGCCGCGCAGCCAAACTCGGCATTGTCATCTCAGGCCCCGAAGTATTGGAACAGTCAGCAAAACTTGACACCATCGTTCTCGACAAGACCGGCACGATTACTTCCGGTCACATGGCCGTGGTCGCGATTCGTGTCGTCACCGGCGTCACTGAGCAGGATGCCCTGTCCCGAGCCTCCGCGGTCGAAGCGGGGTCTGAGCACCCCATCGCGCGCGCGATTGTCGAACGTGCGGCATCCGAACCGCACGCCGCTCGCTCTTCGGCGCAGCGATTTCGAGCAACCGCAGGTCAGGGAACCATCGCGATGGTTGATGGTTCCGAGGTGAGCGTGGGCAAGCTCGATTGGCTGGTCAGTTCGGGCAACGTCGTGCCGGCGTTACTGACTGGTCACGAAGAGGAGCAACAGCAGTCGGGACTGACAACAGTTGGTGTCGCGTGGGACAACCAGGTGGTGGCGATCATCTCTGTGGCCGACACGGTGCGAGATGACTCAGCCGATGCCATCGCGCGTTTGCGTGTACTCGGACTCGAAACGGTGATGGTAACCGGCGACGCGCAGCAAACAGCAACCACCATTGCGGCACGTGTCGGCATCACCCGCGTCGAATCCGGTGTCTCGCCTGAGGGCAAGGTCGCGTTCGTCATTGCATTGCAGGCAGAAGGTCATCGCGTCGCCATGGTCGGTGACGGCATCAACGACGCTGCGGCCCTCGCGCAGGCGGAAATCGGTCTGGCGATGGGCACGGGAACAGACTTGGCAATCATGGCCAGTGACATCACGTTGGTTCGTGGCACGCTATCTGCCGCGGTCGATGCCATCGTGTTGTCGCGTCGCACACTGAGCATCATTCGCGGAAACCTCTTTTGGGCATTTGCCTACAACGTCGTCACTATTCCGCTGGCCGCAGTGGGAATGCTCAATCCGATGATTGCCGGGGCCGCCATGGCGTTTTCGAGCGTGTTCGTCGTACTCAACTCATTGAGGCTTCGCGTCGCTACGCTGAAGTCATGACGCCTGTGGGGACTCGCTGGATTGCTGTGCTGAGTCTCGCGCTGGGAATTGCGACAGTCGGCCTCGCACCTGCACTTGTGACTTCCCCGGCGGGGGCGAGCGTCGAAGACTTCTCATTCCAAGCTATGTCCGTCAACTACGAGCTCAGCCGTGGATCGGATGGGGAAGCGCTCCTCACGACCCGGGAGCGGCTCGAAGCTGTGTTCCCACAAGAAGACCAGAACCGTGGGATCGTTCGAGCGATTCCTCTTTCTATCTTCGGGCTATCGACCAGCCCCATGATTTTGGCCGTCACAGACGGGAATGGCTCCGCACGCGCTTTTGAAACATCGGATGATGGTGACTTCTTAATCGTCACCATTGCGAGCGATTCCTTCGTTCACGGAGTTCAGGTTTACGACATCACCTATACGCAAACAAATGTCGTTTCAGAACCCGCAGGACCCGGCGGGCTTCAAGAGCTTTACCTCGACGTTAACGGTTCGGGATGGTCGCAGCAGTTCGGTGTTGTCACAGCCACCGTGAATCTCTCCCCAGAAGTCGCGAGCGCCTTCACCGGTGAGGCTGCCTGCTACAAGGGTTTAGCTGGCTCAACCTCGACGTGTGATCGACTTGAAACGCCAGCCGAGGCAACCGTCGGTTCCTCCGATTCGGCGACGCTGACTGCGGAGGCCCAAAACCTGTTTGCGGGCGAGACTCTCACGATTGCTCTTGGCTTCGCACCGCAGACTTTTGTCTTGCCGGACATGTCGTTTTGGGCGCATCCACTCGCATGGCTTTTCGTCACTCTCTCAAGCCTTCTGGTCGTTCTGACGCTTGCTTGCATCGTGCTGCGCTTCACCGTCTGGGGCAACGCCCCAGGGCGCGGGATAGTTATCGCGCAGTACGAGGAACCAGAGGGGATGTTCCCACTCGTGGCCGGCAACCTCATCGCTCGCACGAACCGGGCGATTCCAGCTGCGCTCATGGCTCTCGCGGTTCGCGGGCGTATCGCGGTGTACGAGCAGCAACGCGCGAGACGGGGCCAAGTTGGATTTGATCTCGAACTCGTCTCGACATCTCGCCTCGAACCAGAAGAGGCCCGCACGCTTCATGCAATTTTCGGTTCTGACCTCGCGGTTGGCACGCGCGTAAACACTCAAGAACGGAGCGCGCCTCGCGCAGTGCGAATGCGCCGGCTCATCTCCGCCACTGCATCCGAGACGGAGTTGCTTGGTTTTCGGACCAGGTCGCGTGAGGGTCTCCGTAGAACACTTTTGGGCGCAAGTATTGCGCTGGCGGCAGTAACTTTCGTCTCTGGGCTCATCATCACGACGGGTGGCCACATCGACCTTGCATCAGGGCTCATGACTTTCGTCGGCACACTTGCGGCAACAATCGCGGCGGTAAGTGCACTCGGACGTGTTCGACCGCTGACTCAGTCAGGCGCTCTGGCCCGCGAGCATCTTCGCGGGCTCAAACTCTTTATCCGCCTCGCTGAGGCAGATCGAATCGCGTTCTTGCAGTCTCCGAAAGGTGCACAGCGCCTCAGCGTCTCCGGTTCGGGGGCAAAAGCAGACGCGGCGAAACTCGTGCGCATTTATGAACGGGCCTTGCCATACGCAATGCTTTTCGGCTTTGAGAAGGAATGGGCGAAGGTACTCGCGACCGTCTACGACCAGGCGTCGGATGATCCGACCTGGTTCATTGGCTCTGGCCAGTTCAACGCAGTAGCGTTCTCGGTAGGCCTAAACAGCTTTGTCGCGAGCGCTGGTGCGGCATGGGCGTATTCCGACGCAAGTTCGAGTAACGCCGGATCGTCTGGTGGTGGATCAGCCGGCGGTGGCGGCGGTGGAGGAGGTGGCGGCGGTGTCTAACGCACAGTTCAATCGACCCAATGAGCGATACGGCAGTGACCTGATTCGTCCTGGTCTCTTGCCGGGCTTACTGGGCTCGGGAGCATGCCTTGCCGGGCTGTGGGCGAGCGGCACCGACTGGATGATCATGGTGTTGTTCGCGGTGAGCATCCTCAGCGCGATCATGGTGTTCTTCTGCATTCAAGCGGCTCGCGTGCAGCCTGCTCCCGCGACTCGAAGCCAACCGGCAGAACGCGACCGGCGGCCGTTGGTGATTTTCTTCGGGATTGCACTCGCGGTCATCGTGATTGTGTACAACCCGATTTCACCGTTCGTCTTGACCGCATCCGGAACCGGGTGGCAGCTGGCACAGGTTGCCGCTGGCGCCGTGATGTTTTTCGCCGGAGTACTGGTCAGAACTCCCGCGCCCAAGGGGTAGACTTTCCCTCGCCTTCTTGTGCGGTGACATGTCGCCCGATTTCTCTCGAAATCGTTGCGCGACACCCGAACAGAAGACAGCGAATCAACAATTAATGGTCAGTGACCGCGCGCAGTCCTGCGCGAGGGGTTGAGACCTTCGTTCACACAGGAGACCCACGTGGCTCGCAGTGGCACCCGCCGACACACGCTCGACAACACCGGGCTCATTCCTATTCTCGCGCGCAAGGTTCGCGAGGTAGAAGCTAAGGCTCAGACCGGAAAGAAGGTTGGTCCCACCAACCGTGTCAAGTTTCAGGTCATCGCCTTTTTGGTGCGCGAAGAGCGTGCGCGCGTAAAGACAGACCCAGATCTCACTGACCAACAGCGTGCCGAAGCACTCAAACGTCTCGACGGCGTGGCCACAATCTTGGCCAAGACGGCTGCCCGCGACACGTCGCTCATTGCGTTGCTCGAGGTTGACCATGCGACAGGCACCGTTGCCCAAACGATGCGTCGTGACTGGCTGCTCGAGTCGGGGGCCGAGGTTTCGCCCAACGATCTGATCATCGCCGCCGAACCAGTGAAGCCGGTTGAAGTGCTTTCCCCTGAGCTGGCCGAAAAGCAGGTTTTGCCGGTGTCGGTC
>CAEZTD010000030.1_pt1 | contig 12813 bp, 10 predicted proteins | sample 7264131 | NCBI WGS metagenome assembly CAEZTD01 (sample SAMEA6813795, study PRJEB35770) | uncultured Actinomycetes bacterium | biome: Freshwater; feature: Freshwater reservoir; material: water | place: Czech Republic | collected 2015-06-16 | depth 0.5m m
CACGACTTGGGGTACCCGCGATAGCCGAGTGTCGAGGGGTACGCGCCGTAACTCGTCACAACATCGTGCGCGATCGCATCAACCTCGTCCGTCGTCATACCTGGCCGAAGCGCCTCGCCAACGGTGTCGAGGGCGCGCGACGCCACGTTTCCTGCGCGACGAATCTTCTCAATCTCGTCGCTCGTGTAGGTGTGGTCGCCGCTGTAGATCGCCGGCGTCTGGCGCCCGACGTATTCCGGTCGAACGATTGACTCATCAACTTCACGGCGGCTTCCAAGTGTCCCAGGCAAGAGAAGGCCGGACGCGTCTTTAGGCATAGAATCCAGTCTATGAGCGTTCACGGTAGCGAGAGTTTTTGGTACAACATCAAGACGGGCGAGGTCGAGTTCGGCTTCGAGTCTCCGAATGTTGACCGTGTTGGCCCCTTTGCAACCCGAGTTGAAGCAGAGCATGCTCTCGAGAAACTTCGAGCAAACAGTGACGCGTGGAACGAGGATGATTCGCGCGACTAGTCGCGGGCGGCACGCGCCGTTTCATCTGAGTAACTGTGCTCAGGACCGGGATAAGCCCCCGATGCGACGTCGCGTTGAAAGCTGAGAGTCGCCTCGCGGAGCGTGGACGCTAGATTCGCATATTGCTTCACAAATGAGGGCGTGCGGCCAGTAGACAATCCCGCAAAATCGGTCCAGACCATCAGCTGTCCGTCCGTGTGCGGTCCAGCCCCCACGCTTATCGTCGGAATTGACAGTTTTTCGGTGATCGCTTTGGCGAGGTCAGCGGGCACCATTTCGAGAACCACGGAAAAGGCTCCCGCGCGTTCGACCGCGAGAGCATCATCCATAACGCGTTCGGCATCCGCACCCCGCCCCTGCACGAGAAGGCCACCGAGACCATGCTCGCTCTGCGGAGTAAAGCCGACGTGCCCCATAACGGGTATCCCGGAATCGACGACACGACGAATCATGGATTCACTGCGCACGCCACCCTCGAGCTTCACCGCATGAGCGTGGGTTTCCTTCATGAATCGCATCGCGGTGCGCAGAGCCTGTTCCGGCCCTTCTTCATAGGAGCCAAAGGGCAGGTCCGCCACGACTAAGGCGCGAGAGACGGACGTCGCGACCGCGCGGGTGAGCGGAATCATTTCATCGACCGTCACGGGGAGTGTCGAGTCATATCCGAAAACCGTGTTGCCGGCCGAGTCCCCGACGAGCAGAAAATCAATCCCCGCTTCGTCGAAGATTCTTGCCGTCAGTGTGTCGTAGCTCGTGAGGCCCGTGATTTTGTGACCGGCCTCTTTTGCCTGAGCAAAGTGGCGGGTGCGAACACGCTTGCGTGTTGAATCGGCCGGCGACGTGGCGTTCATGCTCCAAGTCTAGGTCGCACTCGCCTCGGCGCCTCGTGTGACGGCGATTTCTGGCAAACAGCGAAGAACTATGACCGGTGAAAAGTAACCGGCAGTCGACGGTCGCGCCCAAAAGCCATTCCAGAAATCTTGGGGCCAATGGCTCCCTGCCGGCGCTTCCACTCGGCTCGGTCAACAAGACCGATAACGCGGTCGACCGTTGCGGCGTCGAAGCCGAGAGCAATCACCTCATCCCGACCCAATCGACGAGTGATGTAAGCCTCGAGCATTGCGTCGAGCTGGTCATACGGCGGAAGCGAATCCTGGTCGACTTGCCCGGGCCGAAGCTCAGCCGACGGTGGCTTTGTGATCGAGTTTTCGGGGATGGGCGGATTCTCTCCACGCAACTGTGCCTGAGAGTTTCTCCACCGCGCGAGATCCCAGACCAGCGTCTTGGGAACGTCTCGAATTGGAGCGAATCCGCCCACTGAATCGCCGTAAATCGTTGAATAGCCCACGGCGATTTCCGTCTTGTTGCCCGTGGTCAGCACGAGGTGGCCATCCATATTCGATAAGCCCATCAGAATGACACCGCGCATGCGAGCTTGAACGTTTTCGGCTGCCAGCCCGGTGAGTTCAAGCTGTGATTCGACGGGCGCGACGAGACCTGCTATTGGTTCGGTTGTCATTCGAATACCCAGCCGCTCGGCCACATCTGCCGCGTCGGATTTTGAGTGATCGCTTGACCACTGACTCGGCATCGAGACTCCAAAAACTCGCTCGGGACCGACGGCATCGACGGCGAGAGCGGCACAGACGGCCGAGTCGATGCCGCCTGAGAGCCCCAGAATCACCGAAGGAAAGCCGTTCTTTTCGATGTAGTCACGGAGCCCGAGCACGAGTGCGTCCCAAATACGTTCACGTTCATCTGGGGCGACCGGCGGAGTGGCTCGGGTTGGCAGGGCCGTTTTCGCCTCGCTTTGGCTACCTGCATCGACGACCGTCACGCGTGCAGCGCCTCGGTTGCTCGGCGGAAGGTGCGTTCGGCTCTCGGCGAGAGGCAGGTCAAGGTCGGTGACGAGCAGATCGGTGGCACAACTAGCCGCCCGAGCGAGCACATCACCCGCGTGATCCACGACGAAACTGTCGCCGTCAAAGACCAGATCGTCTTGGCCGCCGACGAGATTTAGGTACGCAAACGCAGTGCCCGCAGCAACGGCGCGTCGCGCGACGAGAGGCAAACGAACATCGTCCTTGTCCTGTTCGAACGGAGAGCCGTTGATAACCACGACAAGACCAGGCCGAATCTGCGCAAGTTCGTCGCAGGCTCCGCCATCACGCCAGATGTCTTCGCAGATGAGAACAGCCACATCGATGCCTCGAACTCGGATCAGGAGGTGATCCGTGCCCGGAATGAAATTTCGAAACTCGTCGAATACCCCGTAATTCGGCAGGTGATGCTTGTTGTAGATGCCGGCGATTTTGCCATTGAGAAGTACCGCAGCGGAGTTGTGGGCAATGGCCGACGGATTGGGGTTTTTCTGGCTGCCGGGTTCCGCTGGTCCGTGGGGAAACCCCACGATGACGGGGACAGATCCTGCGCCAGCCTCAGCGATATCGGCGGCAAGATGTTCTATCGCCTTTCGAGCGACAGCCAAGAACTCGGGTCGAACCGCGAGGTCTTCAATGGGATACCCCGACAACGCCATTTCGGGGAACGCGATGATGTCGGCGCCCGCCGCGTGCGCATCCACGACCGATGCCAGGATTTCGACCGAATTGCCCGCGAAATCGCCGAGGCGGGGATTGGTTTGCGCGAGAGCGACACGCAGGTTTGGCATACGCGTTAGCCTAGTCTCGACGGCGAGAAAGGCTTCACGCAATGGATAAGCAGCAGGACTTTGTGCTTCGCACGATTGAAGAGCGCGGCGTTAAGTTTGTTCGACTCTGGTTCACTGATGTACTCGGCACACTCAAGAACGTCGCCGTCGCGCCCGCCGAAGTTGAGGGTGCTTTTGCCGAGGGAGTCGGCTTCGACGGGTCGGCCATTGAAGGCTTGACTCGTTTGTACGAGGCAGACATGTTGGCGCATCCTGACCCGTCGTCGTTTCAGATTCTGCCGTGGCGCGGAGACGTTGACCCGACCGCGCGCATGTTTTGTGACATTACAACTCCGGATGGTCAGCCCGCTGTTTCCGACCCGCGTCATGTCTTGAAGCGCACGCTTGCGAGAGCGTCGGAGAAGGGATTCACGTTTTACACGCATCCCGAAATCGAGTTTTACCTGTTGAACAACAGCGACTGGGAGAACGGCGGCGCACAGCCAATTGACCAAGCGGGATACTTCGATAACGTGCCCGGCGGAGTCGCGCATGACTTTCGACGTCGCTCGGTGCGCATGCTCGAAGACATCGGCATTTCTGTCGAATTCAGTCACCATGAAGTGGGACCCGGGCAGAACGAAATTGACCTGCGATATGCAGATGCGTTGACGACAGCGGACAACATCATGACGTTCCGAACAGTGATCAAAGAGGTCGCCATGGAGCACGGCGTCTACGCAACGTTTATGCCGAAGCCGTTCGCACAGCACCCCGGTTCGGGCATGCACACGCACATGTCGCTTTTTGAAGGCGACACCAACGCGTTCTACGAAGCCGGTGGCAAGTATCAGCTGTCCAAGACCGGGCGCTCATTCATCGCCGGCTTGTTGCATTACGCGCCGGAGATCACGGCGGTGACGAATCAATTCGTAAATTCATACAAGCGCCTGTGGGGTGGCGGCGAGCCGCCGAGCTTCGCCACGTGGGGTCACAACAACCGCTCCGCGCTCGTGCGCGTTCCGGTGTACAAGCCAGGCAAGGGACAGTCCAGTCGCGTGGAATACCGCGCAATTGACTCGGCAGCTAATCCCTACCTCTCCTTCGCGCTCTTGCTTGCAGCTGGAATGCGCGGCATTGACGAAGAACTGGTTCTTCCGGCCGAAGCAGAAGACAACGTGTGGGATCTTTCCGATACCGAACGTCGCGCCTTGGGTTATCGGGCGCTGCCACAAAGCCTGGCCGAGGCGATTGGGTTGATGGAAAAGTCTGAACTCGTGGCGGAAACGCTCGGAGAAAAGGTTTTCGACTACTTCTTGCTCAACAAGCGCCAGGAATGGACCGCGTATCGTCAGCAAGTGACGCCATTCGAGCTTCGACACAACCTGCTACAGCTTTAACTGCTGTCGCCGATTCGCAATCGTGTCTGGGCTCTCGCTCACTGACCTCGCCAAGGCGGGTTTTGCCAATCTTTCCGATTCTCGAGCGAGGGTCGATGAACTAGAGCGAGTTCACGGCGTGTCGGGTCATCGGATCCTGGTTGCAGTGTCGACTGCAGCAGACCCGGATCGTGCTGTCGTTGAGCTCGAGCGAATGTGTCGCAATGGCACATCAAAAGAGCTGACGTCGGTCGTCGCTGACGACGAGAGCTTCGCGCGTCTCTTGCGCATTTTGGGGGGTTCTTCGGGTCTCGCCGAATTCTTGCAGCGTCATACGGGCAGCCTCACGGTGCTGAAATCGGCGGGCGAACTGCGTGTGCGAGAGGCCCTCGTCGCATCCATGACAGGCGCTGTTTCGTCAACCAAGGGTCGTGCCGTGCTCTCGGGTGAGCCCGCCCGTTCGGCACTCCGGATGCGCTACCGAGAAGAGCTCCTGAACATCGCGAGTTTCGATCTCAGTGCTGAAAACCCCGCGGCGATTGTCGACGACGTGGCGGCGTCTTTGGCTGACCTTGCTGACGCCACACTCGAAGCGGCACTGGCGGTTGCACGCGTTGACGTTCTTGACGCATCGACCACTACCGAGCAGGTGGCGAACGTGGTTTTCTCCATCATCGGCATGGGCAAGTGCGGGGCCCGAGAACTCAACTACATCAGCGATGTTGATGTCATTTTTGTCGCCGAGTCACGTGATGTTGCGCAACTGGATACGGAAAAGACTCTCACGATTGCGACGAAGCTCGCACAGGCCGTGATGAGAATTGCCCACGAGCCTGGTGAGGAACCCGGTCTCTGGGAAGTTGACGCAAATTTACGACCGGAAGGCAAGGCAGGTGCTCTGGTGCGCACCCTCGAGAGCCATCAGGCCTATTACGACCGCTGGGCAAAGAACTGGGAGTTCCAGGCACTACTCAAAGCTCGTCCTGTGGCAGGAGATGCGGACCTCGGCCGTCGTTATGTTCAGACACTGGCGCCGTATGTGTGGCGAAGCGCGAGCCGACCAGAATTCGTAGAGCAAGTGCAGGCCATGCGTGAACGCGTGACGTCACACATTCCAGCCGAGGACGTTGAGTATCAGATCAAGCTGGGGCCAGGTGGTCTGCGTGACGTCGAGTTCACGGTGCAATTGCTCCAGCTCGTTCACGGGCAAACGGACGAGAGCGTGCGGAACCGAGGAACCATCGAATCCCTCGAGGCGCTCGCTGAGCGCGGCTACGTGGGACGACCCGAGGCGATCTCGTTTGCGCAAAACTACCGGCTGTTGCGCACGCTCGAGCACCGCATCCAATTGCGTGATTTGGCGCGAACGCACTTGATGCCGCGAGACGAGGAATCAATTCGTGCCATCGCGCGTGGCTCGAGGCTGGCGTCAACCGCAGCCGACCTCATCGAGTCGTGGCAGAGAGTTAAGCACGAAGTACGCGAGCTCCACGAGCGCTTGTTCTACAGACCATTGCTGTCGGCCGTTGCCAAGCTTCCCGACGACGCCACGTCAATCACCAGCGCACAGGCTGAGTCGCGCTTGAATGCCATTGGCTTCCGCGACGCGAAGACAGCCTTGGGACACATCGCGGCTCTCACGACCGGCTTGCGTCGGCGGGCCGACATTCAGCGCGCCCTACTGCCTGTCTTGCTCAGATGGCTGGCGGAAGGCCCCAGTCCGGATTCCGGACTCCTCACTTTTCGTCGCCTGAGCGAGGCGCTAGGGGAGTCGCCCTGGTACTTGCGCATGCTGCGCGATTCTTCTGGAGCTGCACAACAACTTATGCAGGTGCTGAGTGGTTCACGTTACATCGCTGACCTAATTGAGCGCATTCCCGAAGCCGCGGCGTGGCTCGATGATTCTGATGACCTCAGGCCACGTGACCCCGAACTTCTCGGAGCTGAGTATTTCGCACTGATCGAGCGTCATGACGGTCACGATGTGGAGTGGGACAGTCGCAAGGCGGTTGCGGGGATTCGGCATCGAGAAATTTTGCGCCTCGCAATGGGATTCATTCTGGGAGTCAACGATGAGGTGACGACCAGCCGGGCTTTGAGCATCCTCATGGAACGCACGCTCGAAGCTGCACTAACTCTGGCTTTGCGCGAGGAGCCAGAGAATCCGGAATTCATCATCATTGCCATGGGGCGTTTTGGGGGACAAGAAACCGGCTTCGGCAGTGACGCCGACGTCATGTTTGCATACCGCGACACGCCGGAGTGCTCAGCAAACGAGGCTACCCGGCGTTCGGAGCGCATTGTCGCGCGGATCAAGGAAATTCTGGACGACCACCGCGTTCCTTTCGATCTTGACACGGACCTACGACCTGAAGGCAAGAATGGCGTCGTCGTTCGGTCGCTCGATTCATACGCCGCATATTACGAGCGCTGGTCACTGTCGTGGGAGGCTCAGGCCTTGTTGCGCGCCCGGCCGGCGGTCGGTTCTTCGAGCCTCTTGGTTGATTTTGGCAAGCTGATTGATTCGGTTCGATACCCGAAGAAACTCACTTCCGATGACCTGCGAGAGATTCGGCGCATCAAAGCCCGTGTCGAGAAGGAGCGCCTTCCGCAGGGTGCCGATCCTGCCCGCCACCTGAAGCTCGGTCGAGGATCTCTTTCCGACGTTGAGTGGCTGGTTCAGACATTGCAACTGCAACATGGACACGAGCACGCGTCGCTTCGGTCCTGCTCAACACAGCAAGCTATGAACGCACTCGTGGAGACGGGGCTCGTTTCGTCAGTGGATGCGGAGACCCTCATGACTGCATGGCGACTGGCCTCGCGCATCCGAAGTGCGATCACGCTGTGGGGCTCTGGCGCATCGGACACGTTGCCGACAGATCGATTTGACCTGGACGGAATCGCCCGCCTGCTCGGATATCCACCACGCAGCGCCGCACAGCTCGAAGAGGACTACCTGAGTGCGACACGACGAGCACGGTCAACTTTTGAGCGGCTTTTCTATGGTGAGTGAGCCTTCATAACGAATCGGCCGCCCCGTGGTGAGGGACGGCCGATTCTTGATGAGCGAGGTGTCGGACTAGACGCCGTAGTAGAGCTCGTACTCGAAGGGGTGCGGGCGCTGCGCGAGCGGCTTGATTTCGTTCTCACGCTTGTACGAAATCCAGGTCTCGATGAGGTCCTTCGTGAATACGCCGCCGGCGAGAAGGAAGTCGTGATCGTTCTCCAGAGCGACCAATGCCTCGTCGAGTGAGCCCGGAACCTGAGGAATGTTCTTCGCTTCCTCGGGGGGCAGCTCGTAGAGGTCCTTGTCGACTGGCTCGTGAGGCTCGATGCGGTTCTTGATTCCGTCGAGCCCAGCCATCATCTGGGCAGCGAACGCGAGGTACGGGTTCGATGCGGCGTCCGGCGCACGGAACTCAATGCGCTTAGCCTTCGGGTTGGTGCCTGTGATGGGGATGCGGATCGCAGCAGAACGGTTACCGGCCGAGTAGACCAGGTTGACGGGAGCCTCGAAGCCAGGAACCAGGCGGTGGAACGAGTTCACCGACGGGTTCGTGAAGGCGATGATGGCCGGTGCGTGCTTGAGAATTCCACCGATGTACCAGCGTGCGATATCGGAGAGTCCGCCGTAGCCGTTCTCGTCGTAGAACAGCGGCTTACCGTCGCTCCACAACGACTGGTGGGTGTGCATGCCGGAACCGTTGTCGCCAAAAAGCGGCTTGGGCATGAACGTTGCGGTCTTGCCCCACTCGTTGGCCGTGTTCTTGATGATGTACTTGAATTTCAGGATGTCGTCCGCTGCGCGCACCATCGTGTCGAAGCGGTAGTTGATCTCACACTGACCAGCAGTGCCGACTTCGTGGTGGCTGCGTTCGACGTGAAGGCCTGCGTCGGCAAGCTTGAGGCACATGTCGTCGCGAATGTCAGCGAGCTTGTCGACCGGGCTTACGGGGAAGTATCCGCCCTTGTAGGGAGTCTTGTTGGCGAGGTTTCCGCCTTCTTCTTCGCGGCCGGTGTTCCATGCCCCCTCTTCAGAGTCAACGCTGTAGAACGAGCTGTGCTGATTGACGCCGTAGCGCACGTCATCAAAGATGAAGAACTCGGCTTCGGGAGCAAAAAACGCGGTGTCGGCAATGCCCGTGGAGGCGAGGTACTTCTCGGCCTTCTTTGCGACCTGGCGTGGGTCGCGACCGTAGATTTCGCCGTTACGCGGGTTGTAGATGTCGAAGATCATGATCAGCGTCTTTTCCGTGCGGTACGGGTCGAGATACGCAGTAGTGGGGTCCGGGATGAGCTGCATGTCGGACTCGTGAATCGACGCAAATCCGCGAATCGACGAACCATCGAAGAGTTGCCCAACCGAGAAGAACTCCTCGTCGACTGTCTCAGCAGGAATATTGAAGTGCTGCTGTACGCCGGGAAGGTCCGTGAAGCGAATGTCGAGGAACTTGACGTCGTTGTCCTTGATGTACTTCAGGACCTCAGATGAGTCTTTGAACATGGCTGGTGTGCTCCGATGTGAAAGGGGCGAGGATAGCGACTTGCTACCGAAGTAAACGCTAGAGAAGCGCCGTGACAACGGGGTATCGCTAATGTTTCCACCATGTTACAGCGAGGTCGGAAGGGCAAAACGGTCGACCTAGACTGACCGTGTGGCATCATCGAATTCAAACTCGCCCCTTCCACCGAGCTCGTACCCGGGCGAAAGGCTTAAGTTGCCTCGCACTGGGCCAGGGTCTGTCGTTCGTCCGGGGCGCCGAATTGTGGCGTTGCTCATCGACTGGTGGATGGCCTCGCTCATCGTCACACTCGTCGTTCGTCCTGTGCCGGCAGGGGCGTCAGACTCGCAATTTGTTGCCGCAATGCAGCAACAGTCGATCATGACGCTCGCGCTATTCGTTGCGCTGCAGATTGTCGCCATCGCAATCATTGGTGGCAGCATCGGACATCGTCTACTGGGGTGTTACGTCGCGCCGTTGGCGGGCGGATGGGTCGGACTGTGGCGCCCCGTCGTGCGCAGCCTCTTGCTCGCGCTGGTTGTCCCGGCCATCGTGTGGGATTCCGATCAACGCGGATTCCACGACAAGGTGGCCAGAACCGTTCTGCTTCGAACGAAGTAGCCGCCAATAAGGGTTAGCGCTTGTGCGACGCGCGAACGCGCATCGGGTCGATGCCCTTCGGGATTGGCATCCCCTGCGCGAGTGAACTCACTCGACCGTTCACAGCTCGAACTTCGGCTCTCGTCAAGACTCGCTTGATGCGAGTGAGCGCTGATCCAACCTTGTACAGGCGCACTCGACCTTCTCCCGAACCAACAGAAATTATCGAAATCGGCACGTTGGGAAGCACACGCGTGAGCTTGCGCTTCTCGTCCTCTGCCAGACGTTGAGATCGCTCTTGATTCCCCTCGGCAAGCAAGGCCACACCACCACGACCGACAACTCGATAAACCGCTTCTTGGGTTTTCTGATTCACGGCGACTGGCATTTCGGTTCCAATCCAGCCGCGCCGGAGCGAACTACGAATCATGGCGCCGACTGCACCGGGACGATCTTCAATCTCGGCGTACGCAACGTACTGCGCTTTCTGACCCAGGATGATCATGCCCGCAAGCAGTCCGAACATCAGTGCAGCCGCTGACCAGAGAGCGGTGAGGAACCAGGGCTGTCCCAAGAGAATGGGAACAACGACACCGGTAGCCGTCGGCAAGACAAGCAAAGCCAGAAGAATCGGGGTAACAGACTTGTCACGGCGTGACGTCATTCTGTAGACCTGCCACACCTGCTTAAATCGGTTCTCGCGCTTCGGTTTTACCTTTTTCTCTTTAGCCATGTCGTCCAGATTACCGTTCCGATGAGTTGCGCAATAGCGCAGCGATTGTGTGAGTCACGAGCGCTAGACAGCTTGTGAGAAACCGAGAGCGCCGTCAGCTAAGTGTGCGAGCTGGTCCGGAATCTCGCGCCCCTTTGCCGTCATGGATTGTGCGTAGAGGCGACCGGCGCGGTAGGAACTCCGCACAAGAGGTCCGGACAGAACGCCCAAGAAGCCCATTGATTCGGCCTCTTCCTTGAGCTCGACAAACTCTTCGGGGTGAACCCATCGAGAAACGGGGTGGTGTCTTTTGCTCGGGCGAAGGTACTGAGTAATCGTGATGATGTCAGTTCCTGCGTCGTAAAGATCTCGAAGAGCTTGCGAAATTTCGGTGCGCTCCTCACCCATGCCCAAAATCAGGTTTGACTTGGTGATCATGCCGGCCGCTCTGCCCTGTGCCAGCACATCTAGCGAACGGTCGTACCGAAACGCGGGCCGGATGCGCTTGAAGATTCGAGGAACAGTTTCGACGTTGTGCGCGAACACCTCCGGAGCAGCGTCGAATACGCGTTGAAGGTGTTCGGGGTTTCCCGAGAAATCAGGAACGAGAATTTCAACACCCGTTCCGGGGGATTGCCGATGAATCTCGCGGATCGTCTCGGAGTAGAGCCACGAGCCCTCATCTTCGAGGTCGTCGCGTGCAACGCCCGTTACGGTGGCGTAGCGAAGGTTCATGGAAACAACTGATTCGCCAACTCGACGAGGCTCGTCTCGATCGAGATCTTCCGGCTTTCCGGTGTCGATTTGGCAGAAATCGCATCGACGAGTGCACTGTGCGCCACCAATGAGGAATGTCGCCTCGCGGTCTTCCCAGCATTCGTAGATGTTCGGGCATCCGGCCTCTTGGCACACGGTGTGCAGGTTTTCGGTCTTCACGAGACTCTGCAACTTCATGTACTCCGGGCCCATCTTGGCGGTGGTGCGAATCCACTCGGGCTTCTTTTCGATTGGAGTTTCGGCGTTGCGCACCTCGAGTCGCAGCATCTTGCGGCCGTCAGGAGAGCTCATGTGCAACCTCGAATTCGTTACGGAAGGACGTGATGACGTTTTCTAGAACATCGCAAGGCCGGATTTCGTTCCCTGATGCGAGTGACAGTGTCGTCACACCCGCATCCCGGATGCCGCACGCGATGATTGAATCGTACGGGTCGAGTGAGTTATTGCAGTTCATCGCGAAACCATGCATCGTTATGCCGCTCGCAACGCGAATGCCGATTGCCGCGATTTTGTCGTGAGTAAATCCACGCGGAAGCCACACACCGGATCGTCCGTCCACTCGCTGACCGGAAACCCCAAATGTTGAGATCACGTCAATGAGCATGGATTCGAGGCGACGCACATAACCCACAACGTCAACCGGGTCGGGCAGGCGCACGATGGGGTAGCCAACCAACTGACCCGGCCCGTGCCACGTGATTTTGCCTCCGCGATCGACATCAACGACGGGAGTGCCATCCTGGGGCCGTTCGTCCAGTTCGGTGCGCTTGCCTGCGGTGTACACGGCTTCGTGTTCGAGCAGGATGAGCGTGTTGGGCCGATCTCCGCGAACAACCTCTTCGTGAATCTTGCGCTGCGTTGCGAGGCCTTCCTCATAGGAAACCAGGCGCTCACCGAGCCCCATGGACAGTACCTCCAGCACGCTTGTCAGTCTACGCCCGACTTGTTCTGCCCCATGAGCGCCAGTGCCAAACGAACCACTTGCTCAGCTTGATCAATCGACCACATCGGCCTATTCAGATAACACTGCGGGATGCTCCGACGACGTGACGACCCGACAACTCCCGTGCCCCTGATTCTTGCCCTACACTCGGCAGGACCAACTTCGCTCGGGCGATCTGCGATTGCTCAACCGTTGGATTCGACAGACGGCCCCGCGACGAAACGGCAGCGAGTGTGGTCGAGAAGACCTGTGCGGATAACGGCGATTGCGTTGTGCGCCTTCGGCATCTGTGTTGCCCTTTTCGGTGGGACACCTAGCCCGTCTTCTTTTCCAGAGGTAACGCCACAGAACGCAAGCACGCGTGTGCCGGGTCCAAACGAGCCTGTGTCCATCGCGCCGGATGCCAGGGCTGACCCTCGAGACGTCGTGTCACAAATGCTGCGTGCGGGCGAGCTGGGTTCCGACGTCATGAACTGGAACATCACAGAGGCGGTTGTGGAGAGCCGAAATGGCGACATTGTGCTGGTGCGTGTCAGCGAAGTTTCGAGTGGTGGCCCGGCCTCGCGGTCGAGCCTCAAGGTTCTACTGGTTCGTCACGGTGACGGCTGGGTCGTTCGTGACATCACTCGAGCCGAATCTGAGTAGCGAAAAAGCTGGGCCTGTCCAGTCGGACAGGCCCGGAGGATTTGACGGGAACTCCCGCTACAGCCCTAAGTCGCCCTCAAATGCGCCCTG
>CAEZTD010000031.1_pt1 | contig 12520 bp, 9 predicted proteins | sample 7264131 | NCBI WGS metagenome assembly CAEZTD01 (sample SAMEA6813795, study PRJEB35770) | uncultured Actinomycetes bacterium | biome: Freshwater; feature: Freshwater reservoir; material: water | place: Czech Republic | collected 2015-06-16 | depth 0.5m m
TAATTGTGAACCACAGCCCAGCCCGGTCGCTCGAACGCAAACTGAATCTGCGCGTTCATCCAGCCCCGCAGTCGATCAGCGGGCGTGGGGTTGGCTTCAACGATTCCTCGCCTCACAGCTTCGACATACATGTCGTAGACGACGGCGGCGGCTTCGGAGATGAGGCCCCTGCGCGAACCGAAATAGTGATTGATCATCGCCATCGTGTAACCCAGTTTTTGCACAACTTCTACGTGACTGAATCGTCCAGGGCCCAGGCGTCCGAACTCCTCAATTGTGAGGTACAGGAATCTCTCTCGCGTCGTCGGGTTCGGCTTGCCACAGACGCGAAACCAAAACTCATCGTTGAGTTCTGCCGAACCCGGGGGAGGAGAATCGAGACGGGGCCTCACCATGTTGGGCCCTCCATTCGATTCAACGTTTTCGTTTGCAACTGCGGCGACTCATCAAATGCCCCCGATAAATCATGGCATTTTCTGATGCAGCGCGTGAACTCATCAACGAACAGTTGCATGACTCTTTCTCGGAAAGAGTGTGCCATCGGATGACCGGTGCACCGACCCACGTGCACCTAAACAGGTGCACCGACTCAGGCGATGTTCCGGTGGTGGCACTCGACCGCCCGATGTGACGGGAAATCTCCGCTGTTAGAGTTCAGACATGGAGGAGCTCGCCATAGTTCAGCCGCTCGGGTGCGACTTTGTTCTCAACGCACCCGCACGCCACGCTCCGCTGTATACGGAGCGTGGTTATGAACCCTTCAGCACCGCGCTCTTTCGGCTCTCGAGTTCGTGGGCAGAGGACATCGTCGACATCGGAGCACATGTTGGTTACTACTCGCTGGTGGCAGCGAGCGCTAACTCTTCGGCACGAATTATCGCCGTCGAAGGGTCACCTGAAAATGCCGACGTCTTGCGAGAGAACGCGCGCATCAACTCACGCGAGCACATAGAGGTTCTTGCGGCAGCCTTCTCGGATAACCACGACCCGATTCGATTTCAGCTGACCGAAGCGTCAGACAATTCAGGGAGGGGTGGGCATCCGAATTCGCCAACAGTGAAGGTCGTCGAGGTCGATTCCGTGACCGGTGACGAACTTTCCCTCGCCAGCGGTCGCCGATTGCTCATCAAGCTCGACGTGGAGGGTTTTGAATTAGCTGCACTTCGAGGGCTCGAAAAAGCGATCGATGCGTCGTCAGAAGCGCGACTTCTCGTGGAGTTCAATCCCAAGTGCATTCGACCAACGGGCGTTTCGCCCTCGGCAATTCTCGAGTGGCTTGCCGACCACGGGTTCCGAATGTTCGGAATCGATGAGGACAACTTCACGTGGAACGAAGTAGACATCGCGACGGCTGAGGACCAGGTTGGCGATGGCTACACCAACATTTGGTGCCTTCCGCGCGAGTCGACCATGACCGTCGCTGCCGTCATGCATTCTGCCGGGCTTTCGGGATCAGAGCGATCTCACGTCGAAGCCGTTGCAGACCTCGTCACACTGGGGTGCATGGTTGCGACAATCATGCCGAAGCCTGACTCAGGGCTCGTTGCCGAGCTCAAGAAATCAGGCTCCGGGATAATGCTCGTTGAGAAATACGAGTGGTGGGTTGATTCTTCGAATTTAGAGCTCAAGGAAAGGCACATCGCCTTTTCGCAAATTTACGATTCGATTGCCCATATCAATCCCGACGTGGTCATGACTCAGACGATGACGGTGCCACAAGGCGCGCTCGCTGCACGGGCGCTCGGCAAGCCCCACGTGTGGTGGGTTCGTGAGTTCGGTGACCTCGACTATGACTTTGCCTTGCCCGAGTCGCCGAGCGAATTCGGCCAAGTCATTCGGTCTCTCTCCGACGTTGTCTTGACCAACTCGAACGCGGTCAAGCAGCACCTCTTCCCGCACAGCGATGACGCCGTTCATGTTCTCTGGCCGAGCCCATTAATGCAACCATCCGACGTCGCCCGACGTGCTCGCCAGGGTGAGCTCACCCTCGGCATTGTTGCGAGCCTCCAAGTTGGCAAGGGGCACGCCGACCTCATCCAGGCGATCGCACGATCGAGGCTGCGCGAAACAACAATTCGCCTGAAGTTCTTCGGAGCTGGATCCGTTGCTGACCGCAAACGCCTGCGCTCTCTAGCCAAAGAGCTCGATGTTTCTGACCGGATTGAATTCGTGCCTCACATGGCGAACCGCGCCGAAATGTATGGCGCGCTGGACATTGTTGTGGTGACGTCTCGGGCAGAGGCATTTGGGAGAATCCCTTTCGAAGCAACCGCCGCCGGAAGGCCCGTCATTTACGCTGCGTCTGGTGGAATTGTCGAGTACATGGTCCCGGGCGAAACGGGTTTGTCGTATGAGCCTGGCGACATCGATGAATTGGCGCGCAACATCACAACGTTGCATCAAGATGCGTCTTTGCCGGAACGTCTGGTTGCTCAGGCCGACACCCATTTTCGACAGCTATTCTCTCAGCCCGCTCGTGGGACCGCCCTCAGGGGTTACCTCACCGAAGCCATCACGCGCCACGCGTCGCTTGCCATCACGCCTTGGTCACTCGACCGACTTCTGCTTCAAGTTGCCCTGACGAGTGAAGAGAGCCGGGGGGACAATCGAAACACGATTGCGGAGTTGCGTTCGGAGAGCGATGCCCTTCGTGCGGACCGAGATGCCTTAAGGGCAGAGCTGACTCGAGTTTCCACAGCACTGCACGAAATCACTGTCGAGCGAAACAACGCGGTGCTGGAGAGGGACGCACTCCTCAACAGTCGGTTGTGGCGCTTCGCTAAGCCATACCGAAAACTGCGGGCGATCTTCCGACCGCCTCGCTAGGGCATCGCATAAGAAATGGTAATAGCTGTCATACCAGTCACTATGATTTAGCGAGGCGAGCCATGATGGCCTGCCTGTCACGCCACCACGATGGGATCCTTCCATGCCTCTCTCTTTGGTCTCCGCCAGCCTCGAGCTGGAATGGGATGAGCGCACGGGCGCTCTTGTCCGACTCGAGGTGATTGATAGCGCGTGGCCGGTGGTTGCGCGCACCGCGTTGGGCATGTCGTTCGCATTGCTGGTTCCGGCTCCGGGTCGCGGTTCCCGCATGGTGCACGGAACAGCTCAGGCCGCGCCAGCTGTGACCGCAGGCGCCGATCGCGTCATGTTCGTCTGGTCGTCGGTAATTGGCGACGACGGCGAGCCCCTCGACATCGCGGTCACCCAGTCATGGCGGGTGGATGGTGCGGCCATCGTGGTCGAAACCGAGATTGACAACCAATCCGCCTACACCGTGGAGAACGTTTTCTCGCCATCGATTGGGGGACTACGCCCAAAGAATCCGGGCGACACACTCGAGGCGATCCGACACGACTACGGTGCCGGGATGCGGCAACCAATGTGGCCGACATTCGACAACTCGGTCGGCTACTGGGGCGCCGACGTGCCCACCCAGTTGGCCGCTCGATGGATGCCGGCCTACGGCACCCCGGCGATTCCCTACACCCTGATCCAGGGTCCGAACTATGGTCTTTCGGTTGGCGTCGATGCGCCGACGTCCGAACTCGTCGCCTGGGTCGCTCAGCTCTTGCCTGGGTGGCTCGACTCATTGGAGGGCACTGTCTCTCGGGATGAGCAACTCGCCGGTGTCGATGTTCGGATTGAGTTCTCAGCTGTGCACATTCCGTACATTCGACCGAACACCTCTCGAACGCTTCCCGCCATTCGAATCGAGGGCTACTCGGGCGACTGGCATAGCGGAGCGAACCTTTACCGTCAATGGCGTTCGAAGCACCTCACTCCTGCGCAACCACCCGCCTGGGTGAAAGAACCAATGTCGTGGTTCCAGTTGCAGGTGAATTCGACGGAGGATCGCATTCAGGTTCCATTCGACAAGCTCGTGGATTACGCGCGCGAAGCCGCCGAACTCGGTGTCGCGGCGATTCAAATCACCGGGTTCAACGTGGGTGGACAGGACCGCAACACACCTCATCACGACGCCGACCCCCGACTCGGAGGACACGAGGCACTTCGGCAAGCCATTGCTGACATTCAAGCCATGGGCGTTCGCGTGGTTCTGTTCTGCAAATTCAACTGGGCGGAGCAGTCCCTGCCGGACTTCGCCCAGACGTGGCGGGCACACGCAATCAAGGACCCCTACGGAGACCCTTACCTCAATCAGGGGTACCGTTACGACACGATTACCCAATTGCTCGACATCAACACTCGACGACTAGTGCCGATGTGCTTTTTGGATGAGGCCTATCTGGATGCCTGCGTTCGAGAGTTCGACACCTTGCTCGCTCTTGGCCCCGACGGAATCCTTTACGACGAATGCCTCCACCACATGCCAACGCTGCTGTGCTTCGATGAATCCCACGGGCACCGCTACGGCGCACCCACCTACGGCAACGATTTGGAACTCATCCGCCGCTTTCGAGAGCGGCTTCCTGCCGGGACCGAATTCGTCTTCGCGGGGGAGGGCGTCTATGACCTTGAGTTCCAAGAGTACTCCCTCTCATACCACCGCAGCGAGGAACGGAACCACCTCCCATTGCACCGCTACACCGCACCGCACGAGCAGATGTCCACGGCGGCAACGGGTTTCGATGACCGCAACATGGTTAACCAGAGCCTGCTTTACCGCTACATCGTGAGTTATGAGCCGAAGAACTTCCACGGATTCCTGAGCGACTTCCCGCTGACCGTCGCGTATGGGGAGGCCATGAGTTCACTGCGACGGGACCTTCGGAAGTGGCTGTGGGAAGGGACGTTCCAGGACACTGTGGGGGCAACAGTGCTCACCGCTCAAGGTGCCGTGCATCATCCTTACTCCGTGTTCACTGACGACCAAGGTGTCCCTGCGGTTGTCGTCGCCAACTACGATTCGGATCCCAGTGAGGTCTTCGTTGACCTCTCGGGGCCGCACCAATGGCGAACGGTCGATGACGCACAGTGGCATGACCTCCAAGATGGACGCGTTTCATTGGGCGGTCGTTCGGCCGTCGTCATCATTCCCACTTCTGAGGAGAACTAAAAATGGCCCAAACCGATTTGCCCGTTGAACAGCTGCGGGAGTACCGCTCATCTGTCACGCCTGCAGCAGACCTGAAGGAGTTCTGGGGCGCGCTCTTGACCAGCGCAGCCGAACTCGCCACACCGACAACGACAACGGAGTTGGAGTCCACGCTGACCCGCCTTCGCGTGTACGACCTCGAGTTCAGTGGTGCACACGGCCATCGAGTCAAGGGCTGGCTTCTCCTCCCGCGGGATGCGGAAGAGCCGTTGCCGTGCGTTGTCAAGTTCATCGGCTACGGAGGTGGGCGCAGCCTTCCCCACGAGTTCACGCTGTGGCCTTCTGCGGGCGTCGCAGTCGCGGTCATGGATACCAGAAGTCAGGGGTGGTCCGATACGGTTGACCCCGGTGTCGACCTCGCGCCCCAAGTACCCGGATTCGTGACCCAAGGCATCACCGCAGCCGCCAATCACTTCTATTCGCGGGTCTTTGTCGACGCGGCGCGACTGGTCACGTGCGTTCAACAGTTGCCCCAGATAGATTCCGCCCGCGTTGCCATTGCCGGTGGAAGTCAGGGCGGAGGGATTGCAATCGCAGCAGCAGCGTTGAGCGCGGGCCTGGCACCGGTTGCGCTGCGGCCCGAGCCGCTCGTGGGCGCACTCGTCGACGTGCCTTTCTGGTGCGACGTGTACCGCGCATCGACGATGGTTGACACGGCTCCGTACGTCGAGCTCAGCACCTATCTTCGCGCGCGTCCGCGCGACATCGACGCCGTTCGCACGACCCTCAGCTACATCGATGGTTCAGTGCTCGCGGCATACGGGGAGTGCCCGAGTTTGTTCGGCGTTGCCCTCATGGATGACATCTGCCCGCCCAGCACGGTTTACTCGGCCTATAACGCGTGGTCTGGACCGAAGCAGATTGAGGAGTACCCATTCGGCGATCACAACGGTGGCGACTCATGGCACGAGCTTGCCGAACTCGAGTGGCTTCATCCTCGTTTTCGAGGATGAACGCTCAGCCAGCGCGCTGTGATCAGTGACACGATAGCGACTGCCAAGCACACCCCGACGGCGACACGGAGCCCGGCCCATTGACCGATGGCGCCGACGAGAACTGGTGACGAAAAAAGGCCAACCCTCAGCACCAAACCAACAATGCTCAGCCCTTCGCCGGTGCGGAGATGCGGCGCGCGCTCGGCCGCATCCATTGCGAGTGGAATCGTTGGGGCGATTCCCAGACCCAGCGCTCCAAGCCCGATGCTGACGACGAGTGGGTTGGGGGCGATGATGACAATGATCAAGCCGATCAGGCTCGCGATGGATCCAGCCTGAACAGTGCGAATCGGGCCAAATCGATTGACGACGGCGTCGGACAGAAAGCGTCCCGTCGTGAGTCCAGTCATCAAGGCGACGAACGGCACCGCCGCGTCTGCGATGGATGCACCCGTCTGCGTCACGGCGTACACCCCGCCCCAGGTCGCGCCGAAATCCTCGAGGAATGCGCCGCAGAACGCGACGCAACACGCCGCGATGAGAAGAGCGCTGACCTGACTGCGCCCGCCAGATTTGCTCGCCGATTCCACCTCGGATGTGGCGGGCAGCCGCAGTCCGGGAAGGGTCACGAGGCTGAGCACGATGATGATCGCGCCCATGATTGGCAGGTAGGCCTCAATCGGGATTCGCAGCATCAAGGCCAGCGCTCCGAGAAGTCCTCCGGCGATCGCTCCCGAGCTCCAGGCCCCGTGAAGACCATTGATGATCGATCGTTTCAGTAACCGTTGTACCGCCAGCCCATGCGCGTTGTTGCCGATATCGCCGATGGCGTCGCCCAAGCCGATGGCGAAGAGCACGACACCGAGGGTGATCGGTCCATCAGTGAAACCGGCGACGATGAGCAAGGATCCGAGAACAGCGGCCGCCACTGCGGCCGCGCGGTCTGCCCCAAACCGAGCAATGACTGGACTCGCCACGAGGCTGCCGAGCACTGAGCCCACCGGGCCACATGCGACCATGATGCCGAACGCGAGCGCAGAGAGGCCAAAGTTTTCTTTAATCTCGGGGTAGCGCGTCGCGATAGAAGAAAACACCAGCGCGTTGGCAACGAAGAGAATAGCGACTCCCCGACGAGCCGATGAAACCCGCGAAGTCATTACAGTGAACTGCCACCGTCGACCACGAGCACGCTCCCCGTGACAGCGCTGGCGCCGGGAGAGGCCAGGTATGCCACGCCGGCGGCGATATCGTCGACGGAGAGCGGCGCCCCGAGCGGGATTGACTCGTCTACCCGCGCAGCATACTGTGGCTCGTTCTCGTATTGGCCCTTCGCAAGTCCGGCCATCACGATGCCTGGGGCAATGGCATTGGACCGAATACCGTGCGGAGCCAGTTCGAGGGCCGCTTGGCGCATGAGCTGGTCCAGTCCTGCTTTTGAGGTCGCGTAGGCTGCGATTTCGGGCCACGGCCGGGTAGCTACCCACGAGCTGATGAAGATGAGCCTTCCTCGGGTGCCGTCGGCCACCATGCGCCGCGCCGCCGACTGCGCGGCGATGAAGGCCCCGTAGAGGTTGATGTCGATCTGGCGCCGCCAGGCGTCGTCATCAATGTCGAGGAATGGTTGAGCCGTGACCGTACCGGCACAGATCACCATGACGTCTATGGTCTTCAGCTCCGATAGTGCCGCTACAAGATCGTTGCGGTCGGTCGTGCTGCCGATGACTCCTCGAATTGATCCGCGCTCGGAATCTGCTTCCGACGCGACGACCGGGCTGGGATCAAGAATGACCACGTCATAGCCTGCATCGGCCAGCCCCCGTGCGATTGCGCCACCAATGTCCCCCGCGCCACCTGTGACCAGGGCACCGGGCCTCTTCGAAAGCTTCATCTTCATCCTTCGCTCGACTGTCTCGGCGATGTCGCCGAGGTTGACTCGAGTGGTGCACCCTGCGACGATAGTCTGGTATTACCAATCATACCGCTCGACCCACTGGCTAACGAGCGTCCACGAAATTGCGGAGCCCATGACAAACACCAGCAACACAGTATCTCAGTCTGACCACGACTCTGAGACTCCCAGCCAGCGCATCGTCGCACTCGAAACGGTGCGCTCTGCGTTGCAGCCGAATGCGGTGTTTGTCTTGGTCCACGGGGCCGACGGCCAGGTCGGCATTGGCGAGACCTTCTACGGCGCAGCCAGCGTGGAGGCCTACATTCACGACGTCGCCGCGTTCGCCCTGCAGGCACCCGGTCGGCATTCCCCGGCCCGGGTGAGTCGCCAGCTTGCGGGATACGTCGGTTACTCGGGATCAGGCACCGAGGTGCGGGGGAACTCGGCAATAGACATCGCTCTGTGGGACCTGCTCGCCAAACAGAGCGGACTACCGTTGCGTGATTTGCTAGGCGGTCCCATCGTCGAGTCGATTGAGATCTACAACACCTGCGCGGGCAATGACTATGTCCGGTCTAATGCGCAGCAGTCGTCAAACAACTGGGGCCTTCCGCTTGCGGACGAACCTGATCGCTACGACGACCTGTGGCGATTCTTGCACGAGCCTGCGCGGCTTGCCCGCGACTTATTCGACGAGGGTTATCGAGGCATGAAGGTCTGGCCATTCGACCTCGCGGCTGAAGCCTCGGGAGGCGACCATCGAGCCGACTTGAGATTCGGTCTCGGTGTTCTCGATTCGATTCGCGAGGAGGTCGGCGACACGATGGATCTCTACGTCGAGCTCCACTCGCTCTGGCAACCACGAGGCGCCGAGCGCGTCCTTCGTGCGCTCGAGCCCTACGGGCTGGCGTGGGCAGAGGACCCGATTCGGGCCGACCGGTATGAAGCGCTGGCAGTGCTTCGGGAAGGGACTTCGGTGCCCATTGCTCTGGGCGAGAACCTCGGTGCAGGGTACAACTCGTACAAGCCACTCTTGGACGCGCGGGCGACCGACATCGCAATCATCGACGTCGGATGGAGTGGCGGAATCACCACCGCGATGCGCACGGCTGCCCTCGCCGATCAATATGGAGTGCCGGTGGCACCCCACGATTGCACGGGCCCAGTTTCTCTCGCGGTCGCGACGCACCTCGTCACGGCGATTCCCAACGGGCATGTGCAGGAAGTGGCCCGCAGCTTCTACCACGGGTGGTACGGACAGGTCAGCGAGGGCTACCCCACGATCGCTGATGGCCGCATCACGCCGTCGGCGGCACCCGGACACGGAGTAACGCTGCGGCCAGAGATGCTGGTGGATCCGTCGACCATCCGCCGAGTGACGACGATCGGCTCCTGACCGGTGTCTGAGCGCATCCCGCTTCCGCAAATCATCGCGCAGTCTCGGCTCGTGGCCGTGTTGCGGGCGCCGTCCGTCGCCGACCTCCCGAGCATTGTCAGCGTCTTGATTGAGAACGGCATGACGGTGATTGAGTTGACCTTGACAACGCCTGATGCCATTCGCGCGCTCTCGGAGTTGAGAGCCGTCTGGGGTGACCGGGCCACGATTGGCATGGGAACCATCACCACTCCGGGTCAGGCCCGGGAGTCCGTTGCTGAAGGGGCTCAGTTTCTCGTGACTCCGATCACGGTTCCCGAGGTTGCCCACATCGCGACGGAGGCGGGGGTGCCAATCTTGATGGGAGCATTCACGCCGACGGAGGTTGCCACCGCGTGGGATCACGGCGCGACCGCGGTGAAGATTTTTCCCGCGTCGCAGGTCGGACCGTCCTATTTGCGTGAGCTCCGCGGCCCGTTCCCAGATATTGTGACCATGCCGTCTGGTGGCGCGACAATCGACGATATCCCGGGCTGGCTCAGCGCGGGTGCGGCGGCAGTGAGCCTCGGAGGCAGCCTGATCGGGTCCGCGTTCTCGGGCGACGTGGCGGGACTTGCCGAGCGGGTGCGAAGAGCGGTCGACGCTGTCGCCAAGGCGAAACCATGACCCGTTCGAAGAACATCGACGTTCTGACATTCGGCGAGACCATGGGCTTGGTCGTTGCTGAACCCGGACCACTGGAGTTCGCGGGGAGTGCCCAGCTCAGAATCGGCGGCGCCGAGTCGAATGTCGCAATCGTCGCTAGCAGGCTCGGGCGATCGACGCACTGGGTGAGTCGCATCGGGGATGACGCGTTCGGGAGGCTGGTCGAGCGCACGCTTCGTGCCGAGGAGGTCGGCGTGACCGTGATCCGGGATCCTCAGCGGCCGACCGGACTCATGGTCAAGGAGCGCCGCTCACGAACCCTTCAACGGGTGCGCTACTACCGATCGACGAGCGCTGCAACGAAACTCGCGCACGATGACATTGACGATGACCTGCTCTCTCGGGCGAGCATCCTGCACGTGACCGGGATCACTCCCGCACTGTCTCCAGAGGCGCGTGACGCCGTTGACACGCTCATCGATCGGGCCCGGGCACTCGGAGTGACCGTCAGTCTTGATATCAACTATCGCTCTGCCTTGTGGACGCGCTCCGAAGCAGCGGCGTTTCTCAGTTCGGCGATTCCGCGGTGCGACATCGTCTTCGGCGGACTCGATGAGTTCGCGCTCGTTGACCCGGGAATCGTGACCGCCGACGCGGCAATCGAGGATGCTCTCGCGAGAGGGGCCGCTGAGGTCATCGTGAAGCTGGGCGACCGGGGAGCGGTCGGCGAACGTGACGGCCACCGCGCCGCGGTCGAGGCGACTCCGGTCGACGTCGTGGACACTGTCGGTGCGGGTGACGCCTTTGTCGGCGGATATCTCGTGGCTCGGCTCGACGGTCTCACTCTCGACGAGTGCCTCGCCCTCGGAGGGCTCGTCGGGGCCGCAGCGTGCACGGTGGCAGGCGACTGGGAGGGTGCACCACGACGCGAGGAACTGTCTCAACTCTTCGATGGTCACAGCGTCTCGCGCTAAAGATCATCCGGTCGAGCATCCTTCGAGCGCCGACGCGTGAGCGGCTAAGCCGACTCCCGCACCTGCAGCTTTGTGGATAGGCAAACTTCTGTGATGGAAGATCGAGTGCCTTCCAGCGTGTCGATCAACAGCCCGGCCGCGGACGCTCCCATTTCCCACGCCGGAACCGTGACCGTTGTCAACTGAGGATTCACGAACTTCGACACGTCGAAGTCGTCGAAACCGCAGACGGCCATCTGGTCTGGGACAGCTATGCCGACCTCGCGGAGGGTGCGCATGGCACCAATGGCCAGCAGGTCACTGCCACACACGATTGCACTGGGGGGAGTGTTCAGAGCGAGAAGCTTTCGCACCATCGCATCGGCGCCGGTTGGCTCCCATCCGGCTTCGAAGAGAGTGAGCTCCGGATCGATATCGATGCCGTGGCGCCGCAGCGCCCGCTTGTACGCGTCGAAACGCTGTTCGATGACTGCCCAGCGTTCCTTGGCTGCGATGAAGGCGATTCGCCGATGGCCCTGCGCGACCAGGTGGTCGACGATGGCCGTCGCGCCGGCTGCTTGATCGGAACGCACGACGAATGCGCGCCCAGCCACCTTGGCAACGGCGAGTTCGTCAAAGAGCACGAACTCGGTGTCGGTCTGGTTGAGCATCTGCGCGACCCGGCGACGCACGGCGGGAGAACCGGTCAACAGCACGCACGCGGCATCGACGCGGCCCTCGCTGATGGGTCGCAGCAGTTCGGCGTGGTCCTTAGTGTGCGCTGTTGTGTGAACGAGCACGCTGTAGCCGCGCTCACGCGCAGTGTCAGCGATGCCGGCCAGATAGAGCGCAGTCAGGGGGTCAGCGACAAAACGATGACTGTCGTCCAGAACCAAGAAACCGAGGGTTTGCGTTCGTGCGGAGCGAAGCCCACGCGCGGAGTTGTTGACCTGATAATTCAGCTGCGCGATGGCTTCTTCGATGCGACCTCGCGTGGCCACGGACAGCCTCGCCCACCGGCCATTAGCGAAGTTCGAAACGGACTGAACTGACACATCGGCGGCGGCGGCGACGTCGATCATTCTCGGTCTTGTCGTCCGCTCAGTAGACATGGTTTCAGTATCGCGCACATGGCCGGGTGGCGCACTCCTGCCCCACCCGGCCATGTGAACTACTCGTGTTTAGTAGACCTGCGCCAGCAGGCCTCCATCGACAATCAGGTGTGAGGCGTTGAAGTACGAAGATCGATCCGAAACGAGGAAGACGACCGCGTTCGCTACCTCGGCGGGATTTCCGATTCGGCGAGCGGGGTAGTGAGATTCCATCTCCGCCTTGGAGGCGGCCGGATCCGGCGTGGAGTCCCAGTACTGCAGGATCATCGGGGTGGCCATGTCGCCGGGGCAGATGCAGTTGCAGCGGATGCCCGCCTGGGCGTAAGTCGGATCGACACCGATTGCACGTGTGAGCCCCAGCACACCGTGCTTGGAGGCGGTGTAGGCCGAGAGGTAAGGATCCGCGCTCAGGGACAGCGCCGACGCGGTGTTCACGATGCTACCTCCGCCGGTCTCGAGCATGGCACGAACAGCCTGACGGCATCCGTTGAAGACGCCTGTGAGGTTGATGTCCAGAACGCGCTGCCATTCCTCGTTCGACGTCTCA
>CAEZTD010000032.1_pt1 | contig 12186 bp, 11 predicted proteins | sample 7264131 | NCBI WGS metagenome assembly CAEZTD01 (sample SAMEA6813795, study PRJEB35770) | uncultured Actinomycetes bacterium | biome: Freshwater; feature: Freshwater reservoir; material: water | place: Czech Republic | collected 2015-06-16 | depth 0.5m m
CTCTGGGTGGATGTTCGACTCCGAGATTCCCACGAAAAGGGCCCCCACGCCCAGAGGCACCATGGCGTCGGGGATGCCCGCCACCCATGCAATGAGTGGCAGCACTGTCGCGACTCCTGCAGTGCGGAGAGAGCGGATAATCTGCAAGTTCTCGCGCTCGACGCGCACGATTTTTCGTGCCAGAGTCGCGCCGAATGTCATTGACCAAGCCTATTTGTCAGGCTCAATAACTGCGTAGGCCCGAATGATTGCGGGCTGACCACTGATGGTGATTGCTGCATGTCAATGAGTTGTGGGAGCAGCGTGATTGACTGGGCTCATGCGCAACGCGACTAACCCAGCCACACTGATTTTTGATGGCGACTGTGGTTTTTGCACGAGCGCGGCTCGGCACTTCGAAAAGCGTTCGTTTGTGCCCCTCACGATTACGCCGTGGCAACGAACGAACCTCGAGAAGGTTGGGCTGACTGACGCGCAGGCGCGCGAGCAGGTGTATTTGTTTCGGGATGGCGAACTCTTTGGCGGACACGAGTGTTTCGCCGAGCTCATGCGCATTCAGGGTGACCCATTTCACCGGCTGGTCGCGCGAACGATGCGAGCTCCGGGAATCCGTGTGCTCAGCGCGGCCGGCTATCGCTTTGTTGCGAGAAACCGACACCGACTTCCCGGCGGAACACCCGCGTGCGAAATGCCGACGGAGTAGTAGAAAAGCGAGAATTCGCTCGTAGGCTTCGAGCATGCGCAAAACTCCGACTTTTTGGGTCTACCTGTCACTCTCGATCATCGGGCTCATCACGGCGTGGATTCTCAATGGCCTCGCGGTTGTTCGCGGCGAGAGCTACACAGATGCGTGGTTCGGAACCGCCGTGGACTGGGTGCTCTCAACCGACCTGCTCATCGTTGCGGTCGCCTCGGTTGTGTTCATGATTGTCGAAGCGCGACGCCTCGGAATGAAACGTGTGTGGCTGTACATCGTGTTGTCGGGCGTGACTGCCATGGCGTTCACGTTCCCTCTCTTTCTGGCACTGCGCGAAAGTCGCATGGCCGAGATGGCGCGCAAAGATCGATAACGTCAGACCCCCTGATTAGAGTGAACGTTCAGACGAAAAGTGGGGTTTCGAGATGGATTTAGCGATTGTCTTTGGTGCGGTGAACATCGCGTTGCTCGTGGTGATTGTCGTATTGGTCGTTCGACGCCGTGGCGCAACTGCCGGCTCGCTTGACCTCGACCGTCCACTTGCTGCTGTGCGTGATGAACTTGCTCGCGCGATTCTCAACTCGCAGTCGCAGGTTGATGCGAAATTCGAATCGTTTCGAACGTCTCTCGAAGCAACGGCCGCAGCTCAACGCCAAGAAGCGACAGCGGGTCGTCAAGAACTGCAACAGACTCTGGTCTCGAGCCTTGATCGCTTGCAGAAGGGCAACGAAGACAAGCTCGAACAGATGCGCGTGACCGTCGACGAGAAACTGCAGGGCACGCTCGAGAAGCGACTCGGCGAATCCTTCGCTCTGGTCAGTGAGCGCCTCGAGTCGGTTCAACGCGGACTCGGCGAAATGCAAAACCTGGCTAACGGCGTCGGCGACCTCAAGCGCGTTCTCACAAATGTCAAGAACCGCGGCGGATGGGGCGAAGTGCAGCTGAGTCGCCAGCTTGAAGACATGCTCACTCCCGACCAATTCGAGTCGAACGTCAAGGTCAAGGCCGGTTCAAATGATGCCGTCGAGTTCGCGGTGAAGTTGCCCGGCAGGCACGACGACGAAATCGTGTACTTGCCGATTGACTCCAAGTTTCCGCAAGAAGATTACGAGCGTTTGCTCGCGGCGCAAGAACTTGCCGACCCCATTGCCGTCGAGGTAGCGGCGAAGAACATCGAAAAGGCAATCAAGATTCAGGCGAAGTCGATTCGCGACAAGTACATCGACGTGCCGCGAACGACAGATTTCGCAATCATGTACCTGCCCACCGAAGGGCTCTTCGCCGAGGTCATCCGTCGGCCCGGTCTGGCCAACGAACTGCAAAACACGTTCCGTGTTCAGGTCACTGGCCCGACCACCCTCATGTCGCTGCTCAACAGCCTGCAGATGGGATTCAAGACGCTCGCGATCGAGAAGAGCACCTCGGACGTCTGGAAAATCTTGAGTGCTGCAAAGCAGGAGTTCCACAAGTACGGCGAAGTCTGGGACAAACTCGCGAAACAGCTGAACACGGCTCAGAAGACCGTCGAGGATGCGGGTCGCCGCACGCGCGCCGTCGAGCGCACGCTACGCAACGTCGAGTCATCGGCGGGCATCGAGACGAGCGCCGAAATCGCGGCGATTGAAGCCATGTCTGACGAAATCGCCTTCGAAGATGACGTCGAAGCGGCGGATGCGGAGTCGACGAACTAGGTCGCCAAAGCGAGGGTGACCCGGAGTTTAGCCCCGGGCTTCGCCGTCGAGAAAGGCACCGATTTGGTGGCGCGCCTGCTCGAGGAGTCCGATGTCGTTCGCGACCTCGGCGAGCGGGCGAGCGGGCGAATCGAGAATTCCCTGATCGACAAAGGACGCCAGCGCGGTTGCCTGGTAGCCGAGTCCTTCGTGCTCACGAATTCCGGATTCGTCGTTCCATCTAGCAACCGGCTTCGGGTTGAAGTCGGGGCCATAGAGAGTGAGTCCCGTTGGCGTGAAGAACGGAGTGTCAACGGTGATCATTCCATTCACGCCCGAAATCGAGGCGGCGGTTGGCGTGTAGGTGGCGAGACTCACCGTGGCGACGGCACGGGCACCGTTGGAGTAAGAGAAGAACGTTGTGGTGGTTTCATCCACACCTGTGAGTGTCAGCTTTCCTGTTGTGGTGATGCTCGTCGCATTGCCCAACACGAGTGAGGAGAACGCGAAGTTGTAGATTCCCAAGTCGAGCAGACCTCCGCCACTCACCGACGACATGCAACGTGGCACACCGCGCAAGTCCTGACCAAAGTCGGAAACAACGAGCGAGAGTTCGCCCAGGATGCCCTCGCTCAGCACCTGGCGAATGACATCGGTTTGCGGAAGGTAACGCGTCCACATTGCTTCCATCGCGAGCACGCCGGCTGCCTTCGCGGCAGCTTCAATCGTCTCAACGTCGGCGCGATTGAGAGCACACGGCTTCTCAATCAGCACGTGTTTTCCGGCGGCAATGGCCAGAAGCGCGTGTTCCTTGTGAAACTCGTGCGTCGTAGCGACATACACGACGTCGACGTCGGGGTGCGTCACAAGTGCGTCGTACGAGTCGAGCACGATCTCGATGTTGCGAGGGGTTGCAAATGCTTCACCGCGCCCAGGAGTCTTCGACGCCACAGCGACAATGCGTTGGGTCGTGTAATTGTGAACTGCGTCTGCAAAGCTCGCGGCAATACCGCCGGGGCCGATGATGCCCCAGCGAAGCGGGGAAACACTTGCCGGGTCAATGATTCGAGGGGAGGGAAGCGATGTGGGGAGCATGACGCCGGCTTTCTTGATTGGTTAGGGATGCGGGGAAGGTTATGCGTTAAAGATCTGCGTGCTCGCGGGTTTCTCGACGAGTTCAGCGAAAGCGAGTCCGGCAGCTCCGATCATGAGCAGATTAGGCCCGAGCTCGCCCGGGCGCACAATAAGTCGGTCTTGAGGCGCGTTGAGTGTGCCCCACCTAAACCGACTCAACAGACGATCGGGGTCATACCCGTAGAGCACTGCAAGGTAACCGGCAACGACAACAACTTCGGGGTTGAACACGTTGACGACGTTGCCGAGGGCGACGGCCAGGGCGTCCAATTGGGACTCAAGAATCTTCTTGACTCGACCCGAGATGGGTTGCTTCAGTCGCTCGATGAGCTCGTCTTCATCGGCATTCTGGAGGTCGAGAGCCGCGAGCAGCTCATCGCGGCTGACGAGGGCTTCGAGCGTGCCTTGGAGACCCGAGTAGTCATCGCGAGGCGAATCGGAGATGCGCATGTGGCCGATTTCACCCGCGTATCCGGCTGACCCGCGAATCAGGGCACCGTTGTGAATCACTCCGCCACCGATGCCGCCCGTACCACCGAAGATGTAGACGACTTCGCTGAAGCTGCGTCCTGCGCCATGATCCAGCTCGGCAATCGAACCCAGCCCCGCGTCGTTATCGATTGACACGGGAAGACCCGTCTTCTGGTTCAGCATCGATGCGAAAGGAACCTCGACCCAGTTGAGATGCGGAGCAAGTCGAACCACGCCGTCACCCACACGAACCTGGCCGGGCACGGCGACACCGATTCCTGCAACGCGAATGTGCTTTCCGGCCTCGCGGCGCATAGCCGCAATGGCGTTTCCGGCAACTTCAACCGCTTCGATTGGGTCGGGCACGGATGACGTCGTGATGCGCTCTTTTCGAATCACCTGACCAGACAGTGTCACCATGCCCACAGTTGTCGCGTCCGCCTCGGGGTTTACTGCGAATACGACGACGTCTTCGGAGAGGGCAACCATGCGCGACGGGCGACCGACGCCGGTTCGGTCAGACGTGTCAGATTCCGTAATCAACCCGAGATCTTCGAGCTCGGTCACCAAGTCAGAGATGGTCGATCGGTTGAGGCCCGTGCGTTGTGCAAGGGCTGACCGAGACATCGTGCCGAACTTTTGTAGAAGGCGGAGCACGGCGGACAAATTGTGCTGGCGAATGACGTCGCGGTTACTGCCAACCGTCGAAGGCTGCGACGTGTTTTCGCGGGTTCTGTTCACGTTCCAAGCCTCCTCTCGTCCTAGCCCATTCAATTTACTTGCGAAGCCGCCTCACGTTCGACGAAGATCTGCCTCGACCACAGTCTATTTTTTGTTATTGTTCCCTCAGTCAACAAATTTTTGACGACTTCCCTTCGGCGAAAAAAGGACTCATGTCTGCACTCACACCGTCACGCGACGACAAATTCTCTTTCGGTCTCTGGACCATTGGCTGGACAGCACAAGACCCATTCGGCTCATCCACTCGTAAAGACCTCGACGTTGTTGAGGCAGTCGAAAAGCTTGCTGAGATCGGCGCCTATGGAATGACCTTCCATGATGACGACCTCTTTGCGTTCGGAAGCACCGACGCAGAACGTCAGAAGCAGATTGATCGCCTCAAGCAGGCGCTCGCCGACACGGGCCTCATCATCCCCATGATGACCACGAACCTGTTCAGCCACCCGGTATTCAAAGACGGCGCAATGACCAGCAACGACCGCGGTGTTCGCCGCTTCGCTCTGCGCAAGGCGCTTCGCAACCTCGACCTCGCAGCCGAGATGGGCGCCAAGACCTTCGTGATGTGGGGTGGCCGTGAAGGCGCCGAATACGACGTAGCCAAGGATGTTCAGGGCGCACTCCAGCGTTACCGCGAGGGCGTCAACCTCATGACGCAATACGTGCTCGACAAGGGCTACGACATTCGTTTCGCGATTGAACCAAAGCCAAACGAGCCCCGCGGAGACATCCTGTTGCCGACAATCGGTCACGCGATGGCGTTCATCAACACGCTCGAGCACCCCGACATGGTTGGACTCAACCCCGAGACGGGTCACGAGCAGATGGCCGGACTCAACTTCACTGCCGGCATCGCCCAGGCCCTCGAGCACGGCAAGCTCTTCCACATCGACCTCAACGGTCAGCGTGGAATCAAGTACGACCAAGACCTCGTGTTTGGTCATGGCGACCTCGTGAACGCATTCTCGGTCGTCGACCTGATCGAGTTCGGTGGTCCGAAGGGCGGCCGCGCTTACGATGGCCCGCGCCACTTCGACTACAAGCCGAGCCGCACCGAGGACTACGACGGCGTGTGGGAGTCCGCTCGCGCGAACATCCGCATGTACCTGCTGCTCAAGGAGCGCGCTCGCGCATTCCGCAACGATCCCGAGGTGCAAGAAGCGCTCAAGGCATCACGCGTTGCCGAAATCAACCAGTCCACGTTGGGCAAGGGCGAGACCTACCAAGATCTGCTCGCAGACAAGTCGGCTTACGAGAACTTCGATGCCGACTCGTACTTCAACGGTCGTGGCTTCGGCTTCGTTCGCCTGAACCAGCTCGCCATGGAGCACCTCATGGGAGCCCGCTAACCTATGTCGCTGGTCGCGGGTGTTGATTCGTCAACGCAAAGTTGCAAAGTTGTCATCCGCGACCTCGACTCCGGTCACGTAGTTCGGCAGGGGAGCTCGAAGCACCCCGACGGAACCGAAGTCGACCCCAAGTTCTGGTGGGATGCCCTCCAGGCCGCAATCGCTGACGCAGGGGGTCTCGCCGACGTGTCGGCCATTTCTATTGGCGGTCAACAGCACGGCATGGTCGTGCTTGATGCCGATGGCCACGTCATTCGCCCGGCACTGTTGTGGAATGACACTCGGAGTTCCGGCGAGGCTGAAGAAATCGTTGGACACTTTGGAGCCAGTGAAATCGCGAAGATGACCGGGTCACTTCCCGTGGCCTCATTCACATCGACCAAGCTTCGCTGGCTTCTGAACAACGAGCCAGAAAATGCCGCTCGAGTTGCCGCCGTGGTCTTGCCGCACGACTGGCTGAGTTGGCGGTTGGCCGGGTTTGGCCCCGCTGACGAATCTGAACTTGGACCCGATTTAACCGCGTTAGCCACCGACCGATCCGACGCAAGCGGAACCGGCTATTTCAACTCGGTGTCAAACGAATACTTGCCCGACGTTCTCTCCTTCGTTCTCGGGCACGTGCCGCAATTGCCGCGCATTGTGATGCCAGGCGAGGTTGCGTTTACTACGTCGGCGGGGCTGCTCATTGCGTGTGGCGCGGGCGACAATGCCGCCGCGGCTCTCGGGGTTGGTGCATCCGCAGGCGATGTCGTGGTCTCGCTCGGCACTAGCGGAACTGTTTTTGCCGTCTCGGCGACGCCAACGACCGACCCGACGGGCACGATTGCGGGCTTTGCGAGTGCAACTGGTGATTCCCTGCCATTGGTGTGCACGCTCAACGCGGCTCGCGTTCTCGATTCGTTCTGCCGTTTGTTCGACGTGACTCACGACGAGCTCGGAGAGCTCGCATTGCGCGCACCATCTGGCGCCGAGGGTGTCGTGCTCGTTCCTTTCTTTGAAGGCGAGCGCACTCCGAACCTGCCCAACGCCACCGCCCAGCTTCACGGTCTTCGCTTGTCAAACAACACGCAGCCAAACATCGCGCGTGCGGCAATTGAGGGGATGCTCTGCGGACTCAAGGGTGGGCTCGACGCGTTGCTCGACGCCGGCGTTGCGTGCTCGCGCGTCTTTCTCGTCGGTGGCGCAGCCAACAACGTTGCCGTTCAGAAGATTGCCGGCGAGGTGTTTGGCGTTCCGGTTGTTGTTCCAGAGCCCGGTGAATACGTGGCACAGGGAGCGTCTGCTCAAGCCGCAGAGGTTGTTCTGGGTCACTTGCCAAACTGGCCTCGCGATGTCAGCGCAACCATCGACACCCCGGGCGTGGCCCAGATTTTGGCGAACTATGCCCGGGCGTTGAACGCACTCGCCGCCGCTCAAGCCTGATTCCCTGGGAAATCGGGCGACGGAATCCACTGTTTTGATCGAATATCGGGGGATTACCCTCTCCCCATTTGGTGTTTCAGCCAACATATTCGCCTACTGCCCAAGTTTGTTATGGATTCGTGACCAAATCCGGTAGCGCGAATTTGTTGGATAGGGGAACATATAGGTGGGTCTCCCTCGAGACCTACGCGTTCATTTCTCGCGTATCCAAGTGATAAAAAACTACGAAGGGAGAGAAATGAAGAAGTCTTCATTGATCTCAATCGGTGCAGTCGTTGCAGCTTCGGCTCTTCTTCTCACCGGATGTTCGGCAACGGGCGGCGCTTCGGCTAGCCGTGCTTGCGTAATCCTGCCTGACTCCGAGTCGTCGCCTCGTTGGGAAAACAACGACCGCCCGGCTTTGGAAGCAGCTTTGACTGACGCTGGCTTCGAGACCGACATCCAGAACGCCGGTGGCGACACCGCAAAGTACGCAACGATTGCCGACCAGCAGCTCGCAAAGGGCTGTGGCGTCATGGTTCTCGTTGACCTTCAGGGCGCCGGTGTAACCGTTGCTGAGAAGGCAAAGGCACAGGGCATTCCTGTTGTTGCTTACGACCGTCCGATTGCCGGCGCTGACTTCTATGTCTCGTTCGACAACGAGGGCGTTGGAGCAATCCAGGGTGGATGTATCGTTGACGGCCTCGCTGCTCTTGGCAAGGACCCCAAGACGGCTGTTGTCGTCTACATCGGTGGAGACGCTGCTGACGGTAACGCCAAGATGTTCCGCGACGGCGCTGTTGGCGTCATGGAAGCTGCTGGCATCACGGCCGCTGCTGAGCCTGCTGGTGTCTGGGACGGCGCAAAGTCGGCAACCAACTTCGAGCAGGCTTTGACCTCGCTCGGCGGCAAGGTTGACGCTGTTTGGGCTGCTAACGACCCCAACGCTGGTGGTGTCATCGAGATCCTCGCTAAGAACGGTCTTGCTGGCTCGGTTCCAGTTTCCGGTCAGGACGCAACCCCAGCTGGTCTGGGCAACGTGTTGCTCGGATTCCAGAGCTGCACCGTGTGGAAGCCTGCTTCGCTCGAAGCTGCTGCTGCATCGGAAATCATCATCGCCCTTCTGAAGGGTGAGACCCCTACCGCTGAGAAGATGACCGCTGACGGAGTTCCCTTCGTCGCTGTTACGCCCACCAAGATCACCAAGGACAACGTCATTGACGTCATTACCGCTGGTGACGCTACCGCTGCTGACGTTTGCGTCGGCGACGTAGCTGCAGTGTGTGCTGAACTCGGCATTAAGTAACACCCGCTGAATGAGAGCCTCGCGCCGGCCACAAGCTTGTCGGCGCGAGGTCTTTCAGCGCAAGATGGCGATATCGCCAAAGTCTTTAATCCAGTGACCACAGAGTCACGCTGAGAAACTAATGTGTGACAGCTTTATCAAAGGAGATAATCGTGGGAACCACGCTCGTCGAGCTGAGTAACGTAACGAAGAGTTTTGGCCCGGTTGACGTTCTCAAGGGAGTCAACTTCAAGGTTGAAGAGGGCAAGGTCACCGCTCTAGTTGGTGATAACGGTGCCGGAAAATCCACTCTCATCAAGGGTCTCTCCGGGGTTCAGCCCTACGACGGAGGCACCGTCTCTTTCGCCGGTCAGGAAGTTAGCCTGCGAACACCGCGTCAGGCATCGTCACTCGGCATCGAAGTGGTTTACCAAGACCTGGCGCTCTGCGAAAACCTGGACATCGTGCAGAACATGTTCCTTGGTCGCGAGGAAAAGCACTTGACCCTTCTCGACGAGGCGTCAATGGAATTCGCCGCACAGAAGGCTCTCCAATCACTTTCGGTTCGCACCGTCAAGTCCGTGCGGCAGAAGGTTTCATCGCTTTCGGGTGGACAGCGCCAGACGGTCGCTATTGCCCGTTCCGTGCTTCGCAACGCCAAATTGGTGATTTTGGACGAACCAACGGCGGCCCTCGGTGTCGCTCAAACCGAGCAGGTGCTCAACCTCGTTCGCCGGCTGGCTGACAACGGCATTGCCGTCGTGATCATTAGTCACAACCTTGCCGACGTCTTTGAGGTAGCCGACAGAATTAGCGTGCTCTACCTCGGCCAGATGGTGGCTCACGTGGATGCGAAGAAGACGACCCGCGACGAAGTTGTCGCGTACATCACTGGTTCCAAAACGCCTGAGGGAGTTGCTTAACATGACGTACACCACACCTATCGCCACGGGTCACGAGGGTAGCGTTCGTGACCAGTTCCGTGCCTACCTTCAGCGTTTGCGCGGCGGAGAAATGGGCGCACTGCCCGCCATGCTGGCACTCGTTGTTCTCGGCATTCTCTTCTCTTCGCTGAGCCCTTACTTCCTCACCACGGGCAACCTCGCAAACTTGTTCGTGCAAGCATCCGCGCTCATGGTCATTGCCTTCGCGCTGGTCTTTGTCTTGCTCCTTGCAGAGATTGACCTTTCTGCGGGTGTTACCGGCGGATCGGGAATGGCTGTCTTCCAGGTGTTGAACGGCAATCTGGGCTGGAACTGGATTGTCTCTCTCATCCTCGCCCTGGGAATGGGTGCCTTCATCGGTGCCTTCATCGGATTCTTTGTTTCCCGAATTGGTGTTCCCTCGTTCGTCGTAACGCTGGGTCTGTTCATTGCGTTGCAAGGATTCATGCTTCTCTTGCTTGGCGACGGTGGAATCTTCCGACTCGTGCAGCCTGAACTCAAGTCGATCATGAACAACAACATGCCCATCTGGGCTGGCTGGGTCATGCTCGCTATCGCGGTCTTCGGATCGTTGTCACTGAGCCTCGCTGACCGTCGACGTCGAACGAAGGTGGGCCTCCCAACGCGACCTTTCATCATGCTTCTCTTGAAAGTCGGCACAATTGCGGTCATTGGCGCAGTGATCGTCGGACTTCTCAGTGTCAACCGTGGTCAGGGACTGCTCGCTGTTGAGGGTGTTCCGATCGTCATCCCGATCGTGCTTCTGATTCTTGTCGTGGGAACGTTTGTGCTCGACCGAACCTTGTTTGGCCGTTACATCTACGCGGTTGGTGGCAACCCGGAGGCAGCTCGACGCGCGGGTATTAAGGTTGCACAAATCCGCCTGTATGCGTTCATCATCTGTTCTTCTCTTGCCGTTGTGTCAGGGTTGCTTCAGGCGAGCCGCATCGGTTCGATTGAGTCGACAGCCGGTCGTGAGATTGTGCTCTCTGGTGTCGCGGCGGCCGTGGTCGGTGGCGTGAGCCTCTTTGGTGGCCGTGGTCGTCTGGCCTACGCAGCCATCGGAGCTCTCGTTATCGCGATGATTGACAACGGCCTGGGCCTCATTGGGTTCCCCGCGGCAGCGACCTTCCTCATCACCGGTGGAGTTCTCGTCGCAGCAGCCACGGTCGACGCCCTGTCGCGTCGTCGCTCTGGCGTCGCGCTCACGTAGCGCTCGTCATTTCATCTGCCATGCAGTCGATGACGCCGTTTCACTCCGTAGCGAACTCATCGGGTGCCGCTCTGACGCTGAGTGCTTTTGGGGCACGCATTGTGGGCCTCACCATGCCCGATCGCCACGGGACGCTGGGCGACGTAGTGCTGGGGTTTGACGCGCCAGACGATTACGCCACGAACGTGAACACCTACATGGGTGCGACAATCGGGCGGGTTGCCGGGCGCACGGCGAACGCGCACTTTGTCGGCGGCGGGCTTGACCTCTCGCTCACGCCGAACAACGGGCGACACACTCTGCACGGTGGGTCAGTTGAGACCTGGGACCGCGTCGAGTGGCAGGCCGAAGAGGTGACGGATGCGCGCGGCAAGGGCATCCGGTTCACGCACGTCAGCCCCGCAGGGTCAGAAGGGTACCCGGGCACGGTTCACGCGACTTCGACCTATCTGCTGAGTGATGACAATGTGCTCACGTGCGAGATGCGTGCTGTCTCTGATGCGCGCACACCGATAGCGATGACTCAGCATGCGTATTGGAACCTCTCGTCGGGTGGCGCCGGCACGGTCGTTGATGATGAGCTCTCGATCGCTGCTGACCGGCGAGTCAGCATGACCAACGAACTCGTGCCCACGGGTGACGTCGTGTCGGTCGAGGGCACCGGGTTTGACTTCACCCAGCAGCGTCGCATCGGCGCGCTTCTGCCGTCAGACACGGGTGTTCCGTGGCCCGGCATCGATCACACGTATTTGTTGAATGGCCGCACGGCCGCGCTTTCTCCGTCGGCCGCGACCTCGCTGGGCACGCCCGTCGCGACGATGTATTCGCCAGCAAGCGGACGTCACCTTGAGCTCTTCACCACAGAGCCCGCGCTGCAGGTCTATCTCGGCTGCCACCTTTCGGGCGAGGTCGGTCACGAGGGGGATGTCTATTCGGCGGGCAACGGAATCTGTCTGGAGACCGTTCGTTTTCCTGACTCGCCGCTTCTGCCCGAGCTGCCCTCCATCGTCTGTGAAGCGGGCGAAGAATTTGTGCAGGAGTCGGTTTACCGGTTTACGACTCGTTGATTACGCCGATGCGGGCGAGGCGAGCGAGTGCCGCATCCTCAATCGGACTTTCAGGACCGATTGCCGCGCGCAGAATTCGCAGGGTCAGTCGCGTGGCTGGAATCACGAGCCAGCGAGGTTTGGCCCGCAGGCCGAGCATGCGTCGAAACTCGGGGCGAATCGACACGACGGCCGCATCGAACAGCAACCGGTAGGTCGGGCGCGCCAGGCGAGGCAG
>CAEZTD010000033.1_pt1 | contig 12052 bp, 11 predicted proteins | sample 7264131 | NCBI WGS metagenome assembly CAEZTD01 (sample SAMEA6813795, study PRJEB35770) | uncultured Actinomycetes bacterium | biome: Freshwater; feature: Freshwater reservoir; material: water | place: Czech Republic | collected 2015-06-16 | depth 0.5m m
CCCATGAACGGCAACGGAGAGCGCCTCATTGTCTACGGAATTTTGACGTCGTGGCAACCGCTGGATGCCGGAGTTCCGAAGGAAATTACCGCGCTCGTCGAGGAGGCACGTTCCTGATGTATGCAGCATTGTGGCGAATCATCCCTGGGCCGCTGTGGCTCCGAATCATAATCGCGGCGGCGGCGACGGCTGCGGTCATCACACTCTTGATGGTCTTCGTCTTCCCTTGGATTGACGCCCTGATGACCTCGCAAAACAGCAGTGTCGGGTAGCTCGTGAAGCGCATCCTCGTCATAGACAACTACGACAGTTTCGTCTACACGATCAACGGTTATCTGCAGGAACTCGGAGCCGAAACCGTAGTCGTGCGAAATGACTCGATTTCTTCGAGCGAGTTGCAGGGAGTCCTTGACGAGTTTGATGGGGTGCTTGTTTCTCCCGGCCCGGGAACCCCGGGTTCGGCCGGCATCTCGATTGAGGCGGTCCGGCTTGCTGCCGAGACCAACAAACCACTTTTGGGAGTATGCCTTGGGCATCAAGCGATTGCGGAGGCGTTCGGCGCAACCGTCACCAACGCCGAAGAGCTCATGCACGGAAAGACCTCACGCATTACCCACGACGGATCTGAGTTCTACGACAACGTGCCCGAGACTTTTGTCGCAACGCGATATCACTCGCTGGCCGTCGTGTCGTCAACCGTCCCTGACGAACTTCTCGTCACGAGCTCTACCGAAGGCGGGGTCATCATGGGCCTGCGACATCGGAATCACCCCATTTTCGGTGTGCAGTTTCATCCAGAATCGGTGATGACCGAGGGGGGCTATTCGATGTTTGGCAACTGGCTCGAAAGCCTGGGGCTCACGGGGGCCGCCGAGCTGGCCAAGTCGAAGTCACCGCTGATCTCCAACTAGCGCGGTCAGTAGCGCGAGGTCGTTTATCCCGCGCAGTAATAGAGCGTGACGGAGGTTCCGAGGGGAGCCTCGCCAAGAACACTCTGAGCTCCGACACCGAGTGACGCATCACTCTTGCAGGAACGATCCCCTGTGGTGATGACGGGAATCATGTACGTCGGAGACGTGAGCTTAGCTGTGGCGTCTTTCAGGCTCATTCCACGAACATCCGGAACATTCACTTTGCCGTTGGCAACCACAAAGTTGACTGTCGCCCCCTCTTTCACCGACGTGCCAGCAACGGGGTCGGTCGAGATGATGGTGCCCGCGGGGTAGGCGCCGTGATACGTCTCGGTCAGCGAACCAGACACCAGCTTTAGCGAGGTGAGTTGCGTCTGACCATCCGCCAAAGTCATGCCCGAAACATTCGGAACAGGGACTTCCTTGACGCCGAGTGAAACATAGATGGTGACGATCTGCCCGGGTTCTAGCTTGAGCCCAACCCCCGGGTCTGTTCGGATAACCTTGTCCTTTTCAACCGTCGCGCTGTACTCCTCTGCGCGCACTGGCTCGAGTTCAGCTGTTCGAAGCTTGGTGGCCGCCTGCTCGAAGGTGAGGCTGGCAACCTTGGGTACCACTACGGACGCGGGCGCAAAAATCGTCGTTGGAGCGAGGTTGACCACCCACAACGCAACGAGCGCGAGCACCGACGCCGTGACCAGAGCAATCGCGATACCACCGACGACACGACGACGCTGCGGCGTGTTTCTCGCTCCCAGTCCGGACATCTCTTCAACCGACCACGATTCCCCGCCCGAATACGTCGCCCTCGGCGCGAACATGGCATCAAAGTCATCATTGGCCGGATGTGCTGAGGCAGGAGACAGTACTGGTTCCGGGCTCATGGGAGCGACGGGTAATTCGGCATCGATGGTTGCCTGCTCCATAGACGACCCGGTCACGTCGGCAAACGCAGATTCGATGTCGTCGGCAAACGCAGCCGCACTCGTGAACCGGTCGGCGGGGCTCTTGGACAAAGCGCGCTCCACCACCATGTCGACGCGAACAGGAACCTTTGGATTCAACGAACTCGGAGACGGCGCTTCATCATCAAGGTGCGCGCGCGCCACGTCGACCGGCGTCGCGGCCGTGAACGGGACTCGGCCGGTCAACATTTCATACAAGACCACCCCGAGCGAATAAATGTCTGAGCGTTCGTCGCCCTGACTGCCGTTCGCTTGCTCGGGAGAGAAATAGGCGGGAGTGCCGAGGATACTGAGGGCCTGTGTTTGCGTGGCCGCACTGTCGCTTAGCGAAAAGGCGATCCCAAAATCGAGGATTTTTACCGAGCCATCTTTGGTAATCATGATGTTCGACGGCGTTAGGTCACGATGGATGATGTGCTTCTTGTGTGCGAATGCGACGGCATCCGCTGTTTCTTTGGCAATGCGCAGGGCCTCGGCCACCTTCAGCGGCCCCTTCGCGATCACTTTGGTGAGCTCGATGCCTTGGACAAACTCCATAACGATGTACGCGTGTGTCACAGACGTACCGCGCGCGTCGGTCACCGTGTCTTCGCCGGCATCAAAAATACGTACGATGCCAGGATGCGCTAACTCAGAAGCCGCGGTCGCCTCGCGCTTGAGACGATTTCGAAACTCTGCGTCTTTGGCGAGATCAGAGTTGAGGATCTTGATGGAGACTGTTCGATCCAGGCGGGAGTCTTTGGCGCGATAGACATCTGCCGTGCCACCTTGTCCAATTCGGCGTTCAAGAGTGTAGCGACCAGAAATAGTTGCGCCAACGAGCGTCACGGCAAACCTCCATTCCCAAACCTATTGGCAAATGATGGACTAGTCGATGTTGATCGTGAGCGCGCCGCCGACACCCGACGGCAATTCGCCACACAGCACCTGCATGGTGATGTTCGCCGACGTTCCGGGCGCATTTGGCGCGTTCAGTAGCGAATAGCTCGTCTCGCCCGAGCCAACGGTGATCGGCGCTCCCCAGGGAATGTTAATCGTGTAGTTGACTAACGGCGAGCCCGACGGGCACTGGTTGTAGACCGACCATGCAATCGCGAAGGGGTCTCCGGCAACGACGGCGTTCCCGGCAAACTCATGAGACAACGAGGGTGCTGCGGGCGGCGGAATCGTCGGTGTCGGGCCGTAGTAAAGCACGGTGATGAGTTCGCCGATTTTCAGGTTACCCGTGGGGTTGAGGTCGTACACCTTGCCCACGAGGCCGGCGTTCGGTGCTGCCTTCTCTTCCTTGAGGTTCACTCCCATGCCCAAAGCTTGCAACGCAGAGGAGGCTTCTTCTGCCGTCTTTCCGACGTACGCAGCTTTGTCGACCTTGACGAGCGTCGGTGTTGGGGTTGGCGCTCCCGAGGAGCGCGTCGGTGTGGCCGTTGATGAAGTACGTGTGGTGGTCGATGTCATCGACGACGAGGAGCCGCCGCCTCCGCCAGACACCAGCGCAACGATTGAGCTGCCGAGAACGAGAACGAGAACTGCTACCAGAGCGACAAGCGGCCACGTCCACGCGGACCGCTTTGACTTGCGCTCTTCGCTGGGTGTTGTCGACGGAATGTTCAATACCGTGGTGGCGCCCGGCTCCGCGGCGCGGGGCAAAACCATCGTTGCGTCTACCGCGGGCAGTCCGGCGGAAATCGCCGGAACAGCCGCGGCGGCCGACTGAACGTCACCACGACGAAGCGCCTGGGCCGCGCGTGCAAGATTCGCCGCCGAATCAGGTCGATCGCTTGGCTTCTTGGCAATGGAGCTCATGACCAGGTTGCGAACGGGTTCCGCGATGGTTTCGGGGAGCGGTGGCGGCGCATCATTAATCTGAGCCATGGCGATGGCGACCTGTGACTCGCCGGTAAAGGGCCGCTTTCCTGCCAGTGCCTCATACGCCACGATGCCCAGGGAGTAAATGTCTGTCGATGGCGAGGCGGGATGACCACTCGCTTGTTCGGGCGAGAGGTACTGAACCGTTCCCATAACCTGACCGGTGGCCGTCAGTGGAACCTGGTCAGCAATTCGGGCGATGCCAAAGTCAGTGATCTTGACGCGATTCTCCGGCGTGATAAGCAAATTGCCCGGCTTGATGTCCCGGTGGACAAGACCAGCGGCGTGTGCGGCCTGCAACGCGACAGAAGTTTGGGCGACGATATCGAGAACCCGGTCGATCGGAAGCGTGCGTTCGCGTTCGAGCACAGACGACAGGGGCTCACCCGGAACGAGTTCCATGACGAGGTAGGCGCTCCCGTCCTCCTCGCCGTAGTCGTACACATTTGCAATGCCCTCGTGATTGACCAAGGCGGCGTGACGGGCTTCGGCACGGAATCGCTCCAGAAAGCCCGGATCGCCAAGATACTCATCCTTCAAGATCTTGATGGCAACTTGGCGCCCAATGACGGTGTCCGTGGCTTGCCAAACTTCGCCCATGCCGCCGACGGCAATGCGGGAATCCAGGGCGTATCGCCCACCGAAGTTCATGCCCGCTGAAGGCCTCATTGAAAAAGCACCGCCTCAAGAACGTTTCGCGCTATCGGAGCCGCGATCAAGTTTCCGTAACCACGCTGACCCAGACCTCCACCGTCTTCTACGAGGACGGTGATTGCGTAACGTGGAGCTTCCGCAGGAGCAAATCCGGTGAACCACAACGTGTACGGCTCGCCTTCACCGTTCTCTGCGGTTCCCGTCTTGCCCGCGACGGTCACTCCGTCAATCTTGGCATTAGTTGCTGCGCCGTTGCTGACACCATCAACCATGATTGCTGAAATCGCCGCGGCTGTTTCGGCGCTCATTGCCCGGCCGTATTCGATGGGCGTTGGGGCGGAGAGAGATTGACCATCACTTGCGACAACGGAATCAATCATGTTTGGGTACATCACCACCCCGCCGTTGGCGATTGCTGCCGATACGAGCGCCATTTGAAGGGGTGTCGCCCGCACATCAAATTGTCCGAATGCGGCCAACGCTGTTTGGGCATCATCCATCACGGGTGGAAAGTAGCTTGCCTCGACGGTTAGTGGAATCTCGAATCCACTGTTGAACCCAAACTTCTTGGCTTGATCCAGGAGGGCCTTTCTGCCGAGTTGTACACCAAGCTCTGCAAAGGGGATGTTGCAACTCACGCGCAACGCTTCCCGCAGCGTGACCGTCTCGCCCGGGCCGCACGTTTTGCCATCGCTGTTGCGCACGAGATTGTCGGATCCCGGAAGGGCGAACTCGATTGGGTTCGGCAGCTCGCTCTCGGGTGTCCATTTTCCAGATTCGAGCGCTGCGGCGAGAACGACGAGCTTGAAAGTAGAACCCGGCGGGTTGAGGTCTCCCGCAATGCTGCGGTTAATGAGCGGGTCGCCCGCATCACCCAGCAGGGCTTCGTATGTATCGATGACCTGATCTGTGTCATGCGAGGCGAGTGGCTGCGGGTCGAAAGACGGAGTGGAGACCATTCCCAAGACTCGTCCGGTCGATGGCTCGGTGACGATAACAGCTCCGGCGTAACCAGATTCGGCGAGGGCGTCGTATGCGGCTTGTTGAATCACGGGATCCAAGCTGAGATTTACGTTCGCTCCGCGAACGGTTTCTCCCGTGAAAAGGCTTCGGAGTTGCTGAAGAAACTGGGAGCCCGACGTGCCGCTCAAGTAGTTGTTCATGGCGGCTTCGATGCCCGACAGGCCCTGGTTGAGCGTGAAGTAGCCGGTAACGGGAGCCCACACGAGAGGGTTTCGGTAGACACGCTGAAACCGGTAATCGTCATCGCTCGGGACTGATTCAGCGATGACGGAACCGGCCGCGATGATGCTTCCTCGCTCGGCCCGGTATGAGTCAAAAAGCGTGCGGGTGTTGCGCCCGTCGGCATACAGCGATTCCGCGGCCGCAACTTGAATTACCGAAGACGAGATGAAGAGAGTCAGGAACATGGCCAAAGCCACCGCGGCGATGCGCCTCATTTCGCGGACCACCTATGCCACCACCAAACGAGTGCGGCTTCGAGCGGCGTCAGATAGACGCAGAAGCAGCGCGATGATGATCCAGTTCGCAACGAGCGAGCTGCCGCCGGCCGCCAGAAACGGCGTGGTGAGACCGGTGAGAGGAATAACCCGCGTCACGCCGCCAATGACGATGAAGCACTGAAGCGCAATCACAAACGCGAGCCCTGTTGCGAGCAACTTGCTGAATTCATCCGATGCAATGTAGCCAATGCGCAGTCCGCGAGTGGTGAGAATCATGTAGAGGCACAGAATCGCAAAGAGGCCGGCAAGCCCGAGCTCCTCGCCCAGGCTTGCAACGATGTAGTCACTTTGCGATACGGGCGTGATGTACGGAAGACCCTGGCCCAGCCCCGTTCCAATGACGCCACCATGAGCGAGCCCGAAGAGCCCTTGAACGAGTTGGTAGGAGCCACCGATTTCGTTGTAGCGGTCCTCGTTGAATGCGTCGTACCAGTTCGCGAATCTGTCATTGACATAACCCAAAACGAAGTTGGCGGCAACGGCTCCGGCGACGAACAGCCCAACCCCGAGCCCAACCCAGCTCGCTCGTCCCGTGGCCGCATACAGCATCACAAGGAAGAGCCCGAAGTAAAGAAGACCAGTGCCGAGGTCGCGCTGAAAAACGATGACCGACATCGAGAGCACCCACACGGCAACAATCGGACCGAGATCTCGCCCGCGAGGAAGACGCATGCCGAACACCTGGCGACCAACCATCGAGAGGGATTCCCGGTGCTGGACGAGGTATCCCGCGAAGAAGATGGCGAGCGCGATTTTGGCAACCTCACCGGGTTGAAAGGTGAGCCCGGCAATCTGAATCCACACGCGGGCACCGTTCACTTCGATGCCGATTCCCGGGAGCATCGGCAGTAGCAACAAGACCACGGCGACTAAGCCCGATGTATATGTGTAGCGCTGAAGAACTCGGTGCTGTCGAACAAGCAGAATGGCGACAGTGCTCACCACGAGCGCAAGCGCTGTCCACGCACACTGCTTGACGCTGAGAGCGTCCCACCCCTCGACCTTGTTGGCCAGGTCGATTCGGTAAATCTCCACGATGCCCAGCCCGTTCAGTAGCGCCGCGACAGGAACCATGATGGCGTCTGCTTGGGGAGCCGTGAAACGTAACACAACGTGAAACACCACGATCAAGCTCATGACACCCATGACCAGCGTCAGCATTCCCGGCTCTAGTTGACCCAACACCGCAAACTGCACAATCGCGAGCGCCGCGAGAGTGATGGTCAGCGCAAAGAGCAAGAGCCCGAGCTCTCGGTTGCGCAGAACATGCTGTCCAGAGGGGCGTTTGAGTCGACCCATCTTGCGGACGGGACTCATCGTCGTCATGACGGTCCGCCAAACCACTTGACGATGCGCGCACGCACGCTTCGAGTTGATTCGGAAGCTGCATCACGTGTCGCATCGGACGCATTCGGTTTCGGAGGTGGGGTCGACCCGACAACGGGAATCTCGCTCGTCGCCACGGGGAGGGTTCGAGCCGGCTTTCTCTTGCCCCGCGGAGCGGGCGTTGTGGCACTCACCGAAATGGGCTGAGCGGCTGCACCCACCAGCCGGACCGACTCAACCGCCGGCTCTTTGAGGTCATCCATGACAACGACGGTCACATTGTCTGGAGCTCCCCGACGCATGCTCGCGGCCACGAGGGCCTCTGCGGCGTCGCCTGCGTTGGGCGTCGTCACGAGCACATTCAAAATGACATCGTCGCGCACGACGCCAGCGAGACCATCTGAGCAGAGCATCCACCGGTCACCGGGCTTAATGGAGAGGATGGTGGTGTCAATGTCTGGCCGAGCGTCTACATCGCCGAGAACGCGCAACAATACCGAACGCCGCGGATGAGTGAGGGCCTCTTCTTCGGTTATTCGCCCGCTATCGACAAGGCGTTGCACGTACGTGTGGTCGTCGGTTACTTGCTCCAGCGCCCCACCCCGAAGCAGGTAGACCCGTGAATCCCCGATGTGTGCGATTACTGCCTTATCACCCACGCGGAGCAGCGCACTGACTGTGGTGCCGAGCCCGGCCAGCTCCGGGCGCTCGACGACGGCACCGATGAGCAGGCTGTTAATCTTGATGAGCTCTTCGCGGAGAAACTTGCGGGCCTTCTCGGCCGTGTCGAACGGACGATCAAGCTCAAGCAATTGGCGGATAACGACATGCGACGCGACATCTCCGCCAGCATGGCCACCCATTCCGTCGGCAACAACCATCAAGAATCGGCCGGCGAATCCGGAATCTTGGTTACTTTGACGGACGAGCCCCACGTCAGACGCGGCTGCACTGTGCGTCGCCATTATTGGCTTCGCGCTCTCAGTTCGAACGTGGTTTGCCCCACGGTGACGCTTTCCCCGAGATGCAGGGGCACCGTGCCAACGACCCGTGACCCATTGCACAGTGTCCCGTTTGTTGAACCGAGGTCGGTGAGCACCCAACTGCCATTCGAGACGGAAATTCGAGCGTGGTTGGTTGATGTGTAGTCGTCGCTGATGACGAGCATTGAATCAGGAGAGCGCCCAATGGTGACTGTTTCGCCAGACAGTCCGAGAGAATTGCCGGCCATGGTTCCGGAGGTCAGCACAAGGTCGATGTCATCACTGGCAGACGCGGGAATGCCCGTTGAGCCGCCGCGAGCACTCTCAATAAATGGCTGTGAGTCATGCGGAGTGGATGCGCCGGGATCTGCTGTGGCGACCGGGAGTTTGCGCACGCGTTGCCCGAAGAGGTCGGCACGAATCGAGTAGACCACGAAGAATACGAAGACCCACAACGCGGCGAGAAATCCAAGACGGACGATGAGCAGTGTTAGTTCGCTCATGCCGTACCTCGACCACTGACTCCCGCATTGCCTGTCTCCGACTCGGCCTCAGGGATCACGTGGAAGACGATGTTTGTCTTGCCAATCATGATGACGGAGTCGGGCGGCAACGCAGCGGACCGCAGCTGAGCACCGTTCAAGATGGTGCCGTTTGTTGAACCCAGGTCGTTTGCCTGCGCCCGCGTTCCATCCCAGAGAATCTCAACGTGATTGCGAGAGGCGTTGGGGTCATCGATGACGACATCGGCTTCTGTTCCCCGCCCAATGACGGTTCGTCCTGCGGAAAGTGTGTAGCGACGACCACTCACCTCTAGGGTTCCAACCCATCGCACACGACCGGCTGCGCTGCTCGATGAAACGCGACAGACGCCCACGGTCAGCTGTGGGTCGTGAGCAAACGAAATTCGAATTCCACCAGTGAACTGATAGCCCTGCTTTTTTGCGTGTGCCGTAACAAGTCGAGAAAACTCGTCGACGAGTGTGGGTCCCATCGCGACAATTCGGTCGTAATCGGAGGGGCTCAAGGTCACCACAAAGGCGTTGGGTACGAGAATCCGGTCACGCGACACTACGGACGCCGTGGTGTCCATTTCTCGTCGCAGCGCACTCGAGATTTCGACCGGTTGAACGCCGGAGCGAAAAGTCTTTGCGAAGGCGCCGTTCACCGCTCGTTCAAGAGCACGTTCTACGGCATCGAGAAAATTCACGAGACTCCTTGTGTGGGTTTACCCTTATGAATCCTAGGCGGGAGTAGTTGACCGCGGGCTGAAGCCAGTCAGGCAGTCCGCTATTTCGCGGAGGGGAATGCCGCGCTCGCCACAAGGCCACGGGGTTCACGTGGCTCGAGCTTTGCCGAACCACCACTGGCAAACATCAAGCGAGACACGATGGCCAGCCCAAGACCACTTCCTTTGCTGTCGGATGTGGCACGCCAAAATCGATCAAACGCGCGGGCACAGTCATCCGCCGAAAGCCCGGGACCCTCATCCAGAACGGATACGACAACGGACGCCCCACCGCTCACGCGCACCAGGATTCGACTGCCCGTCGGGCTCACGCCGAGCGCGTTGTCGACGAAATTGTCAATCACCTGCTCGGGTGCGGTCTTGACCGCGAGTCCGCGTGCTGAAGCTGGACCCTCGTAACGCACCGTCACGCCCTGCTCGGCAGCCAAGGGCTGCCAGTGCTCAACGCGTTCCTGAGCTATTTGGGCGAGGTCGAACCTTTCGACCTGAGCCGACGAGGCTTCCGTTCTGCTGAGCAGCAGCAACCCTTCAACAATGGCCGCAAGACGATCTACTTCGGCCTCTGCCGCAGTCAAACGTTGCGCTGCTCCGGCGGGGTCATCGGCAATGAGATCGTTTGCACGTTCCAGTCGCAGGCGCAGGGCCGTCAATGGTGTTCGGAGTTGGTGTGAGGCATCGGCCGCGAATCGGCGTTGCTGCTCGATGAGAATGTTCAGCCGTTCGGCCATTTTGTTGAAGGAGCCAGAGAGCGCGCGAATCTCGCCTGGGCCCGACTTCTCATCCGCACGAGAGTTCAAGTCTCCCTCGGCGAGCCGCTCCGTAGCCAACTCCAGTAAACGCAGCCGTCGGCTCAATGTGGTCGAAATGATGTACCCAACAATTCCAGCCAAGAGCAGCGTGGAGACGGCAACGATGCCCAGCGTGCGAAGCTGCGAGTCCACGGCTTCGTCGACGACCTGAGCGGGATAGGTGAGCCGAACGGCGCCGATCACGTTGGGCCCGTTGAGCACCGGTACCGCAACGAACAAGAGGTCTTCTTGCAGCGTGGTGGAAAAACGCTCGCCGACTGAGACGGTTCCGGTCAGCGCTTCGGCAACCTCCGGCCTCGTTGAATAGTCGGTTCCGAGCGATGTCTGGTCATCGTCACTCGTGACAATGGATGTTCCCGTGCTGTCGACCACGACAACGCGAGCGCCACCAGCATCTCGGTACGCACGGGATGTTTCGTCCAGGTACGCGGTACTTTCGGCGCTCTCTGTCCACAACGCCGCCTGCGCGCGCCCCGCGATGACGAACGCATCACGCTGAAGCGACGTTTGCACTTGCTCGTGCTGCACGGTCTGCATGTAGTTGTAGAGGGGGATGTCCTGCGCGACGAGCACGACAAACGTGAAGCCCATCAGCGCCGCCATTATTCGCCACTTCATGTGGGAACGCCGAACCGGAAGCCCACACCTCGCACCGACTCAATCCATGTTGGGTCACCAAGCTTCTTTCGAATCGCCGCCACGTGAGCGTCCAGCGTTTTTGTCGTGCCGTACCAGTTGGTGTCCCAAACGTCGTGCAAGATTTCTGCTCGCCGATAGACCGCACCAGGGTCTTGCGTGAGATACACGAGCAACTCAAACTCTTTCGGGGTCAGGTGTACCTCGTTGCCACTCAGCGTGACGCGAATCGCGCGCGTATCGATTCGGAGGGGTCCAAACTCGCGCTCTGCTGGCCAGGCCTCGGCGAGCGTCTCGGCGGCCGTGGAACGGCGAACAACAGCCTTGATTCGCGCAACGAGTTCCCGCATTCCGAAAGGCTTGACGACGTAGTCATCCGCGCCGATTTCCAGAGCGATGACGCGATCGATTTCTTCATCACGCGCACTCACCACGATGATGGGCACCAACGAAGACTTGCGTATCTCCCGACACACGTCGGTTCCGTCCATATCGGGCAGGCCCAAATCAAGCAGAACTAGGTCTGGCTCAAAATCGGATATCGCGACAATGGCCTCGGCCCCGGTGCTGACGTGCTTCGTCACAAAACTCGCCGTGCTCAGGCCGTCCAGAATTCCATCTGCAACGGAGGGGTCGTCTTCCACAATCAAGATGCGCACGTCACCATTGTCCCTTGCTCTCACCAGACATCGACCCGTGTCGCGTAAATCCATTCAATCTTGGATGTTTCTTGGATTTGCACGGGGTGTCCTCTGGATGACGCATCCCTAGCCTAAAGACATGGCATCTCAAGCAGTAGCAATCCTCTCGGTCTTTGGCGTTCTCGGAACGGCCGGCGCAGCAATGGCGGTGAACTCGGACACCCTCGCGGGTGCAACCGACGCGGCCCTCGGAAACGCGACGTCAGTTCTCGTTCCCTCCGGAACAGAAGATCCCGCGTCGACGGAAGCAGGTTCCCCTGCACCCGCACCTATCTCGTCCACGACACTTAAGAAGATCGTGGTTCAGGGGCCGGCCCCTGCGCCGGGGGCGTCAACGCCAATCCAGGTCGCGCCTTCTGTGCCTGTCGACCAACCCCCAACCGATGGAACGACGGGCGGATCTGGTTACGGCGACGACGATTATGACGA